>Ga0129316_1000144_pt1 | contig 51909 bp, 45 predicted proteins | sample Cm1ome_2_FD_94429 | JGI IMG/M metagenome (GOLD analysis project Ga0129316, IMG submission 94429) | Eastern black-and-white colobus group fecal microbial communities from Wisconsin, USA - Cm1022B metagenome | ecosystem: Host-associated > Mammals > Digestive system > Large intestine > Fecal...
AAGAGCAAGGTCGAGAATCTTCCTTTGGGTCTGTATCTGGTTGCAGAAACCAAAGTCCCTGAAATGGTTGTTTCCACCACCGACCCTTTCCTGGTATCCGTCCCCATGACCTCCGTCAACGGTACCAACGCCAATGACGGCGGCATCCGCTGGATCTACGACATTACCCTGTACCCTAAGAACCTGACCGGCATTCCCTCTCTGGAAAAGACGCTGCGGGAGGCCAAGGTCGACACCGGCAAAACGGACGATTACGCCCACACCGGCACCGCATCCGCTGGTGATACCATCGACTACCAGATCGTTTCCACCCTGCCCAGCATCACTTCCGAAGCTACCTACCTGTCCTGCTACACCTTCATTGATACCCTGTCCGCTGGCCTGACCTACACCAAGGGGGACGTGGTTTTGGAAGTTTTCTCCGACACCGCCTGTAAGAACGCTGTGACCACCTGGAAAGAAGCAGACGGCTATTTCACCGTTTCCTACAACGATGTTCAGGACGGCAAGACTGCTATGACGGTAGAAATGACCGCCAAGGGTCTGGCGGAGATCAACAACTCCCAGGCTGTCTATGCCGATGCAAGTATGGTCAACTCTGGCTTCTCCGACTGCACTATGCGCCTGACCTACACCGCCAAGGTAGACAGCGATAACTCTCTGGTGGTGGGCGACAAAGGCAACGACAACAAGGTGGTGCTGACTTGGAAGCGTACCAGTGAGAGCTACTACGACACGCTTGTGGACGATGCCCACATTTATACCTACGGTATTGACCTGACCAAGCTGTTCTCCGACGGCAAGGGCGATTTCTCCAAGGTGGCGTTTCTGGTACAGAACAAGACCGACAACTACTATGTCCAGGCGAAGCTGAATCAGGAGGAGGGCGTTTACTATGTGACCGGACATACCCCCAACAAGGAAGATGCTACCCACTTTGTCCCCGTGAAAACCGGTGATACCAAGGGCCGAATCCTCATTAAGGGGTTGGAGGACGATACCTATACCATGACTGAAGTCCGCACTGACAACGGCTATGTGCTGCTGAAACAGGATATTGAGGCTGTCATCTCCCAGAAGGAAAGTACCGAGAGCTGCACCGTCTATTCTTCCGACGCTCTGGGCCTGATTCAGAATGATCCCCGCTATGCCAAGATCATTCAGAGTGACGCGGACCTGAAAAACATCCCCCAGAAGCATTTAGAACATAAGCTGCTGACTGCCTCCGCTACTGTAAGCGGCAAGAATGTCAATATGGCCGAGGACAACGGTAGCGCCAATGCCGAAGCACCTCTGACCGTGGTCAACACCCGTGGCTTTGACCTGCCCAAGACCGGTGACAATGGCACTGTGATGTTTACTGTGGTCGGAATTCTGCTGATGGCTGGCGCTGTATCCGTCATTGCGCTGGTCAGCCGGAAGAAGCGATCTGTCTAATTTCATCTGCCCCGGAGGTTCATTCCTCCGGGGCTTTCCCCAAAAAGGAGGGTTCCATACGAAGCAAAAGCGTATCACAATCGCTCTGGCGGTCATGGCGTTCCTGCTGGCGCTGGGGCTGACTTTGTATCCTGTTATAAGTAATTATGTAAACCAAAAGTATGCCTCCCAGATTCACACTGCTTATCAGGAGGTTATGGAGCAGGCGGATGACAGCGAACTTCTCAAAGCAAAGGAGCTTGCCGATACCTACAACCATACCCTTGTCCCCGGCGCAACAGCAGCCTACAGCCAAGAGGGCTTGCAGGCTGCATCTGCCGCCTACGACAGCCAGCTCGATGTTGCCGGAAACGGCATCATGGGTTATGTGGAAATTCCCAAAATCAGCGTCAAGCTGCCTATCTACCACGGCACGGAGAATGATTCTCTGGAACGGGGCATTGGGCATCTGTTGGGCAGCTCTCTCCCTGTAGGCGGTGAAAACACACATACCATTCTCTCCGGGCACAGCGGCATGGCATCCCAGAAGATGTTTACCGACTTAGAACAGCTCACCACCGGGGATGTGTTCTATCTCCATGTTCTGGATGAAACTCTGGCATATCAGGTGGTGGAGATCAACACCGTGCTGCCCTACGATACCAGCCTGCTGGGGATTGCTCCCGGCGAGGATCTGTGTACACTGGTCACCTGTACCCCCTATGGGGTGAACACCCACCGGCTGCTGGTGCGTGGTTCCCGGATTCCCTATGAGGAAGCGGAGCTGCTTATGGAAGAAACTGCCAGCGAGGAAGCAACGGCATCTGCATGGGAGGAAAAGTACCTTCAGGGTGTCATTTTGGGTATTGCCGCCGCTCTAGTTCTGATTCTGGTCATTGCCATTGGCGTACAGATTTACCAGAGCATTGTTGGCAGCAGCGGAGGGAATGACCATGCGAAACGGTAAGCTCCGCGCCTTTCTCATTGCTCTGATGCTGCTGGTGTTCGCTTCCGGTCTTACCTTTCTCCTGTACCCCTATCTTTGGGGTGCCATGGTTGACCGGGAGATTTCCCTGAATGCTCAGGGCTTTCTGAATCGAGATAAAACCGAACCGACCATTTCCGAAGTGATTGTCACTATTGATTCCCCAACGGAGCCGGAGGAGACCAGAGATTACCCGGAACTGTGGGCGGACATGGTTCGCTACAACGAAACCATCTACGCCCAAGGGCAGACAGGGCTTTCCTGTGCGTATGACTACCAGAAACCCAGCTTTCGCCTAACGGATTACGGCCTTTCGGATGAGGTGTTCGGTGTGATTTCCATTCCCGTTATGGAGCTGGAAATGCCCATCTTTCTCGGCGCAACGGAACAGCACATGGCTGACGGAGCCGCCCATCTGAGCCAAACCAGCCTGCCCATTGGCGGCGAGAACACCAACTGCGTCATTGCCGGACACCGGGGCTACAACGGTGCCAGCTATTTTCGCTACATCGATAAGTTAAAGGTTGGTGATCTGGTTTCCGTAACTAACCTCTGGGAGACGCTGACCTATCGGGTCTGCGAAATTAGAATTATCGACCCCCACGATGTAACGGAAATCCTGATCCAGCCGGGACGGGATCTGCTGACCCTGCTGACCTGCCACCCCTATGCTTCCGGGGGCAGGCAGCGGTATGTGGTTTACTGTGAGCGTGTGGAATCCCCCGAAGCCAAAAAATCATAACGGATCGGAGGTAACACCATGAATTTTATCTGGGATAGCATTACGGACTGGCTGAAGGAAGTGCTTGTCAGCGGAATCGTCAGCAATCTCTCTGGGATGTTCGATTCCACCAATGAGCAGATTGGAGAAATCGCCGGTCAGGTGGGACTGACTCCACAGGCATGGAACAGTGGCATCTTCAGCATGATTCAGAACCTTTCCAATAATGTGATTCTCCCCCTCGCCGGAGCAATTCTGGCAATCGTCATGACCTTGGAGCTGATTCAGCTCATCACCGACAGAAACAATCTCAACGACGTGGACACCTGGATGTTTTTCAAATGGGTGTTCAAGAGTGCCGCCGCAGTTCTCATCGTATCCAATACTTGGACCATCGTCATGGGCATCTTCGACGCTGCCCAGAGCGTTGTCAACGGTGCTGCCGGAGTCATGATCGGAAACACCAGCATCGACATTTCCTCGGTGGTCACGGATTTGGAAAGCAGGCTCATGGAAATGGATGTGGGTCCGCTGCTGGGGCTGTGGTTTCAGTCCCTGTTCGTTGGTATCTGTACCTGGGCAATCACCATCTGCATTTTCATTGTCATCTACGGTCGAATGATTGAGGTGTACTTGGTCACTTCCGTGGCACCCATCCCCATGGCGACCATGGCAAACCGGGAATGGGGTCAAATGGGACAGAACTATCTGCGCACCCTGTTCGCCCTGGGCTTTCAGGCATTTCTCATTATGGTCTGTGTGGCGATCTACTCGGTGCTGGTGCAGAACATCTCCGTATCCACCGATATAAGCACCGCCATCTGGACCTGCATGGGTTACACGGTGCTGCTATGCTTCTGCCTGTTCAAGACCAGCAGCCTTGCCCGGTCCGTATTCAACGCCCATTAAGGAGGTAAAAAATGCCCTATGTAACCGTCCCCAAAGACCTTACCAAGGTCAAAAGCAAGGTTCTTTTCAATCTGACCAAGCGGCAGCTCATCTGTTTCAGCCTCGGCCTGCTCATTGGCATCCCCCTGTATTTCGCAACCAAGGAGCCGCTGGGAAATTCCTCTGCCGCCATGCTCATGATCCTCACCATGCTGCCCGCCTTTCTGTTCGCTCTGTACGAAAAGAACGGGCAGCATCTGGAGGTCGTCATCCGCAACATGGTTCGGGTGCTGGTGCTTCGCCCCAAGGAGCGTCCCTACAAAACCAACAATTTCTATGCCGTCATCGCGCGGCAAGACCAGTTAGACAAGGAGGTATATCGGATTGTCCACCCAAAGAAAGCTGTCCCGCACTCAGCAAAAAGAGGTAAAGACCGCAATCGCAAGGGCAAAGCGGACAGATAAGAAGGAACTGTCCGCACAGGACAGCATTCCCTACCTGCAAATTCGTGTAGACGGGATCTGTCAGATCACGCCCACCCATTTCACCAAAACCATTCAGTTCCGGGACATCAACTATCAGCTCTCGGACAATGAGGACAAGCAGGCCATCTTCGACGGCTGGTGTGATTTCCTCAACTACTTTGACAGCTCCATCAAGTTCCAGTTTTCCTTTGTGAATCTGACTGCCCTGCGGGAATCCTTTGCCCGGGCAATCCCGCTGCGCTCTGACCAGTTTGAAAGCATTCAGCGGGAACTGTCCAAAATTATTGAGGTGCAGCAGGCAAAGGGAAACAACGGCATCGTGAAAACCAAGTATCTCACCTTTGGTATAGATGCCGACAACATCCGCTCTGCCAAGCCCCGCTTAGAGCGCATTGAAACGGACATCCTCAACAACTTCAAACGGCTGGGTGTCAGCGCCGAGGTTCTGAACGGGCAGGAACGGCTCCGGGTTCTCCATGACATTCTCCGCATGGATACACCGGAGTCTTTTGCTTTCCGGTGGGAAGATCTGCCCCGCTCCGGGCTGTCCACCAAGGACTATATTGCCCCCAGCTCTTTCCTCTTTAACCGGGCGAAGGATTTCCGCATGGGTCAGAAGTTCGCTTCCGTCAGTTTCCTGCAAATTCTGGCACCGGAGCTGAGTGACCGGATTCTCAAGGACTTTCTGGATATTGAAAGCAACATTGTGGTCAACATCCATGTGCAGTCTGTGGATCAGGTCAGCGCCATCAAGACCATCAAGCGCACCATCACCGATCTGGACAAGAGCAAGATTGAGGAGCAGAAAAAAGCTGTCCGTGCCGGATATGACATGGACATCATTCCCTCCGATCTTGCCACCTACGGTGCGGAAGCAAAAAAGCTGCTGTCCGATCTGCAAAGCCGGAATCAGCGTATGTTCCTTGTGACATTCCTGATTCTCAACACCGCCGACACCAAGCGGCAACTGGACAACAATGTGTTTCAGACAAATTCCATTGCCCAGAAATATAATTGCAGCATTACGGCACTGGACTATCAGCAGGAAGAAGGCATGGTCAGCAGTCTGCCCCTGGGACTGAACCAGATTGAGATTCAGCGGGGTCTGACCTCCTCCGGCGTGGGAATCTTCGTTCCCTTTACCACCCAGGAGCTGTATCAGGACAGCCCGGAGGCTCTGTACTACGGCATCAACGCTCTATCCAACAACATCATCATGGTGGATCGGAAGCTGTTGAAAAATCCCAACGGTCTGATTCTCGGCACCCCCGGTTCCGGCAAGTCCTTCTCCGCCAAGCGGGAAATATCCAATGTGTTCCTTGCCACGGGCGATGACATCATGATATGCGATCCGGAGGGCGAATACTTCCCGCTGGTGCAGAGGCTGGAGGGACAGGTCATCAAGATTTCGCCCACCTCCAGGCACCACATCAACCCCATGGATATCAACCTCAATTACAGCGACGAGGAAAATCCGCTTTCTTTGAAATCGGACTTTATTCTGTCTCTGTGTGAGCTGATTGTGGGCGGTAAGGACGGCTTGAAGCCCGTAGAGAAAACCATTATTGACCGCTGTGTGCGGATGGTGTATCAGGACTACCTCAACGACCCCAAGCCGGAGAATATGCCCATCCTTGGTGATCTGTATGACTGTCTGCGCAAGCAGGAGGAAAAGGAAGCGCAGTTTGTTGCCACGGCTCTGGAAATCTATGTCACCGGTTCTCTGAATGTGTTCAATCACCGGACCGATGTGGATGTGAGCAACCGGGTGGTGTGCTACGACATCAAGGAGCTGGGCAAGCAACTCAAGAAAATCGGCATGCTGATTGTCCAGGATCAGGTCTGGAACCGTGTCACCATCAACCGGGAAGCCAGCAAAGCCACCCGGTACTACATCGACGAGTTTCACCTGCTGCTGAAGGAGGAGCAGACCGCCGCCTACTCCGTGGAAATCTGGAAGCGGTTCCGAAAATGGGGTGGAATCCCCACCGGCATTACCCAAAATGTCAAAGATTTGCTGGCTTCTAGAGAAGTTGAGAACATTTTTGAGAATTCTGACTTCATCTATATGCTCAACCAAGCCGCCGGTGACCGGAAGATTCTCGCCCAGCAGTTGGGCATTTCTCCCCACCAGCTTTCCTATGTGACCCACTCCAACGCCGGTGAAGGTCTGCTGTTCTATGGCGATACCATTGTGCCCTTTGTGGACAACTTCCCCAAGGATACGGAGCTGTACCGCCTTATGACCACAAAATTATCTGACAAGAAGGAGGATGCAGAGGAATGAGGAATACCCATATCCCGGTAACTCTGGCAGGTGGTATTTTTGCGTGAATCCCGGCTGAAATTTACTGAAAAAGAACGGCTTGACCCGGTAATGGGCAAAGCCGTCCAGAAAGCGGAAAAAGCTGCTGACAAGGCAGAGAAAGCTCAGGCAAAAATCCCCACCAAAAAGGTTATCAAACAGGAGCTGATGACCGACAACAGCAATGGCAAGATCAAGGTAAAGCTCCATTTTGAGGATATGGAGAAAAAGCCGCCCTCCCAGCTCAAGGTCACCGACGCGCCTGCCGCCGCAGTACGAAGGCAGATCCGCCGGGAAATCCGGGATTCTGAGGATGACAATGTGGGGGTGGAAGCTGCTGGCTATGCCGCAGATACCGTGAATTCTTCTGCCAATCTGCTTCAGGAAGCCCACCACAGCGCCCAGCTCCAGCCCCACCGTGCCGCTGCCCGTGCGGAAAAGCAACTGGAGAAAGCCAATCTCCATGCCCTGCAAAAGAAAGCGGAGGTGGAACACCCCACAAGCAACCCCTTGTCCCGGTGGCGTCAAAAGCAGGCCATCAAGCGCCAGTATGCTGCCCAGAAAGCCGGACGCAGTACCGTGGAGGGCAGCGCCAAGGCCGCGAAAGAAGCCACGAAAAAGACCGAACAGGCCGCAGCTTTTGCGGCACGGCATAAGAAGGGCTTCACCGCTGTCCTCGGTATCCTACTGATCCTGGCATTCCTCCTGAACGCTGTGTCCTCCTGCTCCATGATGGTGGAGGGCATCGGTGCTGGAATCGCTGCCGGCAGCTATGCCGCCGCTGACGATGATATTGTGGGTGCGGAAGCAGCCTACTGCGCCATGGAACAGGCATTGCAGCAAAAGCTGGACCACTATGAGCAAACCCATGACTATGACGAGTACCACTATGCGCTGGACGACATCGGGCATGACCCCTATGTGCTGACGGCGATTCTGTCCGCCATGCACCCCGGCGAGTGGACATTGCCGCAGGTTATGGGAACGCTGGAAATGCTGTTTGACAAGCAGTATATTCTCACGGAAACTGTGGAGAGTGAAACCCGCTATCGGACGGAAACCGTCACCAGGGAACGCCATGCCCGTGATCCCGTCACCGGGGCCTATCTGTATGACCAGTGGGGCTACCCCATTATAGAGGAATACGAGTATGAAACTCAGGTTCCCTACACCTACAGGAGCGTCACCGTCAAGCTGGAAAACTTCGATCTCAGCCATGTCCCTGTGTATGTGATGAACGAGGAAACCCTGGGCCGTTACGCCATCTATATGGCCACGCTGGGCAACCGTCCCGACCTGTTCCCGGATTCTGACTACATCCGGCAGATGCTGATCGAGGGTTACACCAAGTATGACCTTCCGCCGGAGGCTCTGGAAAACGCCCGGTTCGCCACCATGATAAAGGAAGCGGAAAAGTATCTGGGTTACCCCTATATCTGGGGCGGCAGCAATCCCAGCACTTCCTTTGACTGCTCTGGCTTCGTATGCTGGGTTCTCAATCACAGCGGCTGGCGGGTCGGCAGAATCAGCGCACAAGGGCTGTACAACCTCTGCACCCCGGTTTCCCGGCGCAACGCCCGTCCCGGTGATCTGGTGTTCTTCAAGGGCACCTACAAAACAAATGGTGTTTCCCATGTAGGCATTTATGTGGGAGAAAACCGAATGATTCACTGCGGAAATCCCATTTCTTACACAAATATCAACACCCAATACTGGCAGTCCCATTTTTTCACATTTGGGCGTCTGCCCTAATAAGGAGCGTGATTCTATGAATCCCAAACTGCAAAAGCTCCGTGCCGAGCTGGATAAGAACACGGAGAAAATCAGCAAGCTCCAGTCCCGAAACGCAGAACTGAAAAAGCAGATTCAGGAGCTGGAGAACATTGACATCATCGGCATGGTTCGGGAGTGCGGTCTGTCCCCGGAAGCCCTGTCCGACCTGCTGGCAAAAGTCCAGGCTGCGCCCAATATCACCGAAACCAAGGAAAAGGAGGATGTTTCCATTGAGGCTTAATCGCCGCTTTTTCACTCTGCTGGCGGTGCTGTTGCTGTGTATGTCCTTTCTGACCATCACAGCATCCGCCGAAGCCAATCCCCCCAAGGGTGATGTGATTATCTACACATCTGATCCCACAGAACCCCCTCCCACGCAGCCGACACCAAAGCCCACTGCACCAAAGCCTACCACGCCGCCGGAAACGGAGCCGCCTGCCACCACAGCTCCAACCACGCCCACCACGGTGACGCCGGTGGAACCCTTTACGGAGGGAAATGCCATTGCGAAAGATCTCCAGTTCCATGCGAACACCAACAAGCAGTTCATAACAATTGAAACTCGCAGCGGTGAGATTTTCTACATCGTCATCGACTACGATGCTCCGGTGGACGAAAAGAGTGAGCAGTTCAGCACCTATTTCCTGAACAAAGTGGATGATGCGGATTTGCAGGCACTGTTGGAGGACGGCAATAAAGTGGAAGTCTGCGGCTGCATTGACCGCTGCTACGCCGGTCATGTGAACACGACCTGCCCGATCTGCGCCAAAAACATGACCGAGTGCGTGGGCAGAGAGCCGGAACCCTCTGAGGAACCCACCGTCCCCGCGACAGAGCCGGTGAAGGAGCCGGAAAAGAAATCCAATTCCGGCGCTGTTCTGGCTGTGCTGCTAATGATTGTCATGGTCGGCGTCGTGGGCTGGTACTTCCTGAAAAATAAGATGCCCAACCCCAAAACCAAGGGTGACACCGATCTGGATGACTATGACTACGGCATTGACGAGGATGACGAGGACTATGCCGACTTTGAACCCTATGAAGAAAAGGAGAAAGCGGAATCCAAATGAGTTACTTCACCACCGGGAAGTCCCGGTTCTATGAAAAGATGATGACCAGCAAGCCCCATCCCCAGCGGGAGGACAGAAAACCTGTCCTCCCCACAGATCACCTTTGCTATGGCTGTCAGCGCTACGGCGAAGGCTGCGTTCACCCCTGCCACCGTGAGGTACGCAGGGGTGCTTCTCTGGAGGTGACAGTATGCAGCTTGTGATTGCTGAGAAACCCTCGGTCGCACAGAGCTTGTCCAGGATTCTGGGCGTTACTACTAGAAAGGACGGCTATCTGGAAGGAAACGGCTTTCTGGTATCTTGGTGTTTTGGCCATCTGGCGGGGCTTGCCGATGCCAGCGTGTACGACGAACGCTACGCCAAATGGAAGCGGGAGGATTTACCCATCCTGCCATGCCCCTTCCGCTTTGAGATTTTCCCCGATAAGCGGGATCAGTTTTCCGTCCTGAAGGAGCTGATGAACCGGGAGGATGTGACCGAAGTTATCAACGCCTGCGATGCCGGACGGGAGGGCGAGCTGATTTTCCGAAGTGTCTACTATCTGGCTGACTGCCAGAAGCCTATGAAACGGCTGTGGATTTCCTCTATGGAGGATGAAGCCATCCGGGATGGATTGCAGAATCTTCGTCCCGGCTCTGACTTTGATGGGTTGTACAAAAGCGCCCTGTGCCGAGCCAAGGCGGACTGGCTGGTGGGCATCAACGCCACCCGGTACTTTTCTCTGCTGTACGGCACGAAGCTGAATGTGGGCAGGGTCATGTCTCCCACGCTGTCCCTGCTGGTGCAGCGGGAATCGGAAATCTCCGCTTTCGTTCCCGAAGATTTCTTCACCGTGAATCTGGATTTCCCAGATTTCACCGTTTCCAGCAAGAAATTCCCGGACAGAACGGAAGCTCAGCAGCTGGCGAAGAAATGCCAGAATCAGAATGCTGTGGTTTCCGACATTCGCCACAGCGATAAGGAGGAAAAAGCCCCTGCACTCTATGACCTGACCACCCTCCAGCGGGATGCCAACCGGCTTTTGGGCTACACCGCCCAGCAGACACTGGACTATCTGCAATCCCTCTATGAAAAGAAGCTGTGTACCTATCCCCGGACAGACAGCCGCTATCTCACGGACGATATGCTGGGAAGTGTCCCGGCAATTGTCCTGTGCGCTGCCGGAATCTACGGTGTGGAAGCTCCCAGTGATATTCTGGCGCAGCAGGTGTGCAACTCCAAAAAGGTATCCGATCACCATGCCATCCTGCCCACCATGGCGGCGGGAGAACTGGATTTGTCCACACTTCCTACGGCGGAGCAGAACATCCTGAAGCTGATCTCCCGGCAGGTGCTGATGGCGGTCAGCGGAGCCTATCGCTACCGGGAAGCAGAAATCTCCATCACCTGCGGGGAAACCTTCAAGACCACCATGAAGATGCTGCTGGATGCTGGGTGGAAGAAATACTGTCAGAAAAGCATCCCACAGAAGTGGTTTTCCGGTCTGGAAGTTGGACAGATACTGAACCCCAGCAAGGTGTCCGTCAAGGAAGGGAAAACCCAGCCGCCCAAGCACTTTACAGAAGATCTTCTGCTGTCCTCCATGGAAACGGCAGGGACGAAAGATATGCCGGAGGATGCCGAACGCAAGGGACTTGGAACTCCTGCCACCCGTGCTGGGATTCTGGAAAAGCTGGTTTCCACAGGCATGGTAGAGCGTCGAAAGGCGAAAAAGCAGACCATCCTGATTCCCACGGCTCTGGGCAATGCCCTGATTACGGTCTTGCCGGAACAGCTTCAATCGCCGCTGCTGACAGCAGAATGGGAGAATCGGCTGTCCCAGGTTCAGAAGGGCGAACTGGAGCCGGAGGACTTTCTGGACGGCATTCAGGGTATGCTCACCGATCTGGTCAGGGATTACCGCCCGGTTTCCGGCGCGGATATTCTGTTCCCCTCCGCCGAAAACACCGTGGGCAAATGTCCCCGGTGCGGCAGGCCGGTGATCGAGCGCAGCAAGGGATACTTCTGCACGAACAAAGACTGTAAATTTGTTCTGTGGCGAGACAGCCGGTTCTTTACCCTCAAGCAGAAAACCTTGGACAGAAAAACTGCCCAGCTCCTGCTGGAGAAAGGCCGCGCCCCGCTGAAGGGTTGTGTTTCCTCCAAAACCGGGAAGGTCTACGATGCTGCCGTGGTTCTGGAAGATGATGGGGATCGGGTACGGTTCAAGCTGGTGTTTGGCAATGGCTGATCTGCCCCGGATGAATGACGAGCAGCTGAAGCAGGTGCGAAAGCTGATACGCAGCCGCTGCTGCAATTATGACAATGGGAGCTGCCTGCTCTTTGACTGGTCGTTCTGCAATGTCTGCCCACAGTGGATCTCCTACTCCCTGAACTGCAAGTGGTTCCGAAATGCCGTATTGCCCAATGACCCGGCACTGGAAGCATCCATCCTCCATACCCAGCCAAGGAAACGCTGCGTAATCTGCGGAAAGACTGTCCTGTCCAAATCCCATCGAGCGAAGTATTGTCCTGCGTGTTCTATTCAGGAGCGCAGGCGTCGGGATGCCGAAAGGAAGCGTATTCGGTACTGGAATCTCCGCATTTAAGGCGCAAAAAAGCGGCTGATACCAACGACCTTTTTAGCCATTTCCGCAGGGGTATGTGTATTTACATTCGGAACGCAAAAATCGGCTTTTGTATGCGGAGAAAACTCCCCATGTGACCTGTCTCGGTCACATGGGGAGTAGTCAAATCAAAGAAAGGAGAGCAAAGACTTGTCCGAAAGACAAACCAACAAAGAGCGGATCAAAGAGATCACCGCTGGTATCGAAAAAGGCATTATGGAGCTGTTCGAGAGTGACCGCTACCGGAATTACCTCACCACCATGAGCCGCTTTCACAAGTATTCCCTGAATAATGTCATGCTGATCCACGCTCAGCGCCCGAACGCTACGCTGGTGGCTGGCTTCAGCAAGTGGAAAAACAGCTTCGGGCGGCATGTGAAAAAGGGCGAAAAAGGCATACAGATTCTTGCTCCCACCCCCCACAAAATCAAGGTGGATAAGGAGAAGCTGGACCCGGACACCAAGCTGCCTATGCTGGACGATGAAGGGAAACCCATTACAGAGGAAAAGGAAGTCACCATTCCCATGTTTAAGGTGGTGTCCGTATTCGATGTGGCTCAAACGGAGGGTAAACCCCTGCCGCAGATTTCCTTCAGCCTGACCGGTGATGTGGCGCAGTATGAGGTTTTCATGGAAGCTCTGTGCCGGACATCTCAGGTGCCCATTACCATTGAGCCGATGGAACCCGGCATGGACGGTTATTTTAGTCTGACCAAACAGGCGATTTTTCTCCGGGAAGGCATGAGCCAGGTGCAGACCGTCTGCGCCGCCATTCACGAAATGGCCCACTCCCAGCTCCACAACTATGAAAAAATGGCGGAGCTGGCAGATGATGGCGAAACCATCCTTGTACCGGGAGAAAAGGACAGGAATACCGAGGAAGTGGAAGCCGAGAGCATTTCCTACGCAGTCTGTCAGTATTTCGGCATTGAAACCGCTGACAACAGCTTCGGCTATATCGCCACATGGTCCCAGGGCAAGGAGCTGAAAGAGCTGCGGGCCAGTCTGGAAACCATTAACAAGACTTCCTCGGAGCTGATTTCTGGGATTGAGCAGCATTATCGGGAGATTTGCAAGGAAAAAGGCATTGATCTGGCTGCAGATGCCCCTGCACAGGAGCAGCCTCAGGTGCCGGATAATGCCGAGCTGCCAAAACCTGACGCTGAGCTGGAGATTACCAGCCAGCAGGTCGAAACGCCTGTTCCACTGGAAGCGTCCTCACCGGCTGCTCCAGAACAGTCTTCCTCCATGCTGCCGGATGCCGCAGAGCAGGCGCTGGACGAATACCCCATGCCGGATGAATTCCTGAAAGTAGCTGATCTGAAAGCCTGCGGCTATTTGGATGGCGATATGCTGCCCCTGTCCAGAGAACGGGCTGTGGATCTGTACGATCAGGATATGACCGTGTACGCCATCGTGGACGGCGGCAATGCAGAAATGCTGTTTGACCGGGCGGAACTGGATACCCAAGCCCCCGGCACGGTGTTCGCTGTTTCCCGTGAGGAATGGGAGCACTGCCCTATGTTCCACAAAAAAATCGTGGAGCGCCAGCAGCATCAGGAGGAGCGGGAGAAAGCCTTCCTCGCTCATGGGGGTGACTGCTTTGCCATCTACCAGGTAAAGCGTGACGATCCCGGAAATGTGCGGTTTATGAATATGGATTGGATGCAGTCTCATGGGAAAGCCATTGAGCGGGGCAGCTATGACCTGATCTACACCGCACCGCTGACTGCTATCGGCAGCACCGATGCCAAGCTGGAGACGATCTTTGAACAGTTTAACCTCCATCGTCCGGCGGATTATCACAGCCCGTCCTTGAGCGTCAGCGATATCGTTGCCATCAAGCAGAACGGCGTGGTATCCTACCACTACTGCGACAACGTTGGCTTCCAGGAGCTTCCCGGTTTCATGTCGGAAAATTATCTGAAGGCGGCCGAAATGTCCACAGAAGATGATTACGGCATGATCGACGGTATTATCAACAACGGCAAGCAGCCCATGGTAGCCGATCTGGAACAGCAGGCCAAATCCGGTCAGCCTATTTCCCTTATAGATTTAGCAGATGCCGTCCACCGGGGGAAGAAGCCCTCTGTCCTTGAAAAGCTCAAAGATCAGCCGCAGCAGTCACAACGCAAAGCCAAACCCCAAAAATCAAAAGAACAGGAGATTTGAACATGAATGATTTCACCTTTGAAGAACAACAGCTTATGAGCATCTACAACCCCGGAAGCCGTTTGGGGCTGATTCACGCCCTTGTGGAAATGCGTACCTATCTGGATGAAGATGAGCAGGAGCTGAAAAAACTGACGGACGGTGCCATCGCCAAGCTGAATCTTATGACCGATGCGGAATTTGCCACCCTTGATCTGATCCCCGACTTTGACGAGGAAGATTGATAGACTTCCTGCCGCTTTTCTGTTATACTTGCCTCGATGATAGAGGGAGGGTATTCTATGCCAGAGAAACCACTTGTGCCCTATAAGGCATTGAAGCAGAAACAGAAAGCCCGCATTGCCGACTGGATGTATCGGGAGACGCTGCAGTTTTTTCTGCAATACCAGCGGATGCCGGAGTCAGAGGAATTTGAAACGCTGTGCCAAACTGTCTATGCCAAGGTACGAGGTGCGAACTCCCGGGTCGCCTATGAGGAAATCCGGCAGCTTTATGCCAAACGCTTGGATGCGTATGCTCTGCGCATCCAGCGGGATGTCGAAGCTGGGATTACTTTGGAATCTCTCACCAAGCAGCCAAAGCAGAAGGAAACCGGCAAAGCTCCCCATCCAAGGAAAAAGAAGAAGCGCAAACCCACTGCAACGGAATTCTGGCAGGATGATCGTTTCTTTTTCATAGCCGGATATACCTCCGGCGGTGCGCCCTATGGTGTTACTTGGGAAGAAATGGGATTGGAGTCTTGGGATGGCCTCCCTCTATAAACAAAAGGAATTCTGTCAAGTAGAATTCTGTCCTCCGATTTTGGGTAGAGTGTCGATTGACAGTTCCCCCGGAACATGATAGACTGGGGAAAGTTTGTGTTCAGGAGGAAAGACAAATGGAGAAGATTCTTGTGTATTTAGGCAGCGATCATGTGATTCAGCATCCCTCCTTCGGTGTTCGGGAAAACGTACTGAAAATGACCACCGACAGAGAGGTTGCTATCTCCCAAGCCTGTGAACAGGATGCTGCGGGTGTAATCAACACCTATTACCTTGATCTGGATTCCTTGTCTGTAAAAGTGCCCGGACAACAGGTATTGAATGGTTTTGACGGTTATGATGTTGTGATTCCCCAGGAAGAAGCTGCTAGTTATATCGCCATCTGCTCTGAGGCCGCCTTGAATTCTCTGGTTTTCACAAACGCCTCTTTCGTCTGTCAATAGTACGCCCCCTGCCGGAACGGCACCTCTGATATTCAAATTGTAAATTTTTTCACTTTTGTATTGTAAATCGCTATACATTTGTATATAATAGAGTCAGAAAGGTGGTATGAACTATGGCAGCAAAAACCGCAAATGTAATGGCTCGTGTAGAACCCAATGTGAAGGAACAGGCAGAGGAAATCATGGAAATGCTGGGCATTCCTGTTTCCGTTGTCATCAATACGCTCTATAAGCAGATTATCATGACTCGGAGCATTCCTTTCTCCCTCTCTGTCCCGGCAGTACCAGTTGCACGGGATGAAATGGATGAAGCCGCCTTCCATGCCATGATGGAGCGTGGTTTGAGCGAGGCAAAGGCAGACAAATCCCGTGCCGCTTCTGATGTATTTGCAGATCTGAAACGGGAGATGCAGTAAATGTCAGAGAAATATACAGTCAAAATCACGCAGCAGGCGCAGGAACAAATCCGGGAAATCGTCAGCTATATCCGCTTCACGCTTCAGGCACCTGAGACTGCCACGAAAATGCTGGATACGCTTCAAGAGGAAATCGCTTCTCTGGATCAGTTTCCCAATCGCGTCCCGCTGACGGAAGAAGAACCCTGGCACAGTCATGGCATCCACAAATTTCCAGTCAAAAACTACCTAATCTACTTCTGGGTAGACGAAGAAACAAAAAAGGTTCAGATTATTGGTGCGGTCTATGGTCGCAAAGACCAACGGCACCAGCTTTCCAATCTGGATATGTTCTGACAAACACGCCCTGGACCACACAATGTCCAGGGCGCATTTCTTTGACCGCAATACTTCCCATTTTAGACGGCCTTTCGGTCGTCTTTTTTTATTTTCTCAGAAAGGAGAACCACAATGGCATCCGTATTGCAACAATACCACCAGCTGGCGGACCGCATGGCTACCCAGATAACTGGCAGCTACCAGAGCTGGACAGATTTTCTGACCACTGCCGCCCGCCTATACAAGTACCCCTATCACGAACAGCTTATGATCTACGCCCAGCGCCCGGAAGCCACCGCCTGTGCGGATTATGAACTGTGGAACAAACGAATGGGGCGTTATGTTCGCCAGGGTGCGAAAGGCATCGCTCTCATTGACCACTCCAGGGACACTCCGAAGCTGAAATATGTGTTCGATGTGGCAGACACCCGCACCACGGAGCGTTCCCGCAGCCCCTACCTCTGGGAATACCGCCCGGAGCATGAGCAGGTGGTTTCTGCCGCTATGGAGGAGCAATACAACATTCAATACCCCGGAAATCTCGTTGACCAGTTGGAACAGATTTCCTCTGTGAAAATCACAGAATACTTCCTCGTCCACCAGCAGGATATCCTCGACATCGTTGACGGTTCGTATCTGGAGCAGTATCATGACTATGACAAAGGCGTGGCATTCCTTAACGCAGCCACCGTCAGCACCACCTATATGCTGCTGTCCCGGTGTGGTCTGGCAGAAAATGCCCACTTTGGTCCGGAGGACTTCATGCCCGTGTTCGACTTCAACACACCCCAGACCGTTGATGCTCTGGGTAGTGCCATCAGCGGCATCAGCGAAGAAATCCTCCGCAATATCGAAGTCACCATTAAGAAATATGAACGTGAAAAGCTGTCTGAAAGGAGCCAAGAAAATGAACGAACTGACCTACATTCGCAGCGGGGATTACTGGATTCCCAACCTGATTCTGTCCCAGCAGGAAAACAAGCCCCTGGGCAAGTACGGGAGGATGCGGAAGAAGTATCTACAGGAGCATCGCCCGGTGCTGTGGAACCGACTGATCCTGTCGGAGCAGCTGTATCCCCATCTGCGGGAGATCGACGAGACGGCGAACCGGCGCTTGGAGCAGATGATGCCGAAGCTGATACAGTCGGCAGGGGTGACGGAAGCTCTGAAAGCCAGCGACCCGATGAAGTGGGTGGGGCTGATGAACAACCTGAAAGCCCAGGCCGAGGAAGTGATCCTGACGGAGCTGATTTACACCTGACGGAAGATTCTCCTGTCGAGCAGTTTCCATTCTTCCCCACGGAGGCCCAGCAAATTGAATCTATCACAGAAGCGGAGCGTGTCCAGGCGACACCCTCCGCTTTTTCTATGTTCATTTCTCTGGCTGACATTGACCATATCCTGCGCACGGGCGGCAACGAAGATGACGCACGAATGAAAATTGTTGCCGAGTTCTCCAAACAAAAACCTTTGGAAAATCGTGCGGCATTCCTGAAAGCGCTCTACCACGGCGGAAACGGCCTGATCACGGAAAATGGCAAGATTTCCGCATGGTATAGCGAGGACGGCATCTACATCGCAAGCGGCGACACTGCGCGCTATCTTCCCTCTGCCCAAGTTATCAGCTGGGCAGATGCAGCAGGGCGCACGGAAGAACTGCTGAATAGCGGCACATTTGCCACCAATTTAGAGGTTGCGGAAGCACCACGGAATGAGCGTCAGCGTATTGCTGCCGAAGTTTGGGGCCTTTATCACGATCTTTCGGATGAAGCAAAATCGCTGGGGCATCTGTCCTGTCTAAGTAATATTCGCAGCACCAATTACCCGGAGGAAACAGAACGCTTGACGGATGAACTGGCAAATCCCGCATTTCGAGAAATACTTCTGACGGAATCCAGGGCGTTTGTTGACGCCTACCGTGAAAACCGGGAACTGCTGCGTTTCCATTACCACCGGCCGCAGGTGCTTCTTACCCAGCTGGAAGAACTGTCCATGCCACGCAAAGAATACCATTCCAGCATGGCAGCACTCCCGGAAACCGGGAAATTCATTACGGAGGATGAAATTGCAGATTCTCTTGCAAATGGGAGCAGCTTCGAGGGTGGAAAGAGCCGCATCTATGCGTTTTTCCAGGCACAGCACTCGCCCAAAGAGTGCGCTGATTTCCTGAAAGAGGAATACGGTACTGGCGGACGCTCCCATGCTGTATCCGGGGAAAGCGGCAGCTTTGAAGAACACGGCAGCAAAGGCATCGTACTGAAAAAGAGCGATTGTACGGATATTCAGATGAATTGGAATAAGGTCGCTTCTCGCATCTCTGAACTGATCCGCCTGAACCGCTATTTTACACCAGATGAACAGGTGCTTTATGACGAAAAGCTGGCACAGGCTACAGCGCGAACCATCGCCTACAACAGCTATAATGCCGTCAAGGAAAGTAATCTTGCGGCCACACTCCCGACAGTCAGTCTGTTCTATGACTGGTACGCGGAAGTAAAAAGTCAATATCCTGATGCCATCGTTCTGATAAAGCTGAACGGTGGCTATTTATCATTCCAGGCAGATACGCAATTTGCCGCAACACTTCTTGGGTTGGAGGTTGTTCAACGGGAACACCTTGGAGAACCGAAGCGAGTTTCCGTGTGCTATCTGCCCAACGAAGTTGTGGAAGAATATCTGGACAGGCTTGGCGAGAAGAACAAAACAGTGGTTTTGGCAGATCGTCAACCTGGCAAGGATAACATAGATATTCTTCAGATTGCGCCACAGTCAACACGGCATATTGATGAGCCATCTCAAGAGCATCCACCAGTAGCACCTACCGACATTCCCCCAATAAGAGAAATTACGCAGGCTGACATTGACGCCGCCTTGCAGAAATGGAACGGGAATTCTGAAAGCAAGCAGGCTGTGGCATCGTACATGGAAGACCATGGTCGGGAGCGGGACACCGCCGCATGGCTGGCAAAAGAATACGGTACAGACCTCAGCCATCCCTTGCGGGTCATTGTTACCGGCGTTGATGATGAAGTTGTGCTGCCCTGGCCCAAAGTTCAGCGCCGCATTGCACAGCTTATCCGCGAGGACAAATTCTTCACACAGCAGGAAAAGACAGTTCTGGAACATAATCAGGAGTACCAGCTTCTGGACCGACTTCGTTCTGACTGTGAGTATTTCCTTGGCGCAGGCAACCGTGCGGAAAAGCATTTGTGGACAGGCAGTGTTCGTGCGCAGATCTCCAAAATGCGGGAACTGTACGATACGCTCCCTGAAAAGCCTGAATGGCTGACCAAAGAGACTATCGATGATTATGCCGAGCGGATGGCACCGCCGTATCTGGTTGTTGCGTACCATCATTTTGAAAATGGGTTTGATGATAAGCTGGACTACCAGACATTGGCCGAAGCAGAAAAAGCTGCGCAGGGCTATGTGGACGGTACAATGGAGGGTGACGGCTTTCAATATGACGGTGCGGCTATCTACAACCAGCAGACACGGAAGTATCTGCGCGTCTACGGCAATTACCCGGATGAACGGGCACACGCGGAGGCAGCGGGACGTGATTGGGTCGAAAAATCGGCAGCATCTACGGAAAGCGACATCGCCCCCGCAGACCGCTTCCATGTGGTAAGTCTTGACCAAGGCTTCTATATCCGGTATGCCATATGGGACGATGAGGCCGACGGTTACTATGTTGACGCTGACGGTGTTGCAGAGGAATTTACAAGCGAATGGCAGGCGGAAGAATACCGGCTGAAGCTGCAAGAGCAGGTACTTATGGAACGGGCAAAGGGGCTGATCTCTGACTTCTGCCAGAGTGAATACGGCTCTGAACCAGATTTCAGCGACCCAGCGAAAATTGGCATTGCCTACACGACCATCACTGACGATGAGATTCCCATTCAGGTGAATATCGACCTTGTGAAATTCCGGTTGGAGCGGGATCTGAACGGTGAACATTTGGAGACCCGGCAGTACAGTTCTCTGCAAGACCTGATTGCCAACGAGTTGGAAATCCTTGATTTCAGTGACCTCGTTCATGTGTCAGATGAAGATATAGAGCAATACCGCTGGCACAATCGTGAGGAAGCGACGGAGAAGGCACTTGAAACAGTTGAATCTGTGTCCTTGCCGCAGGAGAACAAAGCCCTGTATTCGGTGGGCAATACCGTCTATCTGGACAACAAGCCCTTTGAGATCACCGAAGTCGGGCTGTTTGACGTACATCTCCGTGATCCGTCGCAGGCATACCCTGTTTTCCGTGCAGAAAGCAAGGAACGCCTTGAAGTGCTACTGCGCCAGGATGAGCGCAACGCCCATCTTTTTGCTGTGAAACCTCCTGCCATAAGCGAAGAAGAAAAGCTGATCCTGGAACATGAGGGGCAGGCGGCGCTTTCAGAAATGGGCGAGCTTATTCCCGACCCGGACGATGCCATTTCACAATCTGAACCAGACGAGCCTCCCGCACACAGCCCTGCGGTATCCATCCTCATTGACGGTCAATGGCAGGGGTTCCCCAGCGCTTCCGCAGCAGAAAAAGCATCCTATGCCGACTTCAAGGCAGCAAGCCATCGGAATGCCCAGAACTTCCGTATCACAGATGATGACCTGGGAGCTGGTGGCGCAAAGGCAAAATTCCAGGCAAATCTCAATGCCATCCAGCTGCTAAAGCACTTGGAAGCTGAGGGATTGCAGGCCAGCCCGGAACAGCAGCAAGTTCTCTCCCGCTATGTGGGCTGGGGCGGCCTGCCGGATGCTTTTGACGCAAGCAAGCCCAGCTGGGCATCCGAATATCAGGAGCTGAAAGCTGCCCTGACCCCGGAGGAATACACTGCCGCCCGCGCATCCACGCTGAATGCCCACTACACCAGTCCCACGGTTATCCGTGCTATCTACGAAGCTGTAGGAAATATGGGCTTCCAGACCGGCAACATCCTGGAGCCGTCTATGGGTATTGGCAATTTCTTTGGTATGCTCCCGGAAAATATGCGAGGCAGCCGTCTCTATGGCGTGGAACTGGATTCCATCACCGGACGGATCGCCAAGCAGCTTTATCCCAAAGCCAATATCACCATCGCTGGATTTGAAACCACAGACCGCAGAGACTTCTTTGACCTTGCGGTAGGCAATGTACCTTTTGGCCAGTACAAAGTAAATGACCCTGCCTATAACAAGTTGGGCTTCAACATCCACAATTATTTCTTCGCCAAGGCACTGGACCAGGTGCGCCCCGGTGGTGTAGTAGCTTTCGTGACCAGCCGCTATTCCATGGATGCCCAGAACCCCAGCGTCCGCAAGTACCTTGCCCAGAGGGCTGACCTTTTGGGCGCTATCCGATTACCCAACACCGCTTTTAAGGCCAACGCCGGTACAGAGGTGGTGTCGGATATTCTGTTCCTGCAAAAACGTGACCGGGCAATAGATATAGAACCGGATTGGGTGCATCTGGGGCAAACGGAAGATGGATACGCCATCAACAGCTATTTCCTGGACCACCCGGAAATGGTCATGGGCAGAAACAGTTCCGAAAGCACTGCGCACGGCATGGATTACACAGTGGTGCCACTGGAGGACAGTTCCCTTGCCGACCAGCTCCATAAAGCGGTACAGCATATCCACGGAACCTATCAGGAAGTGGAGCTGCCCGATCTTGGAGAAGGCGAATCCATTCAGAACACCCTTCCAGCAGACCCGGATGTGAAGAACTTCTCCTATACCCTTGTGGACGGGGAGGTTTATTTCCGGGAAAACAGCATCATGGTCAGACCCGATCTGAATGCCACTGCCAAGGAGCGTATCAAGGGTATGCTGGCACTCAGCACCTGCGTCCATGAGCTGATCGACCTCCAAATGGACGAAACCATCCCGGATTCTGCCATTCGGGATAAGCAGGCAGAGTTGAACCGGCTCTACGACAGCTTCACGGAAAAGCACGGACTTATCAACAGCCGGGGCAACAAGCTGGCATTCTCCGACGATTCCTCCTATTTCCTCCTGTGCGCACTGGAAGTCATGGACGATGACGGCAATTTCCAGCGCAAGGCGGATATGTTCACCAAACGCACCATTCAGCCCCACCGAGTCGTCACCTCCGTAGATACCGCCAGTGCAGCCCTGACCCTTTCCATTGCGGAAAAGGCAGAGGTGAACATGGAATATATGTCCAATCTCACCGGGAAAACCGCCGAGGAACTGGCATCAGAACTGCGGGGTGTGATTTTTCATGACCCCACCCTCGGCAATGCAGAGGACGGCATGGGCTGGGTAACAGCGGACGAGTATCTGTCCGGCAATGTCCGGCAAAAGCTCCGGCAGGCGGAAGCAGCTGCGGCGGAGAATCCTGCCTATCAGGTCAATGTGGAAGCGCTGCGGGCTGCACAGCCCAAGGATTTGGATGCTTCCGAGATTGAGGTTCGTCTGGGCGCAACCTGGATTGACAGGTCCTACATCAAGCAATTCATGTTTGAAACCTTCGACACCCCCAGCTATCTGCGCTATTCCATGGATGTGCAGTATTCCCCTTATACCGCCGCATGGAGCATCAGCAACAAAACCCGGATTTCCTACAACGATGTTGCCGCGTGGAACACCTACGGCACAGATTGTGTCAGTGCCTATGAAATTCTGGAAGATTCCCTGAATCTCCGGGATGTCCAGGTGTTTGACACCATTGAGGACGCGGACGGACGCAAAAAGCGGGTGCTGAACGCCAAGGAAACCACGCTGGCGGCACAGAAGCAGCAGCTGATCCGGGATGCGTTCCGGGACTGGATTTGGGCAGAACCCCAACGCCGTCAAGCACTGGTTCGGCAGTACAATGAGGAAATGAACAGCACCCGCCCACGGGAATATGACGGCAGTCACATCGTCTTTGCGGGCATGAACCCAGAAATCACCCTCCGGGAGCATCAGCGAAATGCCATTGCCCATGTGCTTTACGGCGGCAACACTCTGCTTGCCCACGAAGTAGGCGCGGGCAAGACCTTTGAGATGGTCGCTGCCGCTATGGAAAGCAAGCGGCTGGGACTGTGCCAGAAGTCCATCTTCGTGGTGCCCAACCACTTAACAGAACAGTGGGCGTCAGAATTTCTGCGGCTGTACCCCTCCGCCAATATCCTTGTCACCAAACAGCGGGACTTTGAAACCAAGAATCGGAAGAAGTTCTGCGCCAGGATCGCCACCGGCGACTATGACGCCGTTATCATCGGTCACAGCCAGTTTGAGAAAATCCCCATCAGCAAGCAGCGGCAGGAGCGGCTTTTACAAGATCAGATTGCGGAAATCACCATGGGCATTTCGGAGCTGAAGGAAAGCGGCGGCGAGAAATTCAGCGTCAAGGAGCTGGAGCGTACCAAGCGCGGTTTGGAATCCCGATTGGAAAAGCTACGGGCTGACGATAAGAAAGACGATGTTGTGACCTTTGAAGAGCTGGGCGTTGATCGTATGTTTGTGGATGAGGCGCATAATTACAAAAATTTGTTCTTATATACAAAGATGCGCAATATCGCCGGTCTTTCCACCACAGATGCCCAAAAGTCCAGCGATATGTTCGGCAAGTGCCGCTATATGGATGAACTCACCGGGAATCGGGGCGTGGTCTTTGCCACAGGTACGCCGGTCAGCAACAGTATGACGGAATTGTATACCATGCAGCGGTATTTGCAGTACGCCCGTCTGGAAGAAATGCACATGACCCACTTCGACTGCTGGGCTTCCCGGTTCGGCGAAACTGTCACCGCTTTGGAGCTGGCACCGGAGGGCAAGGGCTACCGTCCCCGGACACGATTCAGCCGATTCTTCAATTTGCCGGAACTGATGAACCTGTTCAAGGAAGTTGCGGACATCAAGACGGCGGATCAGCTCCATCTTCCCGTCCCGGAGGTGGAGTACCACAATGTGGTTGCCAAGCCCACAGAGGTACAGAAAGGGCTGGTACAGGAGCTTTCCGAACGAGCTGCCGCTATCCACTCCGGCAGTGTTGACCCCTCCATCGACAATATGTTGAAGGTGACCTCGGACGGGCGAAAGCTGGGGCTTGACCAGCGGATTATCAATCCCGATTTCCCGGATCAGGAGGGCAGCAAGGTCAATCTGTGTGTGGAAAACATTCTGCAAGTCTGGAAAGACGGTGAAGCGGACAAGCTGACCCAGTTAGTTTTTTGCGATATTTCCACACCCCAGGCTGCGCCGAAAGCGAAAAAGGCCGTCAGCACCAATTTAGACACTTCCTCCCCGGAGTCCGCGATGCTCCCTATGGAAGAAAAAGCCCCCTTCACCGTTTACGATGACATTCGTTCCAAGCTGATTGCCAGAGGCGTTCCGGCAGAGCAGATTGCCTTTATTCACGACGTCAATACGGAGGTCAAGAAAAAGGAGCTGTTCGGCAAGGTGCGTTCCGGCCAGGTGCGTGTGCTGCTGGGCAGTACCTCCAAAATGGGGGCTGGCACCAATGTGCAGGATCGTCTGGTGGCAATCCATGATGTGGATTGCCCCTGGCGGCCCGGTGATTTACAGCAGCGCAAAGGCAGAATTGAGCGTCAGGGCAACCAGAATGAGAAAGTCCATGTGTTTCGCTATGTGACAGAAGGGACCTTCGACGCTTACTTGTGGCAGACCGTGGAGAATAAGCAGAAGTTCATTTCCCAGATTATGAGTTCCAAGTCCCCGGTGCGCTCCTGTGACGATGTGGACGAGGTAGCGCTGTCCTTTGCGGAAATCAAAGCCCTGTGCGCCGGTGATCCCCGGATCAAGGAGCGTATGGATTTGGATGTGGAGGTTTCCAAGCTGAAGATTATGAAAGCTGACTACAAGAGCAAGCAGTACCGGCTGGAAGATAATCTGCTGCGGCACTTTCCGGAACAGATTGAAAAATTGAAGGGCTGCATTCAGGCGATTCAGGAAGATATGCAGATGCTGGATACCCATCCCCATCCACAAGACGGCTTTGCGGGTATGACTGTTCTGGCTGACAAGCTGACGGATAAGGACAACGCCGGTGCCGCTCTGATCGAGGCGGCAAAAAAGGCCACAGGGCTTGACCCGGTGGAGATTGGTACATACCGTGGCTTTCAAATGTCCGTCACTTTGGAGGACTTCGGCAAAAAGTATGTGCTGACCATGCAGGGCAGACTGCAGCACCAGACCGCCTTGGGCAGCGACCCCAGAGGAAATCTCATCCGTCTGGACAATGCTCTGGCACAGATGCCCCAGCGGTTGCAAGCCTTCCAGACACAGTTGGACGAAACCTACCACCAGCAGGAAGCGGCAAAGGCGGAACTGGACAAGCCCTTCCCCTATGAGGAGGAGCTGCGGGACAAAACCGCACGGCTGATTTTTCTGGATGCGGAACTGAATCTGGATGCCAATAAGGGCGGTCAGCAGGAACAGGTGGTCGCCAAAGCTGCCCGTCCCTCGGTTCTGGACAAGCTGCGCAGCCAGCCCGCTCCCAGCAGGACTGGAAAAAAACAAAAACGCTATGAGGAGGTACGATGATGACCAACGAAGAACGCAACACGGCATTGTATCAGAAGATGTTTGCCGAACAGGAGAAATTCCGGGACTGGCTGAAAGGTCAGTCCCCGGAGAAAATCCTGAACCACGCCTATGAATACACAGTCCGGGAGGATATTCTGTTGTCGCTGGAATACCACGATCTGCCAGATGCCCAGGCGGATGCGCTGATGAAATCCCCCAGCCCACTGGCAGATGTTTTCAGAGATTTTGAAAAGCTGGAAACGAGCCACATGGAGACGGTTTGGGACTGTCTTGAAGGCAGAGCGGATACGCTTCTGGAAGAACAGCGCCGCACACTTAGGGAAACGCCGGTGTATCCCTATCCTGCAAGCTACGCCCATGAGCATGGGGAGCTTAATCAGTACCGGGCTTCCAATGAAGCGAATATGGCCTGCAAGCAAGCCATTGAGGGAGCCATCCGTGATTATTACAGAGGGTACAGCCTGGATGGAAAAGCCGCAGTCGCAGAGGTTGTGCGTGCCTTTGGAACGGAGCGAACCATGTACATCCTTGCCAACACCGTCCGGCAAAAGGACTGGGATGGGCGGATTTCTCCCAGCAATAAGGATTGGGCGAAGTCAATCTCCATCCAGAAGAATCCAGATGCCTGGGGTGAGGATCGGAACAGCCACCTAGTTGTGGACAGCCATCCAGGACTTACGGATTTGTTTGTAAGTGCCTTCCGCAAAGAGTATTGCCAGCAGCAAGAAAAAGGCATCAAGCCCTCCGTCCGGGCAAAGCTGCAAAACCAGCCAGTCAAAAATTCGCCGAAAATTTCGGCGAATTTAAAAGGACAGGAGCGGTAAATCTATGGTAGAGCGAGAGGTCATTAAAACCATTCGCCTGACCCCGGAGGAACTGCAAATGATTCAGGAAAAAATGAAGCAGTATGGCACCCAAAATTTCTCTGCTTTCGTCCGAAAAATGGCGATTGATGGGTATGTGGTTAGGCTGGAGCTGCCAGAACTGAAAGAAATGGTATCTCTGCTCCGTTACTCCAGCAATAATCTGAATCAGCTTACCAAGCGTGTCCATGAAACCGGAAGAATATACGATGCCGATTTGGAGGATCTCCGGCAGACCCACGAACGGCTGTGGGATGCGGCACGGGACATTCTCTCTGCTCTTTCAAAGCTCAAATGATCCGCCGTATCCTTGCGGTATAAAATCCGAGCGCTTATAATGGCGATACAAAGAGAGGAGGCACCCCCATGAAACTGATCTTCAAAATACTATCCGTTCCTATCATTTTGGTCATTGACCTGTTCACCCTTGTCTGTACTGGGCTGATTTTCTTTTCCGCATTCTTCCTCCGGCCAGTCAGCGGAATTGTGGGAATCCTCGGCATATTCGTTCTGGTTACATATTCCGTGAAGAACGGCCTGATTCTTCTGACCATTGCGTTCCTGGTCAGTCCTATGGGCATCCCTATGATAGCAACGCATCTTCTGGCGGGAGTGCAGCACATTTCCTCTGCTATCAAAAACTTATGAGTAAAATCCGGTGCAAACCAAAGGCACCGGATTTCCTCATACTGCTCCGCCTTCAGCAAAAGTAGCCTCTCTTTCGTGTTATTTATTTGTAGCAATTTCCACGCATAGTAGTTGTAAAAACTACGTCAATGTGCTATACTTGCTACGAGGAGGCGGAACATGAAACATTACGAAAAGTTGCTCGCCCTTGGCTGCGTGACCCGTTCCCAGTTGGAACAAGTCACGGGAAGCCCATCCGCCGCTGACTGGCTTTGCCGGGAGTATCAGCGGAAAGGATACATGGAACGAATCAAACGGAATCTGTATGCTGTTATCAGTCTGGAAACAGGTCAGTGTGTTGCAAACCGATATCAGATTGCCTCTCACATCAGTGATGATGCCGTCGTTTCTTACCACAGCGCATTTGAATACTATGGATACGCCAATCAGGTGTTCTATGAGGTTCAGGTTACAAGCGTCAGCCGTTTCCGTGCGTTCAACTATGATGGAATTACCTATCGTCACATCGGTCAGCGAATTGAGGACGGCGTATTGGAATTACCCAATGGTATCCGTGTAACCTCCTTGGAACGCACTGTCATTGACAGCATCAATCTGTTTGAAAAAACAGGCGGGTTGGAAGAACTCCTGCGCTGCCTTGCCTTGATTCCTACTCTGGATGAAAAAGGGCTGATCGTCTGCCTGTCAGAATATGACAGCGGTATCCTCTATCAAAAGGCAGGGTATGTCCTGTCCCATTTTGCAGAGGCAATGGGATTGTCTCAATCGTTCTTTGAAAGCTGCGCAGCACACATCCCAAAAGGGAAGAACTATTTCTATGATTATGGACAGGACTTTGTGTGGCACGAAAAGTGGAAGCTCTATGCCCCTGCGGATCTTATGCAGCTTCTTAGCAAGGGAGTGACTGACTATGATGCAATTTGACCGTATAACCTTGGGCAAACAGGCCCGTGAATTGGGTTTTGTCAGGGATACATTTGAAAAGGTATGCCGCCTGGCTGATATTCTGATGTTTTTCCAGAGTGATTCTCTGTTGTCCGAGAAAATGGCATTGAAAGGCGGTACGGCAATCAATCTGACCATTTTCAATCTTCCTCGCCTGTCTGTGGACATTGATCTGGATTTTTCAGATGATCTTCCTCGAGAGGAGATGCTGGCTGTAAGAAAACAGGCAACGGAAAAGGTCAGGAAATATATGGCGGCAAGAGGGTATACCCTTGGACTTAACTCAAAATTCTATCATGCGCTGGATTCCTTTGTTTATGAGTATCAGAATGCGGGTGGCATGAAAGACAATATTAAAATTGAAATCAACTATATGCTCCGTTGCCATGTTTTACCGCCGGTAAATAGAAGCGTGAATCTCCCGTGGCTTCAACAGGATCTCGCTGTTTTGAGCGTTGATCCTTTGGAAATTTATGGGTCTAAAATCGTTGCACTTCTGAATCGGGCAGCACCAAGAGATTTGTATGATATCCATACCATGCTGCAAGCCGGTTTGTTTGATGAATCTCAGGAACCGATGCTAAGAAAGTGTGTCATGTTCTACAGTGCCATTGGCTCTGAAGTCTGCCCGGAGCAATTTGACTTAAACAAGATCGCCACAGTATCCCAGCAGCGCGTCAAAACCGACCTGATCCCGGTACTTCGCAAGGGCACATGGTTTGATGTTACCCAAGCGCAGGAAAAGGTCCGTCATTACTTAGGTGATGTGCTTGTGCCGGAACCCGATGAACTGGCGTTCTGGGCAGCGTTCCGTCAGAAGCAGTACCAGCCAGAGCTGCTGTTCCGTGATGAAGCAGTTCTGGCTCGAATCAGCCAACACCCCATGGCACTCTGGAAATGCAGTGAGAAACAGAGGAACCGCCCCACGCAGGAAAGGTAATTTAGCCCATGAAAAAACAAGGTCACTATTGTAAGGTGTGTGGCAGCTACAGAGCAAACGAGAAATTCACCGGCAAAGGTCATGCCACGCATATCTGCAAAGACTGTGCCAAACTGCCTCCAGAGGAAAAAGCCAAGCAGGAGGCCCTGAACCGGTTATTCAATCTTCCCTGGCATTTATCGAAGGAGCAGAAGGCATGGCTGAAAAACAGAATGCAGGATCGCCGCCCGGAAGTCAAGGCGCTCGCCCAGGAGCAATACGATATGCGGTTTGGGCGTAGGCATCAGGAAATTCCGCTCGATGACTTCGACAATCCTGATGAGAATGAATTTGAAGAAACAGAATAGTGTTACAGCGGTCTGCTTCGGCAGGCCGCTTTTTTGTGAGAGGTGGAATTTTATGGCAACCACACGCTTGATGCCCCTGCACATCGGCAAAGGGCGGACAGTTGGTACCGCAATCCAAGCCATCATTGACTATGTAGAGAATCCCGAAAAGACCGACTATGGGAATCTGATTGCAAGCTGGCAATGCGACAGCCGTGTTGCCGACAGTGAGTTCCTGTTTTCCAAACAGCAGTACATCCGAAACACCGGGCGAGTGCGTGGCTCCGATGATGTAATTGCCTATCACCTTCGTCAATCTTTCCGCCCCGGTGAGATTACGCCGGAGGAAGCGAATCGTTTAGGCTGTGCGTTGGCTCGGCGATTCACAAAAGGCAATCATGCTTACATCGTCTGTACGCACATCGACAAAGCCCATATTCACAATCATGTGATTTGGAACTCCACCGCCCTCGATGAGCAAAGCAAATTCCGTAACTTTTGGGGCAGCACCAAGGCTGTACGCCGCCTCAATGATACGATCTGTGTTGAGAACGGTTACTCTATCGTCGAGAATCCTAAGGGCAAAAGCAAGACCTACGACAAGTGGCTGGGTAATCAGAAGAAGCCCTCCCACCGGGAGCGTATCTGCTATGCCATTGACGATGCCCTTGAACAGAAACCTCAAAGTTTTGAGAAGCTGCTGGAGCTGCTGCAACGCTCCGGGTATCAGGTCAAGGGCGGTAAGGTTCCCTCCCTGCTGGGAGAAGGGCAAAAGCGTTTCATCCGCATGGACACGCTGGGTGCAGGCTACACCCCGGATAATCTTCGTGCTATCATTGATGGAACGAAAGCACATACCCCGAAAAAGAAGCGGGTCATGGACACACAGGCCATACCCAGTGGCAGTCTGCTGATTGACATTCAGGCTAAGCTGCAAGAGGGAAAGGGTGCCGGTTACGCACGGTGGGCAAAGAACTTCAATTTGAAACAGCTTTCCCAAACGCTGATCTATCTGGAGGAAAACAATCTGCTGGACAGAATCGTTCTGGAAGAAAGAACTACCACCGTCACAGCGCAGTACCACACCCTGTCCGCCAAGGTGAAATCTGCCGAGCAACGCATGGCGGAAATCAAAGTGTTGCAGCAGCACATCATCAACTACGCAAAGACCCGCAACACCTATGTTGCCTACCGAAAGGCTGGCTACTCCAAGAGATTCCTTTTGGAGCATGAATCAGAAATCATTCTGCACAAGGCGGCAAAGCAGTTTTTTGACGAGCATGGGCTGAAAAAACTGCCCACCGTCAAGAGTCTGCAAGCAGAATACGCCCAGCTCCTGTCTGAGAAAAAAGCCATGTACGCAGATTACCAGAAAGCCAGGGAGGATATGCGCTCCCTGCAAACTGCCAAAGCAAATGTGGATCGGATTCTTGGTGACAATTCTCTCACCGCAGAGAGAGAAACAGAAAAGAACCGGTGATAACCGTCTGTCAGCGATTTGCAAAATCGCGTAGCCGCTGGGATTTTCCAGCGTTTCCAGAACACGAACCAGTGTTCTGCTGGGCTTGGGGCAGCGCCTCAACAAGCAGAAAATCCTCATTTCCACTTGCGGAGAAATGAGGACTTTTCGCATCTGTATTACGGATGCATTGCTTGCTACTATTACACCAAATTTGGTATAACTACTAGTATCCAGAATTCCGGATACAAGTCGTTATCCCGACTTTCCTGTCCAAAACTGTTGGCGCTGTAGGCATTTTTTGAAAAGTCGGGATAACATGGAAGTCGGGATAACCGATTTTACGTTAAGAATTTAGCAGTTACGCATAAATTATGGCAATGTTCATGAAATCTATTATTATATATTCATCAGCCAAACGTTCAAGACTGATGGGAACCTCAAAATATAGGATGCGTGCACCTCCCAATATTTACCTTCGGTTTATTGCAAACTGTCAGCAATAAGAGGTTTTGGATGACAGTACAAAATGCAACCATTTCGTTTAAGAAAGCAGGTATTATCATGAAAAGAAATTTAGCATTGTTTCTTAGCTTAGTCCTATGCTTTACGTGTATTTCTCCCCTATCCGCAAGTGCAACAGAAACTGGCTCCACCGAGCCTATGCCCAAATTTACAGTTGTTGGGGATGGAATCAGGTTAATCTCAGTTGAGTATATTCCTGACGATTGTGAAGATTCCAGCATCCCTGATGAGGTTATGGAAAAACTTACGTGCGATTCCGTTCAGAATGATGTTGTTCCCTACGGTACAAGTATTCCCAGTGGGTCCTCCACCTATGATTTATCTTCCAGAAAATATTCTTTCGGAATTGAAACAGATTCCTTGTATTATTCGGATTATGTATTCACTGGTCACGGTGGGAGCGTAACTATGAATATTAAAGAGAGTTGCGGAATCGCAACATCTGCTGAATTCTTAGTCCGGGTATTTGTTCGCAAATGGCTTGGCACGGGAACTGTGGTTGGTCAGGTTGCTGTTAAGCGTAATAATTCGGGGACGTTAACCGTCGATGACCTTAGCGAATCCAGTAAGGTTTATTTTACAGTTTCTCCCGAGGAGCAGGGAACGGTACGCCTGTCCTCCTTGTATAATTACATTAAGAAAGGTTAATGTTATCTCTCCCTAGAAGCCATTATCCCCCCGGTTTTACCGGGGGGATAATGGCTTTTTGGGGTTAAAGAAAACCACCAGCTGTGCTGATGGTTCCCAAAAGCTTTAGCTATGCCCAGATTAAATTATCCGAGCGAAGCGAGGAACCACTACTAAAATCGATAAAACAAAGATGTAGCGGTTTAGGATAACGGAGCCAAAGAAGTACCCTACCGCTATTTCGAAATAGCAGCAGGGCACCTCACGCAAGCGACATAAATTCGACGAGCCTATAGACTCAGCTAGTAATAGGCCCTAAGGGGGCCTGTGCAAACCACCGGCACGGCCGGTGGTTATGATTCCAAAAACAACGTAGAGAGGATATGCTCCTCCAATATAAAGGTAGAATTGATTTGTCAACTGTACATCTCCTATAATGGGTTGCTCTTTCGCACAAAATTAAAAAACGTTTATAACTTAAGCATCATCGTTAATGCACAATTGGTTTTCCACAGAAGAAAGCCATGGAGCTAGCTTTCGCACGCTCCATGGCAATCGTTTTTATTTCGCAGTAACTTCGAAAACTCCTCGATTATCGCTATCTTTCTTTATGGGAATGAAACATATGCCACATTTTCATATGCAATAGGTTGATCAAACACATATGTACACTCCATGTAATCACCACAATTTGCTCCGGCGTTGAAAGTTGCTTTAATTTGAGTGCCATCGTTCATTACCAGATATATTGGCCCCAATGTAATACCCTCCCAAAATCCGGTGAAAGGTTTGTCATAGAGAAGTGTTGCAGAAAATGTACGGAGCTGAAAGGATGTAACTTTGACGCTTACATCAAAATACCATTTTCGGAAACACCGTTTTGCAGCACAGTGTTTGGTGGACGTGAGAAGCTCAATAGCTTGCTGAGCTTCTGGCAGTTCGATATCGAACATCCAGTTACCGCGGCAAATCACATTCTGAGAAGTTTCTGCCTGATTCACAGGGGATTCTATGATTTCGCTGATCGAGATTTGAATACTGCCGTTTGAAAAATCCGAGTCACTACTGCGACATTCACATAACATAGTGATGGAATTGTCATACGGGTCTGGATCTTCCAGTGCATACATAGTAGCAAAGCTGACACGGGCTTTATTGCTGTTACTACTTTGTGAGGAATTGTCTGCATCATCGTTGTAATGTAAATCTTCTTTTATTTCATAGATTAGAGAATAATCTCCGTCTAGGACTGTTCCATCAGGGGAACCAATCTTAAAATTGAAAAATGATTGACAACCGTCGCTGATACCGGATAGCAAAGTAATTGTGTATCCATTCTGTGTAATGCTTTGATTATAGAGGACAATGTTTTCATCCAGCAAGGTCTTTTGGTCGGGTGTAAGGGTACATTCCGACTCAGAATAGATCTTCTCAGAGAAGTATTGCTGAAACCAGGGAATTGTCGAGATTTCTTGCCCTGCCGTATCGTTTCCCGCAATCTCCTCAGCTGCACAGGGAATGGCTAAACTTGCAGTCATTACCAGAGCCAAAATAAGCGAAAACACTTTTTTCATAATAATTTCCTTTCGGTATACTTCATAGTTGCCGAACGCAGCAAGGCTTAATCACGCATAGGCATCATACTGGTCAATTGCAATTACCATTGTCCAGGTTCCCACATGACTAGTCGTGCTTGCGTAAATTGATACTGTTGTGTCTTCATCGGGGACTTCGACTTTGAGGGACTTCCCATCTTCAAGATCGCTCTTATAACCTAAGGTTACCCCAGTCGTATTGTCCTTGTATCCAAGATTACATTTGGCACCTGACTCATACATAGCCTGAGTACTAATAGTCTCAACATGCCATTCTGCGGATCCGACATTTCTCACCGTATTCACTGTATAAAATGTACTCGACGTTCTTGTCAAATCAACATATTTCTGCGTAATGTTGAGGTCACAGGGAACTGCAGAATCATCAGGCATTGTTGTGCCCTGCTGTGTATCCATTACAGGGACATCCCAATCAGAAGGGAACACTTCAGAAAAGTGAGGAAGCGTTTCGATCACAACACCGTTCTCATCTAAAACCCAACCGTTGACATCATCAGCAACCCATGAAGTACTAAACATAATTTCATTACGGGCTGCCAGAATGTTAGTGCGAGTCTGCTCATCAGCAGTATCCAAGTCCATGTAAGCAATGCTTCTCAGATCAGTAGCATCTGCTGCAGTTACCTCCGTAGCCATCGCAGGGATAGACAGGGATAAAAGTAGTGCAATCGTTAACATAAATACAAATGCCTTTTTCATGGTTTTCTCCTTTTCATTATCGTTAGCTAGACGATATTATGTGTATTAAAGTAATACTCCTGTTATCAGGGTTCAACCGGCATATCCCAGTCACTTGGGAACAGCTGGTAAAAATATGGGAGCTTTTCAATCACATTCCCATCTTCATCAAGGACCCAAGCATTGGTTCCATCAGCAGCCCACGATGTGCTGAATATGATCCTTTTTCTTGCTTCCTGGATGACAGGCTTGATTTCACTCCTTGCTTCATCCAGATTCATATATGCGTAGTATTCAAGATCTTCTAGTGCAAGATACTCCTCGATTTCATCCATCGAAAGACTTACACTTCCGGTTTCACTCTGTAAGGCATTGATGGTGATATTGCTACTTTCTGATGCATTTACACTCACAGGAGTACTCCATAGTAAAAAAGAACTAGTGCCAAGAATAACTGCACATAAGGTAGCTGAATACAATTTATTCTTCGATAATTTCAAGAAATCACCTCGCTCATATCAGGGGTTCTTTTATCTTGTACCGGGCTGAATTATTAGGTGAAAATGGCTGGGTTTTTTCTTTTGAATGATAGATTTTTTATAATGAATGAATTACTGCATTGGAATCCCCCTCCTCATAGGAAAGGATATACTCTACATTAAGTGGCACATGATTTAGATGTTCTTATACGATCTGCTTATTCCGATAAGTACGATAGCAAAGGAACACCAGTAACACCGTGATGAAGGGATATACGGTTAGAATGATTGGGATAGATGTAACAACATGATCCCCCAAGGTATACAAATACAAGTACTGGATAGCTGTCTCCATGTCCAGAAGCTTATCTGGCAAGATACCGATGATCCGGCGCATAGTAGGACTGTAAAAGTTCCAGAGATATTCTGGCAGAATAATCAACAGGGATGGAATCAATACTGCTAGTACCGGGGATTTGGTCAATTCGGAAATCCACATTACCAGAAAGCCGATAAAAAGATAACCGATATAGCCGGCTGTTACCGTAAGCAGATATTTTTGAAAGAAAGTAATGTTTTCCTTTGTGTTCCAAAAAACTGCATGGGATTGGACATAACAGTTTGCGCCCTCGGTTCCCAGGTTTCCCAGAACAATGAAGCTGAAAGCCCCCACGCACAGCCAATAAGCCAGCGTGATGATAAGGAATCCTATTACCACCTTAACTATGGTAGATTTGGTTCGGCCATGGTAGGTATTGTAATATACGGCATCGGTTTTTAGGGTAAATTCATCAGCGAAGATGCCGGCCAGAATAAAACTCAAAAGAATGATAGCATATTTCAGAAGTGTGGAAATCTGTTCATTTGCCTGAACCCAGCCTTCGTGATAACTCACTTGTAACGGAGTTTCCAACGATTCAAACTTGGCAAGGAGGTACGCTTTTTCGTTTAGTGAGTAGTTGTAGTACCCCCAAGAAGTTTCATCTTCATAAAGATATGCTTTACGCCTCTCGATGCGGTTTTCATAGAATCTGGAAAGATCCTCCGGCTGTAGATCCGCAACCATCTCCGCAAAGGTGCTGTATTCATCTCCAAAAGACCACCCTATCAAGTCCGCGATCTCCTGCAAGCCTTGCAGTTTATTGCGCAAGATCCAGTTGCTTTCCTCAGACTTGCTATCAATTTCGGTGGAGCTATAAATTTCTTTGAGCGCTGCCAGAGCTTTCTCCAGTAGTTCCTGATCCAAAACGCCGCTCCATTCCTTACTGGCTTCCCGAAGCTTCACAGCTGCGGAATGACCAGTGATGGAATTACCTTGGTCATCTATCCACTCTACTTGTTGCAGGGCGTTTCTACAAGTGTAGGCAACTAGAAGTGCCAGCAAAAGAAGTATGATTTGATTCGCTCGTTTTGCAAAAACTTTTTGCAGCTCATAACGTAGAAGCATAGTTTGAACGCCTCCTTCCTCAGCGAACCTGCTTGCGCCGGAATATCTGGTAGCACCCAATTGCCATCAAAATAGTAAGGCAGAAATACAAAACCCGCTGAATGGTGATCGGAGGCATGATCTTGCCAAAGACGGAATAAAGTACAACCGATTCATTTCCGTAAGCAGTTGCCATTTTATGTGGAAAGAGCCTTATAACATCCGACAATTTTTCCACATAGCCGTGCCTGTCTAAAAAGTCGGTGCCCAGCATCAGCAAGGATGGTATCACGGCAGACAGGCTAAGAGAGCCGGACGCCGCAGAAACCAGCATCACAAAGGCAGATAGGAACATCCAGAGCAGGTAACCGTCCGCTAATGCATACACGCTTCGCTGGAAGAAGGTAATATTATAGATCCGGTTCCAATTGTGATAATCTGCCTGAATGGGGCAGCTACCGCCCTCAAAGCCCATAAGGCCCAGGGTGATTAGATTGACTGTCAGGAGAACTCCCCAATACACTATGGTTGTCAATAGAAAGCCTGACGTCAGTTTTGCTGCTGTTCCTTTCTGCCGACCTAGCACCGTACAAAAATAAAGGGAATTTGTTTTCCATCTTGATTCGTTGGCAAAAATCCCGGCTGTAAGAAAGGCCATCAGGATGCTGCCATACAGAATGATGTAGTAGCTGATCCGGTACGCCATATCCCAGCCTGTTGTATATCCCACTTCAAAAGGTGTTTCGAGGGATTCATAACAGCTGATTAAATATTGCTTCTCCTGCTCAGAAAACGCCTGATAGCCAGAGCTGTTTTCATCGTACAGCCAGTCTTTTAACTGCCTCGTACGGTTTTCATAGAAATCGGAAAGCTGTTCCGGCTCCAAAGTCTCTGCTAGATACCAATCTTCATACTTCCAGACATAATTTGATTTGAACGCATTGTTCATTAAGGCGCGAATATTCTGCAATCCCTGACAGCGCTTATAGGCATAATCCGGATCTTCAGGGTGGGATTCTCCTTCACTTTCGGCTTGCTTTAATTCCGTCAGAGCCTTTTCCAACAGTTCCTGGTTTAACTCACCGGACCATTCTGCTTGAGCAGCACGGAGTTTTTTCATGGCATTGTAGCCGGTTTCCATCTGCCCATCTTCATTGATCCAATATGCGTTTTCCGATCCCCACATCACTTGGATGCAGAATCGTCCAGACAGGAGTAGCAAAAGCAACAACGCAATCTGGCAACTTGGCCTGAGAAGGACTTTCTTGATTTCATACCATACCATTGCCATCCTCACCACCTGATTTCTCGCCAAAATAGGACAGGAATACATCTTCCAGAGAGGTATCCTCTGGGACAGCACCCGGCATAGGCTCATTTGCAGACAGAATCCGAAGTTGAGCATGATCCGCCAGCGTTTTTACATTGGCCACCCGGTATCGCTGATGACAAGTCAATACCTGATCCTTGGGTATATTACAAATCCAACTCCGGTCCGGGCAGGAGCCGATGATTTCCTCACTTGTACCGGTTACCAGAAATTTACCGTCTTTCATTAGAATGATTTGTCCTGCCACGGATTCAACATCGGAAACAATGTGGGTAGACAGAAGCACAATTCGATCTGCAGCCAATTCGCTGATAAGATTGCGGAAGCGGATTCGCTCGCTGGGATCCAGACCCGCTGTGGGCTCGTCCAGGATCAGAATTTTCGGATCATTGAGTACAGCTTGGGCAATCCCTGCCCGGCGTTTCATGCCGCCGGAGAGGGATTTCATCTTCTTGTTTTTGAATTGGGTCATGCCTGTAAGGTGGAACATTTCCTGAACCCGCGCTCTGGCGGCAGCGGGGCGAATCCCTTTCAGAGTAGAGATGTACATCAGATAGTCTTGGACAGTAAAATCCGGGTAAACACCAAAGTCCTGCGGCAAGTAACCCAGCAGTTTGCGATACTCCTTGTCCATTTTGAAAACATCTTCGCCGTCCCATGTAATCGCGCCGGATGTAGGATTCAGCAAAGTTGTGAGCATCCGCATTAGGGTGGTTTTGCCTGCACCATTGACACCAAGCAGCCCGTAAACGCCACTTTGGAACGTATGGCTCACCTGATCCACTGCGCGTGTTTTCCGAAAGTCTTTTGTTAAATCGGTTATTTTTAGTTCCATAGGTAAAACTCCTCAGAAATTGTCCAACTTAGCGTTGAGAAGCTCCAGGATAATCTGGGAAATCATGTATGGACCAGGAAGTTGATTGATTTAATTCTGGTTTGATATCTTCGGCGGAAAGCGTGGACATAATTGTTTCTCCACTGTCTGCCAGCCATCCAGTGTCGAACCAAAAATCATAGACGTACTTCTCGCCAACATAGATATTATGTATATACTGATCTTTGTTGTCGTTCTGGATCATAAAGGTCATGTAAGATGGTAAATCAAAGCCAAAATCCAGGTGTCCTCCGCCGCTTATATAAGAATTGGTCGGATACGCGTCCGGCATGACCTGTTTGGCGATGTAATCTACGACACTCGTAAATTCTTCCCAGCTTTCCGGCTCCTTTTCCAGCATCTCCCTGGGAATATCCACCAGCACAAATCCGCCGATCTGATGCCCACTCTTGACGAAATCAAACTGGCAATTCGATACACGCTGGCGGATCAACTCCGCTTTTTTGTCAGACAGCGTCATGGTAAGGCTGTCCAGCACTTCCGGATCTGCTTCCATATCCGGATCGGCCTTCACATAAATCCCCATGCTGCCCGGTGTATAGTCAAAGGTCACGGCACTATCCTGTTCCTGCGGAACCGTATCATAGGGCTGCTCCGTTTCCTCCGGCTGAGAGGTGTTCTGCCGCATTGATTCGGAAGCATTCAGAGAACTTTCCTTTTCTTTGCCGCACCCGGCAAGAATGGTCATACAAGCAAGAACAATGCAGAGCAAAAGAAGTCCAAAATGTTTTTTCATAGTACGCTCTCCTTACATAACGCTGTTGTTTAATTCCGTAGTGATATCATCGGCGGAAACCGTTGCAATAATTTCAGCAATGTTTTCCTCGCTAACTAAACCGTAGTTAAACCAAACATCATAGTTGTTTGTTTCTCCACGGAACAGGTAGTGGCAATAACGAATTTGTTCACCACCGGTATAGATTTCCAGATAGGCAAAGTCATTACCACCTGCGCACATAAACTCGATATCATCAGGATCTTCCTGAGGCATAAGCTGCTCACCCAACGTACTGGTGATTTTCAGCAGATTGTCGCCGCGAGGTGAATCCAGCATTTCATTGGAAATATCCACAATAACGATTCCACCAACTTGGTTTCCATCCTGGATAAAATCGTGCTGGATGGCCGAAACAGTTTCTCTAGTCATCCCTTCTGGGAGCGTGAGGGATACATCATTAAGAGCTTCGGCGTCCACTTCTATGGGCGTTGTTGCATTGACAGAAATACCGGTAATTTTATCCTGTTTGCTACATCCCACTAGCAACAGTATTATTTGTAAAACGCAAAGACACTGTATCAGTTTATTCTTTTCCATTTTTTCACCTACAAATATTGAAAGCAATCTTGATATGTACAGATTAGATGCGCACTAGCCAAAATCAGATTTCCTAATTTCAGTTGTACGCATGCTGATGTCAATTTATACATTTCCCAAAAATTAGGCAGAGATGCCATTGCAATCTAAAATATCACTTACGTGCTACTCTCATAGGCATCTCCGCCTATAGATGCAACCAATGTACGATTGCATAAAAAGCAGGCAGATAGGATACTACTTATTCTTCTACATTACTGATAATGGCCATTTGCGATCATGTATGCATCAGTATCATTGGCGGTTTTGTTCTGATAACCACCGTCACACTGACAGCCACAATAATCGCCATCGGTCGAACCATAGGTCAGGTTAGTTGCGGATCCGGTAGAACATTGGCATCGGCATGCCAATGCCAGAGATTCCTCAGTTTCAGGAACGCGATTAAACGGGTTAATTACTTGCATTAGTATTCTCCTCACTTTCGTTATTTAGAGCTTCTATCTGCCTGCTTTTTTAAGTAACTTCAATCTTTGATATTTCTTCAATTACTTCAGGATGAGTTTCCATTAACTCATGGTAATCCACAAGCCACTGAAGGTATCGATTTTTAACTTGATGACAAAGCTTTCTCTTTTCTTCGATGTTCAGTCCATTTTTGTCATAGCACTGGGCATAGCAAATATCACACAAATTAACTGCCCAACATTGTGTACAATCTAGAATGGACTTCTCTTCGTATTCCGCTAAATAAAACTTTTTTATAGATTCTAGATCAATTCCAGAATCAACATGTCCAATCGTTGGAGCATTACCGATTCGCTCACATACCTTATAGGAACCGTCTGTACACACATACAATCGACGTTTTCCAGGAATGCAACACCCATTGTAATGTACAATACCCATGGGTTTTTCGTGAAGAAGGCGATTATGAATGTGCGTTAACCCAGCTTTAAGCACATCAGAATGTATATTTTTTGTTTCACCAAGAACAATTGTATTATTTGTTTTGGCCTTTGCCCAGGACAGCCAAGTCGTTTCCTCAAGGGTTGAAATACCTAATGCTTTTAAGTCTGCGATAAAACTATCAGGAATGGATCCGGGCGACGGATATGTTGCACGCACTTCCGTATTCGCTGGTAAGAAATCCAGGCCTTCGAAGAAATCGTTGATTGCGTTAAACTGATCTACTGTATAAGGAGGCATTAGAACTGCATTAAAAGAAAGGGTTGTATTTTGATACTTCTCAACCGCCTCAGCAAGATACAATAATCCTCTATAAGCATCATGGAAGCTTCCTTCGCCTCCTCGTTTTACACGAGCTCGGTTGTGAATCTCCTCTGGGCCATCCAAGCTAAGCAATATGCCCATATTCGGAATCTGTGCTACATAATCCGCGATTTCTTTTGTCATCAAGGTGAGATTCGTAGTGAAGGAAAAATACAGTTGTTTATGCTTGATGTTTTCTAAGCAATAATCAATACACTGCTTCATGACCTTGAAATTTAACAGCGGTTCGCCTCCATAAAATGTTATAGCTAACCTTTCTTCACTGCTATGGGCATACACATAGTCAATCGCTTTTTTGGCTGTCTCAAAATCAATATTACTAGTATTGAACGCACGATTTCCTTCATAGAAATCGTTATACACGCAGTATTTACAGCGAAGATTACAGTTTCCGGTCAGCTCAATGGTCAACTGTTCGCACTGAAGAGATTCTTCAGTATAAAATGGGCTAAGATCCATGAAGCCGGTTATTTCCGGATTGCAGAGCAAATTCTCCTTCTGGATAAACGCGCAAATGGACTCTGTGCTGGAGACTTCAGCCAACACGCTGCGGAAATCCTGCTCGCACGTATGTGGATCGAAAAAACATTCCATGCACATTTTTGCATCGGTATCCAGTTTAATTACTTTTCCTGTTCCCGTATCATACAGATATGTAGACTGCGGCGTATAAAAAAGTTTCCCTAGCCTTCTATATTCCCCGGTTCTTTTCAGTTCGCACAGCTTTTCAATGTTCATTTATTTCACACCCTTTGTAATTATTCTGAAAGTCTTTATTGGTCTCGTGTTTTAGCTTAATCGTTCTAATTGACATATCAGTCTATTTTTTGAGAGTCATAGAGCTTGAAATATATATTTCTATTCCTAATTAGTTCCTCGTGGGTACCCATTTCTACAACAGAACCTTCCTTAAGAACAATGATTTTGTCCTCACGAGAAATGCTTGAAAACCTGTGGGTAATAAAGATCATCAGATTTGAACCACGGTTCTTTCTCAAGTTAGAAATTATGGCATTCTCGGCTTCTGCATCAATAGAGGAAAATGGCTCATCTAAAATGGAGATGATGCTATTACCATAAACACAGCGCGCAATTGCTAGTTTCTGCCATTGTCCTTGAGATAAATCAGTACCACCGGTCCAATCTCTCATCAACAAGGTATGTTCACTATGGGGGAGACTGTTCACAAATTCCAACATCCCCACGCAGTCAAGCACTGTGCTTAGCCGGTCTGGTTCTTCATCTGCAACCCTAACAGCGACATTCTCATATACATCGAAAGGATACTTAATGAAATCCTGAAAGATTGCACTGATATTTGCATAATATTGGCTGAGATTTATGCTTTGGATATTTACACCGTCAATCAATATTTCCCCCTCTGTAGGATGATACAGTCTCATAAGTAGTTTAATTAAGGTTGTTTTTCCGGAACCATTAAACCCAACTATAAAATAGGTTTCTCCTCGCTTAAACTTCAAAGAGATATCTTTCAATACATATTGATTGCAACCAGGATATCTAAACGATACATTTCTAAACTCAATTTCCTCGAAATCCCGATTAAAACGGTTGTCTGCTTGCGTACAGGCAATTTCTGTTTGCTCCAATATATCAAGGGATTCTAAATATTGAAGGCTATTTTGGAGTGCTGCAAATTGCTTAATCAGCTGGTTGTAGGAAAGCTTAAGGTCATCAAAGGAATTAAAGTACAGAACAATTGTGCCTAAAGTACAGCCTCTTCCGATTGCAAGTAGTATAAGCCATAACTTAACACCAAAGGTTACTATATCATCTAGGAGCTGGACAAATGTTTTTTTTCGCAGAAAGCTTTTTCGTGCCTTGATATCTTCTTTAATAAAGCCCGAGAAAATCTCCTTAATAAAATTGATGATTTTTATGCCAACATTGTATAGTTTGATCTCTTTTACGCATGAGTTTTTTACTAGGAGCATTTTCAGATACTGAATCAGTCTGTTCTTTTCCACACGTTTTCTATAAATCTGATACCAATATTGGTTGATGCTTACAGAAAGATGGAGCAGAGGAGTCATCGATATGAGACTTACCGAAGCGATTGGCCAGCTGAAGTTCAATATTATGAAAAAGTAAGAAAGAGCTTTTACCGATGAATAGATTATTTCTGAAATAGACTCCAACAGATTCATGCAGCTTGATGAAGTCCGTGTAACCGCCGTGTTGATATGGTTGTAGATCTCCGCATTATCGAAGGTTTCCATCGGCAAGAGAGTTGATTTGTGGAGAACTTTTTCAGTAATATATAAATCCAATTTATCGCTAAAGATCTGTTTGATAAAATCAATTAACCCGTTCAGAACAAATGAGATTATGCTTAAAAGCGACAGTATCATTAGAAAGAAAACTCCTGATGTTAGCCACTCTTTTGCATCCATCATTTTGACAATATAATCTAACAACTTCTGATAGGTAATGGAATTGAGGGGAGCAATCAATCCGCTGATGATATTCAGCGTAATGATCAAAATTGCATATAAGCCCGACGTCTTGAATAAAATGTGGACTCCTTTACAAAATAGATGGATTGTGCGTAGAATACTTGCTTTTTTCTCCATTTTTACCCTTTCATGAAGCGACAACTTTTAGCGGCATCGACGTAATCCACTCTTTGGGAAATGAACCAAATTCTGCAAGGTTAATGCTGTTAATATCTTCAAGGTTAATTTGCGGCGTGGAATAAACAATACTATTTTTGATCTTGTTCAGCAACTCAAAATTCGTCTCATTCTGGATCATAACGGAGGAAGCGTAATCTATAAATTCTTTTGTATACGAATGGAATTCTTCCGAGGAGATATTGCTAATTGCCGTACGAATCCTGCTGATAATATCCTTAACGCTCGATTTTCCATTCCAGAGAAACTCAATTAAAACAAACCGCTCGTCTACATCAAAGTAATTATCTGATATGTGAATTTCGATACCAAGACTGTATTGGATCGCTCTCTGAATGCAAAACTCATATAGAGCTTTTTTTATTACATCCACTTTGGAGTAAAGAGAGGGCATCTGAAAATAAATCTGGACAGTTTTGATATCTTGTGGTGAAACTGTGTACAAGAAAGAATCATCAAACGGCTGATTACCCTGGATCATTCCGTCGGATTTTGGAAATGAGATCAATTGCGGGATAGGGGTAGAAAGTATCATGTTATGGGCATCTCTAAAAAGGAATCGATAGACCTGTCCGCGATGTTGCTTCTCTTCGAGCCACTTTACGATATCCCTCGTTTGAATATTTGCTATTTCTATAGGGTTACCAATGACTGCTTTTTCTACTCTGTTCTCGGTCACAAAACTAACCAGTTTCTCATACTTAGTAGTTTTATCACGTAAGCGTATGATTTCTTCTGTTACTTGCTCTTTTGCACAGCCGACGTTAGCCTCGGTGATAATATCCCCACACATGAGCTTTTTGTCTACTTCCTGCAAGGCTTCCAATGTATCGCTACCAAAATATAAGCATACATGGCTCATACAAGTGTACCCCTTGCCAATAAACTGTACGCCAATGTCCGAAGGAATTAAGAGTGTGTGCTCTGCTACATGGGACAGTCCTTCATACCAATCTTCCCTAATATCATTAACGAACAGGCAATATAAGTGATACCAGTTTGTCCGATTCATGCGTGTCATCCCAGCTTCGCCCTTTCTGCGCTGATATTATATTGGGGCGAGAAAGATTGTCCATGCAGATGAGTTAATTCCGATCAGATTATCAACTTTTCTCTTCCCGTATAAGTTTCTGTAAACAATATGCCATAACCAATGTTGATGCTGTCATCACAATGCCCAGAAGAATTCCTAGAACAAGTTGGTATTGTTGTAATGCATACAATACGCTCAAAGCAAAAATTAACGTACTCAACCGCCATTTTGCACTTTTCGCACAAGCGATTACTTCCTCTGGAGATAGATCCATATTAGAGTGATTATATGGTGCTAAAAACCATATCAGTATGATTGATACAGCCAAAGCAATAAAAGCAAATACATCATTCCATATATTAGGCAGAACTCTTAAATAAAATATTTCTCCCAATATAGAGTAAAAAAGGCATCCACCAACAGACTTTGCATGAAAACCATTTGTTCTGGATCGTAACGAACAAAAGGTAATGAGAAAAGCAAGCAGGGTTGTAGTGGTTGTAATCAATAAACCGATAATTAGCAATATAACAAAAGCAATTAAGAATACTATTCGTCGCTCCAATGCGTATCGCAACCATGGAGCTTCGTCTTGTGACACATATCCTTTCTGAATGCATATTCCAACTAATGTATCTATCTTCATTATACTTCCTCCATTTTTGTCAGTATAATTTACTTTGGTATTCATTTCCACGATTCATGCGTAACTGCTATTTTTTTGACACGAAATGGAAACATTTATAAACACAACGTTCTACTATAATTAGATACAAAAGCCACCCAAATCCCACTACAAATATGGGTTGGGTGGCTTTTAATAGAGCAGTGTAAACCGTTTGTTCTTCCTTTGTAACTTTTTATGCCTGCTATCCACAGATAAGTACAAAAAGGGTTATACACTTGTTTTATTGCTGCATGTTGCTCTCAGTGTTGGATTTGTTCTCATCCAACTTCTTGGGCCGAGTAGGCTGATAGAGAAAAGCTGAACATTGAGGCGGCCACTCATAAAGTTGAGTATCTACCATGTGTTTAATAGTCTTTTTCATAATTCGTTCGATTTCTACCTTTCGGTTTTTCATGAATATTCCTCCTCATTTTGATTCATAGAATAATTCTATCTGGAGTAAAAATATTCTAACAGAGTCGTTCTTTATTTTCCGTTTTTAGTGCGCAACTGCTACTTTCTTGTCGCAAAATCGAATCACGAAGTAAAACGAATAATATAAAAGCACACACAGCAGAATAATCTTTCAATCTGCTGCGTGTGTTTATCGCATACTCAATGCAATATGAAACTATTCCGGTATCTCCGCTACAAACTGGAACCACCCATTATGATAAGCGAAGGTGTATTCCGCCTCCAAATGGTTCAAAATGTATTTTACCGCGGGCAACCCATATCCGTGTTCTGTGGTGTCCTGCTTAGTAGTAAGTATTTCTCCATGAATAATTGTTACTGGATCAGAGGTGTTACGAATTGCGATGTAAATGCTATCCTCTTTCAAAATATTACATACAATTTCCCTATTTTCCTCCAGCTTCAAACATGCTTCAATGGCATTATCCAAGAGATTTGATAAGAGCACTACCAATTCATTTGTTTTAATTGAAACAGACGAAAGGTCATTTACCTTAACACGCATTTTTATTCCGTTTTCTTGTGCTACCTGATGTTTTTGATTCAATACCACATCTATAACAGGATTGTTTGAAGTAACACTGAACACTTTTAGTGTACGATCTGCCTGAAGCTGCCGGACATAATCCTGTGCAGTCTCATATTCCTTACGATCCAACAAATCACGTATGACCTGTATATGCCGCTTAAATTCATGGGTTGATTTTCGTTGAACACTGTAGTTCTTTTTTAATGCACCATAGTTCTCTGTTTGAATGGATATTTGCTGCCGTAGCAACCGAAGATCCTGTTCCCGTTCTGTGGCTCTCTCCATGCTATTAATGACATAGATCATGGCGAAATTTGCTATCATCAAAATGCCTGAAAATATAACAATACTGAGAGAAACATCTCCATCTTTGGGTGAAGTATAAAACAGCATCCCAAGCATTACTGCGCTCACTGAGGGGAATAACACAGATAAAAGTACCCATTTGCTGTGCTGCTTTCCCAAAATTCCTTTTTTTCGAAAGCATTTCAGAATCCACGCAAAAAACACCATTAATAGTTTTTCGGCTGATATAAGTACAAAATAAGAGAATTTGCGCCAGACAAACGTATTATAGCTTATACCAAGGAGATAGCACATGCCGTTGATCGCAACGGTATCAATTGCTGCAATAAAAATATAGCAAATAATGGCTAAACAAGCATGTAAGATAAATGTTCCGTGAAGCAGGGACAATGATAATAGTGTATAGGCTATTATCGTCAGAAGCTGCTTCAAAAATTGGTTGATTGGAATATTTGTATAAAAGCAAACGACGATCCATATGATTAAAACCTTACAAATGCTTTTTTTGTTAGTAACTTTTTGCTGTAAAAAAGCTCCATTAAAAAGAAAGCAACAAAAAAGTTCCAAGCCAATCCAAAGTGCGCCAATTACATACTCCATTATTGCCACCCCTTCCATAGAAGGAATTTTTGCTTGTTCTCCGCATAGCTCTTTTCTCCGACCCGAAGCGCCATGCCGTTGTCTAGTATTGCTTCCCTACATTGAAATTTCTTTAAATGCTTCATGTTGACCAAATAGCTTTTGTGAATCCGTAAAAAACCAAGAGGCTCTAGACGTTTCTCCAAATCTGACAGAGTAGCATAAAAGCAATATTCCTTCGGCTTCCGTTCAGATGTCAATTTTCGAGTTGCAACAGTGACATTGTGTTGCTGCACTTCCAAATATAGGATATCGTCCAGAGGAACTTTGATAATTTCGCCATTGACCTGTATGGGCAGTGTTTCCTGGTTCAATTGCTTCAGAGCCAGTGGCAGAATTGCTTTCAAGTCAGCTTCCATATCCCGCTTTAGGATATATCGAAATGCTTGAACCTCATACCCTTCTGGTGCATACTCAATGAAATTTGTAACAAAAATAATAATTGTATCGCTCCGCAGGGAACGTATCTTTCGCGCAATATCCATACCATTATAGCCAGCACCATCGAAGTCGATATCCAAAAGAGCAATATCACAGCCTGATAGGATTTGCTCGCTGATAGACGTAGCATCTGTGAATGTATGTATTTTTGCTTTCTTATCAAGTTCCTTCAAAACACTTTCCGTTTTCGCTCTTATTGCAGTAAGAACTGTAGTATCATCATCGCAAATCAGAATACTAAGCATGGGATCTCCTCCTAAATAACGACTGGTTTCCAGCCCTTTTCTTTCCATCATACACAATCCCTCCTAAAATACAAATTAAAAAGCAAATAGTTCGGTATAATTGTACTACATAAGTATGAAAATTCAAGTATACAAAACCTCCGCGTTGTAAAATATACAAAAGTTGAGCGTGGTGGGAGTAATCAATTATGTATGACCTTGGTTATCGAATTAAAGAGATCCGCACCCAGCGGGGAATGGCACAGAACGAATTAGCCAAAAGAATCAATAAAAGTAAATCTGCTGTTTGCGGCTACGAAAGTGAAGCGCAGGTGCCACCCTTGGAAGTGCTTGTCAGCATAGCCTCAGTACTGAACGTGTCATTGGACTATCTTGTTGGATTTGAAATGGAAGAACCCGTTTCTCTAACGAATCTGACCTATCAACAAAAGAAGGTGATCAATCTACTTTTGGAAGAATTTTCTAAACCAGCAAATTCATCACCCAAGCTTTCACAACAGCAAATCAAAATCATTCAAGAGTTGATGTGTTTGTTCAGCGGATATATAAGAGAACAAACGCCTTAACGTAAAAGCAGGATAGTAAAATCGGAGGAACACGATTTGATGTGTTCCTCCGATTTTACTATTTTAATAGACTATTTGTGAGACTATTAGAAGTTATGTAGTATTTTTCGCAGTTAGGCATAAATTAATGAAAATAGCCGTCTAAATCTATAATATACTCTGTAGCCAGATATTGAGCGTAGAGCATATTATTGGAAGGAAAACACGAAAGTACAAGCAAATTATTCTCTATAGGTCCCTGTTCGACTTGAGAAAGTAAAAATCACACCCGGGCAAATGAAAATATGACGATGTCCAATTTCTCGCTTTTTGCCTAAGTGCAAAAAAGAAAATGCTTATCAATAATAGTGAAGCTAAAAAATAAACTGTGTGCAAATGAGCCCAGGCGAGAAATATTGGACCTGCTTCTCCTGAAATCACACAGGGTTAGCAGACTTGTTGTATTAAGACTCTTTGCATTAGTTTTCATTTTGGCAATGACCACTTGCAAAGTACAACTATGTCCCTACTTTTCACTTAGAGAAATTGCACCATCAATTGCACCTTCAACAATTGTTAAGTATTCCTCCGGGCACAGTTTCAGCTTATGGCTGACACGCTGCCTCAGCTCACTTTCGTTCTGGATAACCGCCGGATTGAAATATCGTTCCATCGGCAAGCCGCAAATCCTCACGAGCTGTATCAGAACAGGAACGCTGGGTATTTTCCCAACATTTTCAATATCAGCAAGGTATTTGACGGCAACATGTAGTGTTTCCGCAAGTTCCCTTTGCGTTATCCTCTTTGCTTTTCGTGCTGCTTTGACATCTGCTCCAAAGGTTTCAAATCCAGGACATTCTTCAATTATCGCCATATTTCATCACCCATGTACATTGTATAGTTCATATTTGCATTATGGGATGATGGATTATACGTCTTAACTACTCTTTATAGTTCTTCTCTCGGACTGTTTGAATGTTATTAATGTCACATTTCATAGATCTGCCCAGCGGCAGAAAAGAAAAAAAGCCGCTGGGCAGTCACTTTTCATGCCAAAATATCCCCCTCGGCGGCTTTGAGTTTCAGAGCCGCCATTTTCTTTTCCAATTCATCAGGTTTGGCAGCTCATAGGAGGAAGCTGTCTTGATAATCACCCGCTGCCGTAGTCCGATAGGAGCATCCCTGTCAAAAAAAGTCTGTCCCCCACACAGGACATCTGCGGCATTGAGGACGAACTATACGATGTAGTTACTCCGCATATTTTACTAGATTACGCCCACCCGGTATTCTGCCGGTTGGGCGTTTTTCTGCGCTTTCCTCGCTGTCGTTCTCCGCCGCTCCCGTTCAGATTCCAAACAAAAATCTGAACGGAGGAATATAAAAATGTTTGATAGCAAGAGCGACTACGCTTTGAACAAGAAAGATCAAGACAGCATCGTGTACTGCGGTAGCGATGGCTATGTGGCCCACATCACCAGAGCAGACTTTTCTACCGAGGAAGAATTTCTGTTCTGGAAGTCCTGGTCGGATGCCGATTACAAGGAAACTGACTATGCCGAGTCCTACTTTCATCGGCATACTGTTGGGCTGGACACCATCGGGGACAACGCTAGTAACATCCCTTCCCCAGAGGAAATGCTGCTTTACAAGGCGGAGCGCGAAGATCAGGTGCAGGAAGCAATGAAACTGGTTCAGATGATTTCGGAATCCCTCACAGAGGTGCAGTTCCGCAGACTATGGCTCCACTATGTTCAGCGTGAGAATGTGCGCTCCATCGCACAAGCTGAAGGTGTGGCTCATCCCAGCATCGTGGCAAGTATCACATCTGCTCAAAGAAGAATTTTGAAAATCGTGCAGAAACACGCTACCAAAAGGGGTTAGAGAATGACGATAGGTGAAGGGCTTTTTCACTGACCTTCCTGAACCTTGAAAACTGAACAGACAATGGTACAAGCACAAACACCTATGGATGTTCTCAGGGGCAGCGCCGCCATGACAGATGCCTTTCAAGAAGCCATCCGAGCGATCTACGCAACCTCCAAGCCCAGTGTGGCACTCTGGGCATATCACACATCCATAGGGGACAATGAAACTTGCTCACGCTCTCCCAAGGACTAGGGGGAAGCCCTGCGGTATCCGCCAGCTATCGGGCAGCGGTACTGTGGAGCTATGACAGCCATGCCAACGGCGGCTTGTATCATTCCTTCCACCAGGGGTGCGTGGCAAAAATGGTGGACATAACATCAAGGTATCTTAAAAACGCAACGCCGGAATTCGTATGTTTATATGCGGACAAACAACCGGCGCTGCTTCCTCAAAGTCAGATGCCGTGCGCTGGAGGAGCTTTTCTTCCAGCGCATTCATGTGACTTTGAATCAAAGTCAAGGAGGTGAGGTACACTTGGTTAACATCTGCATAAAGAATGGTGCATTTGACAAGCGAAATCAGGAATGCACTATGTCACATATTTGGATGGAATCCTTCCTGTAATTGCACATCTGAACATTCGGGGAAGATTCTCTGTTTGCTTTTCAAAGTTATTGGAAACAATAGCCAATGAAAGGAAAGGTGATTTTTCATGATAAACAGTTCTCAGTTATCGAAGATGCGTGCTATTGAAATCAATTCATGCAATCCGGAATCACTTGTTGATTTGAGAGATATATCCATCAATACAAGCGCACCTTTAATTGAGCGTGTGGAAAGCTTTTTAACACAAGTTAAGAATCCTTATCTTTTCAAAGTCGATGATGTAATCGTAAAAGTGCGGTATGGTACCGGCAAATCATTTTCAGATGCCCTATCCACAATATTATCCATGGAATAATTTACTAGGATAATTTCACTATGACATCGTTGAAGTATAAATGGCTCTATGCTATTATATCGATGTGTGAAAGATAGAAGCATAGCCGCCATCAAATTTTGATGGAGGAACGCTTATGGCATACTCAAGATCCGAAAATACTCTTTCAAGGGTATCTTCTCCCCTATCCCAAATCCCCCAATCCCTCATTATGTGGAAAGCCGCTATCTATATCAGACTTTCTAAGGATGATGGTGATAAGCAGGAAAGTAACTCTGTGACAAATCAGCGTGAAATTCTGAAAGAACACCTCAAACTTCATCCAGATATAGAACTGTACGACATCTATATTGA
>Ga0129316_1000145_pt1 | contig 51714 bp, 49 predicted proteins | sample Cm1ome_2_FD_94429 | JGI IMG/M metagenome (GOLD analysis project Ga0129316, IMG submission 94429) | Eastern black-and-white colobus group fecal microbial communities from Wisconsin, USA - Cm1022B metagenome | ecosystem: Host-associated > Mammals > Digestive system > Large intestine > Fecal...
CCGGTAGCGATAGCTAAGGGGAACCACCTGTACCCATCCCGAACACAGTAGTTAAGCCCTTAAACGTCGAAAGTACTTGGCTGGAAGCGGCCTGGGAGGATAGAAAGCTGCCGGTTAGAAAAATAAAACCCGCACCACGAGGTGTGGGTTTTATTTTTATGGTATAATGTTAACAGAAAGGCGGATTAAAGAATGCGAAAAAGTGCTTTTGCTAAAATAATAGGCTTACTGTTAGCATTTTTGCTTATGGCTTCCTGTGGTAAAGAAGATAAAAAAGAAATAAAAGAACTGACTTTATGCAGCAGTATGAATAAGGCTTTTACGGAATTGATTGCTGCTAGTTACGCTAAGGCTTTTAATGCGAAAGTTATAATCAGCTATTTGCCGGGCGGCAGTCAGCAGCAGCGTTTTGATTATTTGCGTCAGCATAAGATTGACGTGTGGCTGGGCGGCACCAGTGAAGAATACTTCTTGGCTGATGAGCAGAATATTTTGCAGCCATATTTGGCTAAGGAATCTTATAAGGTGCCGGCGGAACTGCGCAATCGTACAGGCGAATGGACGAGCCTATATTTAAGATATATAGCTTTGCTTAGCAATAAGCATAACCTACATGCTTACGGCTTATATGCGCCGGAAACATGGGAAGAGCTGCTGGCGCCGGAGCTGAAGGACGAAATCACTATGGCAGATTTTTCGCTGGGCGGCTCCAGCTTTAGTATGCTGACAGCCATTTGGCAGCTGCGGGGCAAGGAAGAAGCCCTAGCCTATGCTGCAAAATTAAATGGTCAACATCCCGAATACACTTCTGGTTTTGGTGAAGCCGTGGATAAAGTATATATTGGCAAAAAGACTGTAGCCGTTGTGCCTTTGGACTATGCTTTGATTATGGAAAACCGCCACAGTCATTTGTTCGCTACCGTGCCTAAAGATGCTAATCGCAATATTTTGACGGGCGCCGCAATTTTAAAGGGAGCGCCCCATGAAGAAACTGCTAAGGAATTTCTTGATTATCTTATGAGCGATGCAGGCGCAGAGCTTTTGCTGAAAAATGGTTATCATTATATGTGGCATGTAAAAAATTATCCTTATAATGATGACCGCAAAAAGCTTGTGGGCAACGTGAAGGTGCCGGCCGATGATTTAAGCTGGACATCTACTTATAAAAGTGAAATTATTAGACAATGGTTAAAAGCAAAATGATTTTAAATATAACAGCAAAAACATTTGTAATCCTTCTTGTTGCAAAGCGCGCTAGGAACAAATGTTCGTGCTGAAATAATAGTATATGCTGCGTTGGCGGCAATAATTTTAGCTGCATATTTGTGTATAAAAATAACCCTTCTGCTGCAAAAGGGTTGCAGAAGGGTTATTTTAGTTTACTAGATTTTATGCTTTACATGATCCAGCGCTTGGTCGAAAAGTCTGAGCACGTGAGCGTCGTCTAAGGAATAAATAACTTCCTTGCCTTCCTTAGTGAATTTTACTAAATTAGCAGTGCGTAAAAGTCTCAGCTGATGGCTGATAGCGGAGTGCGTCATGTCTAAAGCTTCGGCGATACAGGTTACGCACATCTCCTGATGCGCTAAAAGAGCCAGAATGCGGATGCGCGTAGGGTCGCTGAGCACCTTGAAGGTGTCGGCCATGGGTTGGATATATTTTTCGTCCTTCTGCCCGGGCAGAGGAAGCTTGTGTTGATGAATATGCATAATGTCACCTGCTTTTACTTATTGCTGTGTATACGCAGTCCTTTATTGAAAAAAAATAAAAGACATACATAATAGGTAAAACCGCCTGTGGTGGTTCTAGTTAAAAACCAAGAGGGAAATAAAAAGAAACTGACGAAAAGAAAAAGTATTTGCGGCAAACAGTCTGACAATCCCGTTAAGCCTTCTTCCTGCCAGCTTGCTTTAAGTTTGAGCGCGGAAAGTACGCTGTAGCGCGAGGCAAAGATACCGAAAAAAATGCCGCTTAAGCCGTAGAGCAAATAGGTTACAATTTGATGAAAGGACATTTATTTACCTTCCTTAGCTTTAAGCCGGGCGAGGACACCGCTTTTTAAAAGCAGTCCCGCAATAATGCTGCCGCCGATAGTGCTGACTAAAAACGGCGGAATAAAAAACCAAGCCACGGTCTTGCTGCCTAACAAAACGAGGGCAAGTAGCCAAGCTGCTAAGCCGCCCACAATACCCGTGCCGAAAATTTCGCCGGCCATAGCCGCAGGAATATTTTTATAATGCTTATACGCTAGGCCTGCAAAAAACGCGCCTATCATACTGCCGGGAAAGGCCAAAAGCGAGCCGGTGCCGAACATATTGCGTAGACAGGAAATTAAAAAAGCAATGGCCACGGCGTAATCGGGGCCTAAAAGCACGGCGCCCATGACATTGATGGCATGCTGTACAGGAAAGCATTTAGAAACTCCTGCGGGAATATAAATTAAATGGGCGCTTAGCGTGCCGATGGCAATTAAAAGTGATGCAGATGTTAATTTGCGAAGCTGCATAGCATTTCCTCATTTCTCACCTAAAAATATTTCAGCAATATTATACCATTTTTCTCTGTTTTAAGGAAAGCAAAAAAAGAAATAGTGACATTTTTCTTAGAATATTGTATGATTATCTCAAAAGAATTTGCACAAACTAGTGGGAGTGATGCTGATGAAGCTGCTGGAAGGGGTTAAGGTAATAGATTTTTCCAAGTGGCTGCCGGGGCAATACTGCGGTATGCTTTTGGGGGATTACGGCGCCGAAGTTATTAAGATAGAGGATCTTGAGGGCGATGCTACGCGCAGGTTCTGGCCGGAAAAAGCGGCTGGGATGAGTTATTGGCATATGATGCTTAACCGCAATAAGCGCGGCGTTGCCTTAAATTTAAAAAAAACCGGCGGCAGGGAGCTGCTGCTAAAGCTGCTCCGGGACGCGGATGTTTTTCTTGAGGGCTTTAGGCCGGGATATTTGGCGCGTTACGGTTTGGATTACGCAAGCGTGCGGCAAATTAATCCGCGCTTGGTATATTGTTCCATCACCGGCTTTGGGCAGCATTGCCACAAGCCTGCGCACGATTTGAATGTGATTGGCTTGGCTGGTCTCAACAGCTTGGATGATGTGGGAGGCGCCTGCGTCAGCGAAGTGCAGGTTTCGGCCATTGGTAGCGGCTTGAACGCTTTAAGCGGCATTGCTATGGCGCTGTTTGCCCGCGAACGCACGGGAGAGGGACAGCATTTGGACGTTAATCTTTACGCCACGGCGCTGTCCATGCAGGTGACGGGTATCAGCTCCTTGTGGGGCTGCGCCGAAACCGGCGATGCGCCTTTTGGGCGCACCGCTCATTATTATAATATTTATCGCACTAAGGATAACCGCTTTCTTACCGTGGGTACTATTGAGCCTAAATTTTGGCAGCGCTTTTGCGATTTAATCGGCTGTGCGGAATTAGAAAAGCGGCAGTTTGATTTTGCTCACGGCGAGGAAATTAAAAAATTGGTGGCAGATAAAATTGCCGCTAAAACTCAAGCCGAATGGCTGGAATTGATAGGCGGTGCAGAATTCTGCGTAACGCCTGTGTGCAGCTTAGAGGAAGCTTTGCAAAGCCAGCTTACGCAGCAGGAGCAAATTTTACAGGAAGCAGAATGTGATTTAGGCAAGCTGCGTTATATCGGCGGACCGGTAAAATTTTCGGCGGCGCAAAGCGTGATTTCCCGGCGCGCGCCTTATTTAGGTGAGCATACGCAGGAAATTTTGCAGCAGCTTGGCTATGATGAAGCAGCTATTGCGGCTTTATGCAGCGAGGGAGCAATTTAGGAGGGGCGAATATGAATAAGCTTTATAAAATTTTTTTAGCTTTTGTAATGGCGTGCTGCTTTTTTGTCGGCGTACAGCCTGCGGAGGCCGGACTCATCAGTAAAGAACAGGAGATTGAAATGGGCAGGCAGACTGCTCAAAGTTTGGAGGCTAAATACGGCGTATCGCAAGATTATAATTTAAACGAAAGAGTTAACCGAATCGGCCAGCGTTTGGCGGCAGTTTGCGGACGCGACGATATCACTTATTCCTTTAAGGTGCTTAACTGCAACGAGGTGAATGCGTTGGCCTGCCCCGGCGGTTTTATTTATGTTTTTAAAGGACTGCTGGATTATATGCCGACAGATACAGAGCTGGCAGGAGTTTTGGGTCACGAGGTTGGGCACGTTGCCAAAAAGCATACGGTAAACGCCATTGAAAAGCAAATGTGGACCTCGTTAATTTTGTTGGCTGCAACCCGCGGGCAGGGTCTTGGTTTGGTGCAGGCCGCCCAGCAGGCGCTGTTTGCCGGCTACAGCCGTACCGATGAACGCGGCGCTGATAAGGAAGGCGTAAACAATACTATTAAGGCCGGCTTTAATCCTTACGCTATGCTGATTACGGTGCAAAAATTGGATGATCTTTCCCAGCAGGGCGGCGGTGGCAGCTACGGCTTGTTCAGCAGCCATCCGGAGCCGGAAGAACGCGTAAAGCGCGTAGTTAAACAGCTGAAAAGCTATGATATTCATCCGGACGTTACGGTAGTTGACGACGACCATGCCAGCGTTACCGAGGGTAACTGGCGTTTTGATATTAACCAAAGCATTGGCAATACCAAAGCAAAATATCGCGCGTATATGCTGGCAGGCAGTTTGTGGACGGTGCGCCAGCGCGGAATCATCAATCCTAATTATTTTGTAGTTTATGATAATGGCAGCTATGCGTATATTTATTACGACGATATTCAGCTTTTGACCTTGTATACGCAGGATGCAGGCGCGTGGGGTAGCGCCGGAGCTTATGCTGGAGCCTGCGCCGATTTGCTGCGTCAGTGGGCGGTAGTCGCCAACGAAAACGATGCGAAAGCAGCAGCTAAAAACAGCAAAAGTAAAAAGAAATAAAAATTAGACAAAACCTTGCCTAAACTAAAAAGGCAAGGTTTTATTTTTGGGCGAAATATAACCGACTGAATGCTTTTGAAGTATTTATTACTGATAAAAATAGGCATTTGATATATAAAAAAGCATATTATAATATAGCTAGCTTCTAGAAGATACGCTTTAAATACGCAATACACCAGAAATCACGCAAGGAGGAAGTAGCATGCAAAAAATATTTTTACCAATAAAGCTAAAAAATTATTCAGTGCTGCCGTTTTAGGCATGGCGCTGTTCGCGCTGGGCACTGGTTATGCCGCTTACGAACCGTTTAAGCCTGCGGACGCCGATAATTTTTACCAAAGCAAGATGCTGAAAGTAGAAAAAGTAAGCTTTAAAAATCTGTATGATTTAAAGGTTGCAGGCAATTTGTATCTGCCAAAAAATATGCAGGCACACAAAAAATACAACGCCATTATTGTAGCGCATCCTATGGGCGCGGCAGTACGCAGCGGCCTGCGCCACAGCACTACTTTGGAGCAGCGCAGGTAGTTTGCGGCAGCGGCGGCAGAGCAGCGTTACGCAGAATTTCAAAACGGTGAAAAAGTTTATACCAGTGGTACAGTTCACGAAATCACCGAAAAATCTAACGCTATTGAAAAAGAATTTTTTGACTTCTATCGTACTGACCGCGGCGAAGTTACTCCTGCAGGCGCTAGTCCCTTGACTACTACGCATCCCATCTTAAGCAGATTTGTAAAATTTATGAATTTCTATCCCTTTAACGATATTGAAACCATTTCCCCGCGTCCCCTGCTGTTTATCGCCGGTGAAAACGCTCATTCTATTGAATTTAGCGAGGATGCTTACAGACTGGCAGCTGAACCTAAGTAGCTTTACCTTGTGAAAGGTGCAGGTCATGTGGATTTATACGACAGAGTGGATTTGATTCCTTTTAGCAAATTGGGAGATTTCTTCCATAAATATTTAGATTAACATAAGGCCGTGGGCTGAGTGCTCACGGCTTTTCGCGCTGCATAATAATACTCTTTAGGTATTTTATATGCTATAATATAGACGGTGATAAAAATGGATTTACGTGTTTTGCGATATGAACGACTACTCATTCGTTTTGCAAATGAAAATTTTCTGCTAAAATGAAGAGCAGCTTTTGCTTTTAAATAACAAGACCAGCCTCTAAAATAGAAGCTGGTCTTGTTGTTTAGAATATTTCGCGCTAAGCTAGCTTTTATCTTTTCTTAATAAAAATGAAAGCCAAACCGCTCAAGCCCATGAGCAGAGGATAGAAGCAATAAGGAATAATGTCAAAGGGAGTAAGCTTGGTAAGGCTGGCAGCTGCTAAAAGCTGCGCGCCGTAAGGAATCAAGCCTTGTCCCATAGAGCTGAACATATCCAATAGAGATGCGCTGCGGCGGGGCGTAACGCCAAAATCGGTGCTGATATCCTTGGCGATAGGTCCTGCCATAACAATCGCTACAGTATTATTGGCAGTGCAGATGTCAACTAACAACGCCAAAGCTGCAATACCAAGCTCGCCGCCTTTGGCGTCGCTGATGCGGCTTTTGATAAAGTTCAGCACAAATTCAATACCGCCGTATTCTTTTACCAAGGTAATAATGCAGGCAACGATAATAGAAATAACCGTAATATCATACATAGAAACTATGCCTGCGCCCACGTGCGCAAACATTTTGGCAGTGGTGAAAGCGCCGCTGGTCAAGCCAACAAGCATACTAAGCACGGTGCCGGTAATTAAAATTAAAAAGACGTTGATACCGATAACAGCGCCCACGAGCACAACTAAATAGGGAATTACCTTGATGATGCTGTAATCTAAGCTGCCGTCAACGTGGAATTCGCCGGTCTGCCCCAAAAAGAAGAACAAGGCGAGCGTAATAATAGCCGCTGGTAGGATAATCATAAAATTTTCGCGGAATTTGTCGCGCATATCGCAGCCTTGAGTTTTTACGGCGGCAATAGTCGTATCGGAGATGATAGATAAATTGTCGCCGAACATGGCGCCGCAAACTACGGCACCGGCACAGATGGCCATGGAAAAGCCGGTTTTTTCGCTGATACCTGCGGCAATGGGAGCCAACGCCGTAATTGTTCCAACAGAAGTACCCATGGATATAGAAATAAAGCAGCCGATAATAAAAAGTCCCGCTACTGCCATGCCACCCGGCAGAATGGAAAGACCTAAATTAACGGTGCTTTCTACGCCCCCGGCAGCGCGAACTGCGCCGGAAAAAGCGCCTGCCGCCAAAAAGATGAGGCACATGGTTAGAATATTTTCGTCGCCTACGCCGGTGGACGCCAAGCGCAGCTTTTGAATAAAGCTGAGGTTTTTATTTTGCGCAAAGGCGACAATAAGCGCAATTAAAAAGCCTACGATAGCGGGCATACTGTAAAAATCGCCCGTAAGTATGCCGGAGCCGATAAAAATGCAAAGAAAAACGCCGATGGGAAGCAGCGCAATAGCTCTTCCAGTATTTTTTGTTTTAGTCATCAATATACATCCCCTTTTTGTTTTATGTTATTATATCAAATTAAAATATTTATGCAAGCAAAATACCATAATAAGTAAATTTTTAAGAGTATTTTGCTAAACAAAAAACGGCAAGAACGTAAATTTTCTTGCCGGTTTTGTTTTGGGAAGACAAATATAAAATTGTGTTATTCGTTTATCTTGTACCAAAAAGGACGCAGGAAGTGCAGATAGCATACTTCATCAGCTTCGGGACCGGGGTCGCGGCGACCGATTTGTACGCGTACCTCTTGTTCTCCAATCTTTACCAAGTAGTCGACGATTTCGCCCAAGAAGGCTTTGCGGACTACAAGACCGCGCACGCCGTTGGGGTCGTTGGCATTGGTAAAGCGGATTTCCGTCGGACGGCTGGCAAGGTTGAACATTTCCTCGGCCTTCATGCGCTCGGGCACAATCAAACCAGAAGGCAGCTTGTGCTCGGAGCCTTTAATATAAGCGTCTTTTCCTTTCCAAATAACGTCCGTAAAGCTGGAAACGCCAATGAAGCTGAAAACAAATTTATTCTTTGGATTATTGTAAACATCCAAGGGAGAATCAATCTGCTGCATTACGCCCAGTTTCATAACCAAAATACGGTCGGAAAGCGCCATAGCTTCGGACTGGTCATGAGTTACATAAATAATGGAGAAGCCGTATTTGCGCTGCAAATCTTTAATTTCAAAGCGCATTTCTTCACGCAGATGGGGATCCAAGCTGGAGAGGGGCTCGTCCAAAAGCATAACGTCGGGATTGATAGCTAGAGCGCGGGCTAAAGCTACACGCTGTTTGCCGCCGCCGGAAAGGTCGGCAGGGCTGTCGTTAGCCGCATTTAGCAGATTGGTAGCTGTCAGCGCGTCTTTGGTGCGTTGTTCGATTTCTGCGTTAGGCAGCTTGCGCAGGCGCAGAGGGAAAGCAACGTTTTCATAAACGCTCATGTGCGGCCAAACTGCGAAGGCCTGAAAAACCATACCGAAGTTGCGGTTTTCGGGGGGAGTATAGTGATGCTTGGCGGGGGAGGATAACAAACGGTCACCAACCCAAACCTCGCCGTCGGACAAATCCTCAAAGCCGGCAACCATACGCAGGGTAGTGGTTTTGCCGCAGCCGGAGGGTCCCAACATGGAGAAGCATTCGCCCTTGCCGATTTCGATATTCAGATTATCGACGGCTGTAACATCACCAAATCTTTTTGTAACATTTTTTAAGCGGATGTATGACATGACGATTACTCACTCGCTTTCTTGGTAAGATGATTGATGAGCATTTGACCCAAAACGATAATGATCAATGCAATGCCTGCCAAAGCAGTAGACATAACGGTTTCACCGTCTTCGTTCAGGGTGTAGATTGCTACGCCGATGGTTCTGGTAGTCGGAGCGTACAGCATAATAGATACGGTCAGCTCGCGCAGCGCCGGCAGGAAAATTAGGAAGAAGGCGCTGACCATACCGGGACGAACCAAAGGAATAACGATATCTTTCAAAGACTGCCACATGCTGGCGCCGCAGGAACGGGACGCCTCCATAAGCGAATCGTGTACCTGTTCCAAAGCCGCAGAGTTTGCTTTCAAAGAGAAAGCCATGTAGCGGGCAATGTAGGATACCAAAATAATCCAAACAGTGTTGTAAAGATTGATACCGAATTGGCCGCTCCATGCTAAGATCACGCCTAAGGCGATAACGGAACCGGGAACGGAGAACGGCAGCATGCCCAAAAATTCCAAAATGCCTTTGCCGCGAACTTTCATTTTTACGATAACATAGGAAATCATAACGCCGGCAAACATGGTGATGAAAGCGGCAGCTAAGCCTAAGGTTACAGAGTTGAAAATCGCATCGCGGGTAACGTCGTATTCAAATAGAATATATTTGTAGTTATCCAGGGACAGGTTTTCCCAAGTCAAGGGCAGACCATAGGTTTCAACACCGCCAACCATAAAGATAATTACTGTGGGCAGTAAAATGGTAAAGCCAATGTAAGCCAAGCAGAAGAACAGCAGCGGATAACGCAAGCCGCGCAGCTTGAGCTCCATAGGACGGAAGCTTTTACCGCCGATAATCTGATAGTGACCTTTGCTGAGCACCTTTTGCTGCGCCCAAATAATGCAGGCAGCAGAAACAATCAATACGGTCGCCAGTACGGTGCCTGTACGAATGGAAGCAAAGGAACCGGCGCTTTCGTGAATTTTTTCATAAATTAGCGTAGGAATATTATAAATACCCTGCTCGATACCCAATACGGCAACGGTACCAAAATGCGCCATAGAATACAGCATGATGAGCAGCGCGCCGCTCATGATGGAAGGCATAACAAGAGGAATGGTAATTTTGCGTGTAATGGTGAAAAGTCCGGCGCCGCTGATGCGGGCAGATTCCTCCAACGTGGGGTCCATGCGCTCTAACGCACCGCAAACCTGAATAAATACGAATGGGAAAAGATACATTACCTCTACGCAGCTGATGCCGTGATAGGTGTAAATATCGAAAATCGGCTCCGTAGTGTTAAAGGCAGCCATAAACCATTTGTTGATATAGCCGGAGTGAGGAGAAAGCAGCATTTTCCAAGCCAATGCGCCGATGAAAGAAGGCAGCATAAAGGGCACAAGGAAAAGGCTCTTCATAAAGGTTTTATAAGGAAGGTCGGTACGGGTTACCAGCCAGGCAAAGAACGTGCCGACGATAGTAGAACCAATAGTGGTCATGCTGGCGATAATCAGAGAGTTGATTAAAGCCTGGAAGGTTTCGGGTTCGGTAAGTACGTTGTAGAAGTCGACGCTGTTGAATTTGCCGTCTACAAAGAAAGCGTTAAATAAAATCAACAGTACGGGCCAGGCAACGAAAATTACCAAAATAGCAATGGAGATAAAGAGAATGACTTGCGCAATTCCGAAGCCACTATCCTTTTTAATGGTGCCGCCTGCCATTATTCTTCCACCTCCTTGAGCTGTTCTGCGTCAAACCAGTGCAATGCTTTGAAGGTGATGTAACATTCTTCGCCTTCTTGAAACATCAAATCGTTATTGATAGCAGTGTGAGTTTCGATTTCGGTGCGCAGAGATTCGTCGTCGATATCGATAGCATAATCCATGGTTGCGCCTAAGAAGTTGGCGCGATGGATAGTACCTTTGAGACCGGGGCCTTGACGGTGAATTTCTACGTCGGAAGGACGGAAGCCGGCTACCCAATTAGCTGCTGTGCCTTTAGGTCCTTCCCAGGGAATTTCCTGCTGACCGCTACCAACGTAAAACTTGCCGCCCTTTTCGTTGATGTGCAGGAAGTTGGCGATACCCATAAATTTGAATACGAACAAATCAGCCGGATTTTCAAAAATATCGTAAGGATTGCCAATCTGACGAATATTTCCCTTAGCGTCCATAATTGCCAGACGGTCGGAAATTGCCAGTGCAACCTCTTGGTCATGGGTTACGAATAAAACGGTGATGCCAAATTTGCGTTGCAAGGCTTTAATTTCAAAGCGCATTTCTTCACGCAGATTAGCGTCTAGGTTGGACAAGGGTTCGTCAAGAAGCATTACGCTGGGGTCTGCAACAAGAGCGCGGGCTAAAGCTACACGCTGCTGTTGACCGCCGGAAAGCTCGGAGGGCAGACGCTTATCCAAGCCTTTCATACCGACAACCTCAATCATTTTCATAACAAGCTCGTTGATTTCCTGCTTGGGGCGCTTTTCCATTTTTAAAGGATAAGCGATGTTTTCAAAAACAGTCATATGGGGCCATACGGCGTAATCCTGGAAAACAATGCCTAAGCCGCGGCGTTCGGGAGGAATATATTCGCCGGTTGCGCTGTCGGCAACTACCGTATCATCAATGATGATTTTGCCTTCGTCAGGCACTTCGTGACCGGCGATGAGGCGGATAAGAACAGTTTTGCCGCAGCCTGAAGGTCCCAAGAGAGTGAAGCATTCACCTTTTTTGATGGCGATATCTAAATTTTGCAGGACTTGGTGCTTGCCGTAACCTTTGGCCACACCTTCGACCTTAATAATATCTTCCATTAGGCTACCTCCTGTAAAAATTTTGAAATAGTTTGTAAAAATCACTTAAATCGCAAAAATGGCAGAACGGGATAAGCCCGTTCTGCCCTTGTTTGCGCAAGTGTTGTCTTAAGGATTATTTTTTAACTTGCATCAGGTCGGAGAACTCTTTAACAGTCTTTTCTTTGCTGTCGATGATCTCTAAATAGTTAACTTTGATACCTTTTTCCAAAGCAACTTTCGGAGAAGGCAGTTGGAATTTAGGATCAATTTTAACGTCTTCACGAACGGGGATAGTGCCTTGGTTAGCTACTAATTGTTGAGCTTCTTGACCCAGCAGGTAATCAACAAATTTTTTAGCAGCGTCCATTTTCTTGGAATCCTTGAAAATAGCAACCGGAGAGGGAACTACTAAGAGTTCAGGCGGATAGCACATTTTGATATGAGCGCCTTTAGCAATCTTAGCGTTGGTGATATAGTCAACTGCCAAGGATGCAGCCAATTCGCCGGAAGCTGTGTCGTCGATAACCTGACCGGAGCCTTTGCCTACGCGGGCGCCGTTAGCTTTCAGTTCTTTGAAGAAGTCGGGACCGAATTGTTTTTGCAGCAGAGCGATAGACATATAAGCGGTACCGGACAGTGCGGGGTTAGCAACTGCAAAACCGTTTTTGTATTCGGGTTTCTTCAGGTCAGCCCATTGAGTCGGCAGCGTTTTGATTTTATCGGTGTTAACGATGATACCTAAGGTGCCTAAACGAGCTGCATGGAAGGAGCCGTCATAGTCGTCGAAGGGGTTAACGATTTCTTTGAAAACAGGGCTTTTATAGGTAGCTAAGATTCCTTCTTTTTTCATTTTATAGAAGTCGGGAACTTCACTGGTCCAAATAACGTCAGCCAAAATTTTACCGCTTTGACGTTCGGCAGCGATTTTTGCCATCAGTTTGCCGGCACCGGCAGATTGATAGTCAACTTTGATATCAGGATATTTCTTTTCAAAGCCGGTAACAATACCTTTAATGAGGGATTCCTTCATAGAGGTATAGATGATCAATTTGTTGCCGTCAGCTTTCGGAGCTTCTTTCTTTTCGCCACCGCCGCCGCAGCCAGCCAAAAGCATGGTTACGATTACAACGAAAAGCATTGCTAAAACACTAGTCTTTTTTGCCATTGGTAAAAACCTCCTTGATTATACCGTCCACGTTACCCGGTCGGTCAGTATATTTGTCACTTTAAGCATGCTGTGAATGCCATTAAAGCAACATTTTTCACATATAAATTTAACACATATTTTACAAAGTTGCAAGTTAATTGGCGTATTTCGTATGTTTTTTTACTAAAGTAACTGTATACGCTAATCAAAGAAATTGTCGCGCAAAAATATTCGCTTAATCAAGTAGAGGCATACGTGTTTTAGGCATAATCTATTCAACTTGCAGAGATGAAAATTTTTAATGATTATTGTTGCGCACATAGGTCAGCGGCATGACATTTACAGCCATCAGTCCGTGCTTACCGCGGGCAATTTGATAACAAACGTGCTGACCGTCGCTGAGCGTGCGAAAGCCCTGCGTTTGAATGGCGGAAAAATGCACGAATACATCGGCGCCGTTTTTGCGTTCAATAAAGCCAAAGCCCTTGTTAGGGTCGAACCAACGAATTTTACCCATTAACATCATAATTAAGTCACTCCACTTTCAAATATATTTTTGACTACAGCGCTTTAGTCTTTAACTAAATTATAAACCAAATATTTTGAAAAGACAAGTATATTCTGAAAATTAAAATTAATAAATTTCCTTTACTCCGGAGAAAGTTTTCGTGCGTTAAGAGACGTTTGGTTGTATAATATAATATCGAAGAAATATTTTTTTAGTGAGGTTTACAACATGCGTTTAAGAAAAAAGCCCTGGATTGAAAAAGCAATGAAGGATGTGCAGGATGAGTATGTTTTTATGCATAATATTGAACAGTTTAAAGGCCATTGGCAGGAAATGTTTCCCGGCAAACGCTTGTGTTTAGAGATTGGCTGTGGCAAAGGTCGTTTTACTATTGGCATGGCAGAGCTCTATCCCGATAAGGCCTTTATCGGGATAGAAACCCAGCATGATATTGCCTATTTTCCGGCTAAGGCGGCCAAGGATAAAAAACTGGATAATGTGCGTATTCTCTGTGCCAATGCAGAAAATCTGTTGGATTGGTTTGAGCCGGGAGAGATAAAAGAACTGTACTTGAATTTCAGCGACCCTTGGCCTAAGGCTAGGCATGCTAAACGTCGTTTGACTCATCGTAATTTTTTAGCTAAATACGCTCAGCTTTTAGGCAAGGGCGGACATCTGCGCTTTAAAACCGATAACCGCGCTCTTTTTGATTTTTCTGTGGAAGAATTTAGGGAGTTTGGTCTGGAAATAATTGCTTTAAGCTACGATTTACACAACAGCGAATATGAAAATGCCGTGCAGACTGAATATGAGCAAAAATTCAGCGCGTTAGGAACTCCCATCAACTTTTGCGAAGTTGTGTTTTAATTTAGCTGCAAGCTTTAGCTAGAAGTTAATGGAAAATGTTTTTTAATTTAGGTATAGACTAATGAAAAAGAATTTTTTACTGCTTTGGAAAAATCCCTGCCAGCTTATTTATATGGTGATGGCGTTGCTGCTTTTAATTGGCGGTACTAATATATTCAGCGCCAGCTATGTAGAGGTTCAGTATCATTATCTGCTGCGTTATTTTGGCTTTGCCATCATAGGCTTTTTGTGTATGGCCTTTGTGCGGAAGGTGGGCTATAAGCTTTTCTTTAACAAGGGACTGCTTTGGGGCGCCTATGCTATAGTTTTATTTATGCTTGTGTTGGTAGAGCTAATCAGCGACCCCGTTAAGGGCGCCGCACGTTGGCTGTATCTTGGCCCTATTTCCATTCAGCCTTCAGAATTTGCCAAGCTGGTTATTATTATGCTGGCGGCTAAATATTTTGGAAACATGCTGCGTCAAGGAAAAAGAATATCTTTTTTGCGCTCCGGTGAGCATTGGCACGTGCTGGCGGCAACAACAGTGTATGCTGTTTTGGTTTATCTTCAGCCTGATTTAGGTACGGCAGCCATTATTTTTGCGCTGATGCTGGGCATGTATATTATTGCCGGCGTGCCTATGGCGCAGGTAATTGCAACTGTGGGCGCCGGCGGCTTGCTGGCTGTTATTGCTACCTTGGCGTCTCCTTATCGTTTAGCGCGCGTCAAGGTATGGTTTGACCCTTGGCTTGATCCTCGTGAAAAAGGCTATCAAATGGTGCAGTCATTATTGGCGATTGGCAGCGGCGGTCTGACAGGTACCGACTGGGGGCATGGAGCAGGTAAATTTTTCTATCTGCCGGAACGGCATACGGATTTTGCTTTTGCTATTTTCTGTCAGGAAAACGGCTTTATCGGCGCTATGTTCTTAATGCTGCTGTTTGGACTTTTAGCATATGCCTTTTGTACGATTACCGTTAACGCCAGGGATAAACGAGGTTTTCTGCTGGCAGGCGGCATTACCTTTTTGATTATTGGTCAGGCTGTTGCTAACATGGCTATGGTTTGCGGCATTTTGCCGGTTATTGGCGTGCCGTTAGTTTTTATCAGCTACGGCGGCAGCTCCATGTTCTTGTCCATGATCGCTATTGGTCTGTTGCTGTCGGTTTATGACGAAGAAGCTAGGCTTGCAGAACATGAAGCTCTGCCGCCGCAGGAAAGACGCGGCGCTCTGCGTATGACGCGGAATGAGAGGTGGCGCTCATGAGAAAGTTTACCTTACAGGACGGACGGCGGCGCTTTGCTGTTATCAGCTGTTTGCTGCTGCTGTTATTTGTGGGCGTAATTTTGCGTTTAGGCTGGATTCAAATTATTCGTGCTGATGATATGCGCAAAATGAACCAAGATCAGCTTAACGCGTACATGACGAGAAAGCAACCGCGTGGGCGCATTGTGGATAGGGATGGCGAAGAGCTTGCCGTCAGCATTATGACAGGCTCGTTGTATGTCGATCCGGAAGAAATGAATAAGGATGCTGTAAATCCTGACAAGCGGGGGCGGCGCAATGTGCAGCGTTTGGCTGCCGAGCTTTTAGCTCCTGTTTTAAAAATAGATACAGCAGAGTTATATGAAACCTTTTGTTTGAAAGGACGCTTTGTGTGGCTGAAACGCACTATGGAACCCAAGGATGTAGAGCGGGTACGCAAAATAATTAAGGATAACAAGCTGTCTGGACTGCATTTTATAGAGGAAAGCAAGCGTTATTATACAAAGAAACGTGCTGCTGCACAAATTTTAGGTTTTATAGGCACTGATGACGTGGGTCTCAGTGGTATTGAATATCAATTGGACAAGGTGCTCAAGGGCAAAGATATGGCATATTCCATGACCACGGATGCTCGCGGCAAGCAGATTTTGGGCGGACTTTTAGATGAAAACGCTCAGGATATGCAGAAAAAACAGGAACAGCTGCTTACGGTATATTTAACCTTGGACAGCAAGATGCAGTATGTGCTGGAGGACGCTATGGATGATGCCATTACCAGAACTCATGCTAAAGGCGCGGCTGCAATTATTATGGACCCCTATACGGGCGAAATTCTCGGCATGGCTTCCAGACCAACTTTTGACCCCAATAATTTTGGCGCTTACAGTCAGGAATCGTGGAGCAATAAAGCCATCTCTATGATTTACGAGCCGGGTTCGGTTTTTAAACCTCTGGTTGGCTGCATGGGACTGACGGAAGGAATTATTTCTCCCAATACTATTTTTCAGGATAACGGCAGTATTCGCATTGCTGACCGCATTATTCATAATTGGGACGGCGAAGGCTTAGGCCCCGTGCCTTTTTCAACGATTATAAAGTTTTCTATCAATACCGGTATGGTACAGTTGGGGATGTCCTTGGGTGCGGACCGGCTTATCAGTTATGCTAAAAAATTTGGCTTGGGTTCTCCTACCGGGATTGATCTTCCCGGCGAAGAGGAAGGTATTTTGTATGATCCCAAGATGATGTATGAGCCGGACGTAGCTACTATGGCTATCGGCCAAGGTATTGCAGTAACGCCTATTCAAGTGCTGCGGGCTATTTGCGCTATTGCCAATGGCGGCGAGCTTTTGCAGCCTTATATTATTAAGAAGATAGTTGCGCCGGACGGCACTGTTGTTAAAGAAGGACAAAAGCATGTTGTCCGCAACGTGCTTACTCCGGAAGTAGCGTCGCAGATGCGTAATATGATGGAGATGGTAGTTAAAGAAGGCGGCGGTAAAACTGCTGCTATTAAAGGCTACCGTATTGCCGGCAAAACCGGTACGGCAGAAAAATTAGCGGAAGGCGGCGGTTATGCTGCCGGTCAATATATTGCATCTTTTGTAGGTTTTGTGCCGGCGGATAAGCCGCAATATGCTATGCTGGTTATGCTGGATAGACCCCAGGGCGCTTTTTATGGCTCGCAGGTAAGCGCGCCAATTTTCCGCGATACCTTGCAGCAGATTCTTGTTGCCAAAGGTATTCAGCCCGGCAGCAACGAAGGCTTGCCTTCCCTTGAAGAAATGAATGCCGTGGCTGCTAAGGACAAGGCCAAGGATAAACCTAAAAAATTACCGCAAATGTTGCTTTTGCCTAATGGCAAGATAAAGCTGCCCGATTTTAAAGGCATTGATATGCGCTATACGGCAGAGCTTTTGCAGCAGGGACATTTGCGTTTGAAGCCTTACGGCAGCGGTATGGCTTATCAGCAAAAACCTGCTCCCGGAACGGAAGTAGATGAAGGGACTACGGTAGAAGTTTGGTTTAAATAAATTCTTTGGCTTGACAAAATTATTTTGCCGTATGGCAGGAAAAAAGCCGCTTTAAGAGGAATATTATAGGATAATCTTTTGTAAAACAATATTGTTCAAGAATATTTGAGGAGGTATATTATGTTATCTGATATTGAAATTGCTCAACGCGCGCAAATGGAAAAAATTACTGACGTGGCTGCTAAGCTGGGCATCAGCGAGGATGATATTGAATTATACGGCCGCTATAAAGCAAAACTGTCCATGGATTTAATTCGCCGTGTAGCAGCTAACCCTGCGGGTAAGCTGGTTCTGGTTACCGCTATTACGCCTACTCCCGCAGGCGAAGGCAAATCCACTACTACCGTTGGCTTGGCTCAAGGTCTGCATAAAATTGGTAAAAAAGTAATTGTAGCTTTGCGAGAGCCTTCTTTAGGGCCTTGCATGGGCATTAAGGGCGGTGCTGCCGGGGGCGGTTATTCTCAAGTAGTGCCTATGGAGGATATCAATCTGCATTTTACAGGCGATTTTCATGCGATTACTTCCGCGCATATGCTGCTCAGCGCTATGCTGGACAATCATATTCAGCAGGGCAACGCTTTGAATATTGACCCCCGCCGTATTGTGTGGAAACGTGTCGTTGATATGAATGACCGCGAGCTGCGCAACATTGTTGTAGGCCTAGGCGGCAAAGCTCATGGTGTACCGCGTCAGGACGGCTTTGATATTACCGTTGCTTCCGAGGTTATGGCAATTCTCTGTCTGGCCAACGATTTGCACGACCTGAAAGAGCGTTTGAGCAAAATTATTGTTGCTTATGATTACAGTGGCAAGCCGGTTACTGCCGGTCAAATAAAAGCTCACGGCGCAATGGCAGCTTTGTTAAAGGATGCTATTAAACCGAATTTAGTACAAACCTTAGAAAATGTTCCGGCCATTATTCATGGTGGACCTTTCGCCAATATTGCCCATGGCTGCAACAGCGTTATGGCAACCAAAACCTGCATGAAGCTGGCTGATTACACCATTACCGAGGCAGGCTTCGGCGCAGATTTGGGCGCAGAAAAATTCTTTGATATAAAATGCCGTTATGCAGGCTTAAAGCCTGACGCAGTAGTAATTGTCGCTACGGTGCGCGCTCTAAAGATGCACGGCGGCGTTCCTAAAACCGACTTGAAAACTCCTAATGTAGAAGCAGTTAAAAAAGGCCTGTGCAACTTAGAAAAGCATATTGAAAATGTTAAAAAATTTGGCGTTCCCGCCGTTGTTGCTATCAATATTTTCGCGCAGGATACTGCGGAGGAACTGGCAGCAGTACGCGAGCATTGCGCTAAGCATGGCGTAAATGTAGCCTTGTCCGACGTTTTTGCTAAAGGCGGCGAAGGAGGTATAGAGCTTGCTAACGAGGTTGTCGCTTTGGCTGAAAGCGGCAAGGCTGACTTTAAACCTATTTACGATTTAGATATGCCGTTGAAAGCGAAAATTGAAACTGTCGCTAAAGAAATTTACGGCGCTGACGGCGTAAATTATACAAAAGAAGCAGATAAAGCTTTGAAAGAATTTGAAGAGCTGGGCTACGGCAAGCTGCCTATCTGCATGGCTAAGACCCAGTATTCTTTCTCAGACGACCAAAATCTGCTGGGCCGTCCGACCGGCTTTAAGATTACCATTAAAAACTGCCGCATTGCTGCCGGTGCAGGCTTTGTAGTTGTGCTGACCGGAGATATTATGACCATGCCCGGTCTGCCTAAGGTTCCGGCTGCGGAAAAAATTGACGTTAGTGATGACGGCGTTATCAGCGGCTTGTTCTAAACTGTTTTGAGGTGAATTGTTATGGAAAGTATTGTTATGAGGGGTAAGCCTGTTGCTGATGTTTATCGTGAGGTTATTACAGAAAAAATAAACGCCGCTAAGCAGCGTGGTCTTTTGGTAACGTTGGCTATTGTGGTGGTAGGAGACGATCCTGCTTCTCACGTTTATAAGGGCAGGCTGGTAAAGCTTATTGAAAGCCTCGGCGGCGCTGCAAAAATTATCGAGTTGCCGGGAACTGCCAGTGAGGAAGAGGTTATTGGGGTTATCAAAAAGCTAAATCGTAATCGGTATGTTATGGGTATTCTGCCCATGATGCCCATGCCTAAGCATATTAACGGTGCCGCTGTAGGCGCTGCCGTTTCTGCCAATAAGGACGTAGACTGTCTTAATTTGCAGAACGCAGGCGACGTATTTATGGGACGCAGCAAATGGGCGGCTTGCACGCCGCGGGCCTGCATGGCTGCTTTGGCGCATTACGGTATTGAGCTGGACGGTAAAAACGTTGTAGTCGTAGGTCGCAGCAATGTGGTAGGCAAGCCTGTGGCGATGCTGCTGCTGGCAAAAAATGCTACGGTAACGGTTTGCCATTCCCATACGAAAAATTTAGACGAGCTTTTATTGGCTGCCGACGTTATTGTGGCGGCTGTGGGCAAGCCTTGCTTTGTTAAACCGGAAATGGTTAAGGAAGGCGCAGTTATTGTAGACGTTGGCATTAATTCTGTGGGCGATAAGCTGGTGGGCGACGTTGACCCGGCCGTTTATGCTAAGGCCGCAGCCTATACGCCTGTGCCCGGCGGTATTGGTGTCATCAGTAATATGATGGTTATGGAATGCTTGACCCGTAATTTATAAAAGGAGTATTATGAAATATTTTTGGCTTCTTTTAGCTTTAGTATTGACTTGTGTAATTTTTATCAATTCCTCGCTGCCCGCGTCAGAATCGGCCAGAATCAGCGGCTGGGCGGCACAGGTAATAGATAAATTTTGTGCTGTGCTGGGAATTTATTTGAGCGGCGATACAGAATATCTGCTGCGTAAGCTGGCGCATTTTTTAGAGTTTGCTTTTTTAGGCTTACTGTGGTGCAAAACCTTTGCCGGCTTTCATGTCAGTAACCGCGCTGCAACCGGCTATATTTTATTTCTTTGTCTTTTCACAGCTGTGGTGGATGAATATATTCAGCTGTTCAGTTTGGGGCGCAGCAGTTTAGTGCGTGATGTATTATTGGATTTCAGCGGCGCGTTCTGCGCTTGGCTTTGGTATCGTATTTGGCAATGGTGTGATTAAGCGGGAAGCTTTTGCCGAAACGCAGGCATAAAAATCTTTGGTTAGTGGAGTGATAGAACATGTCTTTGACAAAATTGCGTCAAGAAATTGATGCGGCGCTGCAAATGCCGGTGTTTGACTTGTCTAGAGAAGAACTGGTGCAGGAGGCCTTAGATAATCATGAAGGTATTTTAACTGCCAGCGGCGCTTTGCGGGTTGTTACCGGCAAGCGTACAGGACGTTCGCCGAAGGATAAATTTTTTGTAGATGACGCAGTAACTCATGACGAGCTTTGCTGGGATAATAATCAAGCGTGCAGTAAAGAAACCTTTGACCGTTTGTATAAAAAAATGCTGGCTTATGCTGCGGAACATAAAATGTATGTAACAGATGTGTATGCAGGCGCTGATCCGCGTTATCGCCTGCCGGTGCATTTTGTTACCGAGATGGCATGGCATCAGCTTTTTGTGCGCAATCTTTTTATCAGTGACGAAGCTGTACCTGCTGATGCAGAAGGCTTTACCGTGATGTGTATGCCCGGAGTATATGCTGAACCGGAAATTGACGGCGTGCATTCGGAAATGTTCGTTATTCTCAATTTAACGGCAAAGGTAGTGCTGATTGGCGGCGGCCAATATGCCGGTGAAATGAAAAAAGGCATTTTTACAGTTATGAATTACCTTTTGCCGCAGCACGGCGTATTTTCCATGCATTGCTCAGCTAATGTAGGACCTAAAGGCGATTCGGCTTTGTTCTTCGGACTTAGCGGCACAGGAAAAACCACGCTTTCTGCTGATGGAACCCGCGCTTTGGTAGGCGACGACGAGCATGGCTGGAGCAAGGACGGTATCTTTAATATAGAGGGCGGTTGTTACGCTAAATGTATTCATTTGAGCGAATATACTGAACCGCAGATTTTCCGCGCTATTCGTGAAAATACCGTGTTGGAAAATGTTATTTTAGATGAAAACGGCGAGCCTGATTATGACGATATTGCACTGACGGAAAATACTCGCGCCGCTTATCCGTTGCATTATATTGATAATGCGCTGCTGCCTAGCGTAGCGGATCATCCGAAAACGATAATCTTTTTAACGGCTGACGCTTTTGGCGTGCTGCCGCCGGTAGCTAAGCTGACGACGGAACAGGCCATGTATCACTATTTATCCGGCTATACCAGCAAGGTTGCAGGCACGGAGGATGGCATTATAGAACCGCAGGCAACTTTTTCCATTGGCTTTGGCGAACCGTTTTTGCCGCTGCCGCCTTTAACTTATGCTAAAATGTTGGGCGAGCGCATTAACAAATATGGAGTTTCTGTTTATTTGGTAAATACGGGTTGGAGCGCAGGTCCTTACGGCACAGGTCACCGCATTCGTTTAAAACACACCCGCCGTTTAGTTAATGCCGTTTTAGACGGCGAGCTGAATAATGCAGAATGGGAAACCTTCCCTGTTTTTGGGTTGGCTGTTCCTAAAGCTTGCGAGGGCGTGCCTGCGGAAATTCTCAATCCCCGCAATACTTGGGAGGATAAAGAAGAATATGATAAGCAGCTGCGTAAGCTGGCAGCGCTTTTCGGTAAAAATGTGGCTAAATTCCATGGACTGATTACAGAAGAAATTTTGCAGGCAGGCCCTAAGGCTTAAATAGTATTTTATTTTTACAATAGTGTTATAAAATTTTTAACGAAGGCGAAGAGGGCGCAAGCGAACGCCTTCGTTAATTTTTATTTAATTAGTCATCACTGTGGAAGAGGTAAATGATGGATTTAAAATTGTTCGACAGAAAATTTAAAATTTCTCTTTTCAGTATGGTTATTTTTGCTTTTTTTATTTTAGTTGCGGTAATTAGTCTGCATGTAGTACGAGAAAAAATTTTAGAGAACTCTCATATTATGGGAGAAGAAATTTCTGCGCGCTTTGCGATACGCGAAACTACGCGCATAAAATCGCAGGAAATGCTGCTGCGCAGCGCTGCTCAAAGCATGGGCGCTAGATTGTCGTTGAAAAGCGATTGGACGGACGCAGAAATTGAGCAGGCTTTGCAGCAGTTTACTGAATATATGGAAAGAAATACGGGAGTAATACGTTTTAATATGTGCGCCGTTATTAACGACCGTTTAATTGGCAGCCGTTTAGGAGAGCAAGATATTCAAACGGCTAATTTAAAATGGTATCAAGCAGCTTTGGCTCGCAACGGCGATGTAGCCTATACTAATTTGTATCAATATGGTTCGCGTAAGGAATATGTATTGACTATGGCTGTGCGTATTGGTCACAGTGACGATGTGCTGGCGATGAATTTATATCCGGAGCAGCTTAATTCACTGCTGGCAGATAACCGTCTGCCGCGACAGAGCTATTATTATTTGTGCGACCCTAACGGAAACATTATGTTTGCCATTAACGACCGCAATTTGAGCTTGGAAAAGCAGCAGCCTTATGTAGACCATATTTTCAACGAAATTCGTCGTAAAAACGACAGATATATTGTCGATTTGGAAGGTAATAGGCGCGGTGTATATTACACTGTGTCCGACAAGGGCTGGATTTCTGTAGTTACCATTCCCTATGATTTTCTTTTGGGCGATTATCAAAACCTTTTGCAGTGGTTGGTCTTGCTGTTAGGCATTTTTGCCGTTATGGTACTGCTGCTTAGCATGCGCGAGTATGCCTTGAATAAGCAGGTGCGGGTTATCAATGACGTAGTTCAGGTTATGAGTAAATCATTTCTGGCTGTGTTCAAGGTAAATTTGCGTACAGGACGTTACACAGTGGTAAAATCTGATAATAAAAGCTTTGATCTGCTGCCGGAAGGTCAGTACGAGGATTTGCTGCAAAAGCTTATACCCATGGTTGAGCCGGAAACGGCGGAGGAATTTGCCGAAACCTTTTCCTTGGCCAACATTAACGAGCTGATTAAAAAGCAGATTAACGATTTTGGCGGCGAATTTCGTCAGCGTTTTGGCAACGAATATAAATGGATGAATGTGCGCCTGCTGTGGGACAAGCTTTTAGGTGAGGACGAAGCAATATTTTTCTTCCGTGAGGTAGAGGCTGAAAAGCTTAAAGAGCTGGAGCACATGCAGCTGACAGAGCATGCGTTAAAGGCAGCAAGAGAAAATGCTAAGTCGCGCAATATGTTCTTTTCTGCCATGTCTCACGATATGCGTGCGCCTTTAAATGGTATTATCGGCATGGCAGAGCTGGCTGATCTGCATAAAAATGATACGGCTTTAGTGGAAAGCTATATTCAAAAAATTAAGTCTTCGGGTAAGCAGCTTTTAACCTTAATTAACGATATTTTGGAGATGGCACGGCTGGATGAGGGCAAAGTAGAGCATTTGCAGAAAACTTTTGATATGGTAGAGGCCGTTAAGGAAATTGGCGAAGTGTTTGCGGCGCAGGCAGAGCTGGAGCATAAATATTTTGAGCAGGAGTTTTTGTTGGAATCTGAATTTGTTAACGGCGATTTACAGGGGTTACAGCAAATTTTAAATAACGTGTTGTCTAACGCTTTAAAATATACGCAGCCTAATGGCAAAATTAGTTTTATGGTACGACGTGAGCAAAATTTAAAAAATAGGCGCGGCGTATTTAGCTTTATTGTCCAAGATACCGGTTGCGGTATGTCAGAAAAATTCTTAGAAAAAATTTATGAGCCATTTGAACGTGACAGTCGCTTTGGCGTACCGCATGTTATCGGTACAGGTTTGGGCATGACCATAGTAAAAAGCTTGGTGGAACGTTTTGAAGGAACTATTAACATTAGCAGTAAAGTGGATAAAGGAACCTGCGTAATTATTTCTCTGCCTTTTCAGCTGGCCGCGGAGCAGTCCGACCACAGAAGAAAGGATGTGCCTAAGCTAAAGGATTTTGCAGGCTGTCAAGTTTTAGTAGCAGACGATAATGATATCAGCATGGAAATTATTACAGAGCTTTTAACCATGAACGGCTTAAAGGTGCTTGCTGCTGCTAATGGACGCGAGGCGGTGGAAAAATTTGCCGCAGCGCCTGTGGGCAGCGTAAGTATGATATTGATGGATATGCAGATGCCGGAAATGGACGGCTGTGAAGCTTCGCGCCAAATTCGCCGCCTGATGCGCAGGGATGCGGAAAACGTACCTATTGTTGCACTGACAGGCAACAGCTCCAGCGAGGATGTGGAAGCGGCAATGCAGGCGGGCATGAATAATTATATGGTGAAGCCTGTGCAGATGAAGCTGCTTGCCAAGATGCTGGATGAACATATTCATCGGTGAAATCTGCTACAATAATAAAATTAAATTTTTAGCGGAAGGAAGATTCGCAATGAAATTACGGGAACTGCAAAAATTTATTAATATAGCTATCGCCGAAAGCTTAGAGGAGCGTTTTATGGACAGTGAGGAGCTTTATGTGCGCTTTTTGCATAAGCTGGATGCTGCCGACGAGCTAGCGGCGGTGGAGCAGCTTATCAAGCAGGAAAATTGGCAAGAAGCATTGCGTCGCGCTCACAATTTAAAGGGCGTCTGCGGCAGCTTAGGCTTAGTAACCTTGCAGGAAAAATTAGCAGAGCTGGTAAAATTGCTGCGCAGCGAAGGCTTCACTAAAGCGCAGGCGCAGGCCATGCTGGCTGCAATTAAACCTGAATGGGAAAAAACGCTGGCGTGCATTAGAGGCCTAGAGTAAATGAATTTATTATTTATTGCACTAGGCGGAGCTTTGGGCGCAGTGAGCCGGTTTTTGTTGGGTAACGCTGTGAGCAGATATGTGAGCGGCGCTTTTCCTTATGGCACTTTTGTGATAAATGTTATCGGTTGCTTTGCTATGGGATTTTTAATGACGCTGATTATTGAACGGGAAATGCTGTCCGTGGCTTGGCGTTTATTTTTGTGCGTAGGTTTTTTAGGCGGCTTTACAACCTTTTCTTCTTTTGGTTATGAAGCGTTGAGTTTGTTTATCGAAGGCAAGCTGCTGGCTGTTTTTGCTTATGCAGGCGGCAGCGTCTGCTTAGGTTTATTGGCAGCAGGCATGGGAGTATGGTGTGCTAAAGCAGTTTAGTAAAAATTTTAAAAATATGCTATAAAATTAGCTAATTTAATAAATAAAAAAGAGCGGTACTTTAGTTTAATGCTAAAGTATCGCTCTTAGTTTTTATTTTAGCGCTTCATGAAAGTTATTCGTAAGCTTGGCAAAATCTTCTAAGCTTAAGGTTTCGGCGCGGCGTTTGCCGTCAATGCCTGCTAATCCCAGCCATTTTGCCGTTTGCTCGCTGTTGATGCCCATATTTTTTAAGGAATTGCTGAGCATTTTGCGGCGCAGGGAAAAGGCTGCTTTGACAATGCGGAAGAACAGCGCTTCGTCGCAGATTTCCACAGGCGGTTTTTCTCTGCGTCTGCATACGATAACTGCCGAATCTACTGCCGGCGCCGGAATAAAGGATGTAGGCGGAACGATAAAAGCGATTTGCGGCTCTGTGTAATATTGAATGGCAACAGAGAGCGCGCCGTAGTCTTTGCCGCCCGGTTTGGCAGCCATACGTTCTGCTACTTCTTTTTGCACCATGGCTACCAAACGTTCCATGGGCAGGCGTTTTTCCAGCAGTGCAAAAATTATCGGTGTGGTAATGTAATAGGGCAGATTGGCGCAGACCTTAAAGCTGGGAGCTGCTACTTCTTTCATAATATTAACCTTTAAGATATCGCCATGCACTACGCGGACATTGTCGTAGCCTTCGAGCGTGGTTGCTAAAACGGGCAGCAGTCTGTTGTCCAGCTCTACGGCAGTAACCTTGGCTCCGCTTTCTGCTAAGCCTTGGGTAAGCGTGCCAATGCCGGGGCCAACCTCTAAAACTGTGTCGTCAGGCGAAAGATCGGCGGCGGCAACAATTTGACGCACTACATTTTCATCAATCAAAAAATTTTGGCCCAGTTTTTTATCTGCCCGCAGTTTAAAGCGATTTAAGATATGCTGCGTTACCTGCGGTGATGCAATAACAGGTTTATCCAACTTTTCACTCTCCTATTTTGGCTAAGGCTGTTAAAAATTCTTCGCGGCTGACGTCATAGTGGTTTAAACGTTCTAAAAAGCGTTTAGCATTGCCGTAGCCTATGCCAAGCTCTGCTCCCAGAGCGTCGCGTCTTTTGGCGGCATTAGGGCTGCCGTTTAATTCATATTTAAATAAATCTATGTGATTGAACTCTGCTTGAGGACGATATTCGTGGTGACGAACTTTGGCCAAAGCTGCTAAAATCGCTTCCGGCTGCGCCTGCTCTACACCTACGTCATTATTGGCGGTAGCTTGAATTTTAGGGATAAAGGCTTGCCCTGCCTCCGGGAACCGCTGCGTTAAAAAACGGCGGATACGCTCTCCGGCTCCGTCTGGATCGGTCAAGATAATAATACCGCGCTTTTTGTAAGCTGCTTCTATTTGGCGTAAGGTGTAAGGCGCCAGCGTAAAGCCGCCTGTTTCAATAGTGTCGGCATCCAAGGCTTTGCGAATGGCTACCGTATCCATTTTACCTTCTACTACCAATACTTCTTTTAACATCAATAATACCTCATTCAGCTAAAATATAAACGTCTACATTGCGTCTGCCCCAGTTGATAGCGCGATGATAATCATTAAAAAATAAATCAATTCTGTGGCCTACCATATCGCCGCCGGTATCTCCAGCCATGGCAATACCGTAGCCGGGAATATACATTTTTGTGTAATAAGGAATCATACGGGGATCTACGGCTACGATACCTTCATAGGGAACAATGCCAATGGAAGTAAGATTGCCGGTTGCCACGTAAGCAGTAGCTTGAGCAGTAATTTTTTTGGTATAACGCTTGTAGCCTTCGGGTGTATAGACACTCATAGCCATACCTTTGCGGATAATTTTAGTTTCCGGTTCTACGGTAACGCGGCGGGTCAGCTCCTGCATGGAATGGCTGCCGTCTTTATTTTTGACTTTTTTAGAAACAACAGTCTGCTTGCCGGGCTTGCCGGGATGGGTAACGCTTTCAAAACCGAAATTCATACTGTGGTCTTCTTCATATTTTACAGGAATATCCACATTTGCTTCGCTGAAGGCCAGTTCTTCGCCTTTGCCCAGTACATAAATCTGCATTCCTGCCTGCAAAGGATCTTTAGTGTCGGGATAAACTCTTTCTTTGTTGTGGCGGATGCCGACGTCTTTTAAAGCAGCGCCTACAGTTTCTTTGGAACTTCTGTATTCCGTAGCTTTTTCGCCGCGGATAACGGTAAAGGGAACGCCGCGAATAACTTGAATGACGCTGCCGTCCTGAACTGCTTTATTGTGACCTTTCAGTTTCCAGCTGTCGCCGGGAAGCAGTGTGATACCGGCTTCTTGTAAAATAACTTGGGGATTGTTGGTGTTAGTACGCAGTTCTTTTGTCTGACCGTCTGCTTCCACCGTAATACGTCGAGTAATGTCAAAGCCTGTCAAAAACGGTACCATTATAATTAAAAAAACGGCTGCCATAAGACAGTGTAAATGTAGCTTGCTTTTATTATTCAGCATATACTTCCTCCTTTAAGCTGTTATTATTTTAACATATTAGGAGTAAGAACGTCAAATTTGCAAGCTTTACCGCTGGTTGAGTCTATTTGCAAACATAATTTGTATGCACAAAAAGAAAATTTTTACCGTTGCTTTTTATGCTGCGCTGAAGAAAAAACTCGCCTGCGTTTTAAAAGCAGACGAGTTTCTTATAATTACTTAAGCTTTGGCTCATAAAATTTTTGTACTTGCTTAGTATAGCTGCCGTCCTTTTCGTACATAATCAGCGGCGGCAGAACTTCCAGACCGTAACTGCCGCCCTTGACCATTTCCATAAGAAATATCCAGGCAGGCTTGTCAATGTGAGCGTGTACCCATTGCAGGCGTTTTGGCTGCAAGCCGTATTTAAAAGCTAGCTGCATACTTTCGGCAAAACGTTCGGGCAGCTGTACTAAAGCAAACCGTCCGCGATAACGTACTGCGAAAGCTGCCGCTTTAAAAAAATCTTCCAGTGTGGATCTTACCTCGTGACAGGCGGCCGTGCCGATTTTCCTTTGATTGCCGCTGGTGCGATAGGGCGGATTTGCTGCTACCAAATCCATGCTTTCCGATTGCAGCAAGGTTTTGTAATTGCGGATATCGCCGTCAATGACGGTAAATTTTTCTGTTAAAGCATTGTCGGCAATACTGCGGCGTAAAAGCTTGGTAATATTGGGATTGCAGTCCACTGCGGTTATCTGCTGCGCGCCGCGGCTTTCGAGAAGCATACTGATAGCGCCGGTGCCGCAGCCCAGCTCCAGCACTTTAGCCTTATTGACTACATGCGGAAAATTTCCTAAAAAAACGGCGTCGGTTGTAAAGCAAAACTCTTGGGCATCCTGCCAGATTTTATACCAGCAGCCGGGCACGTAATCACAGCGCAGGCTGCTTTTTTCCTCACACATTGTCGGCTTGGGACGCGTCAACAATTTCGTCCCATTCTACTTGAATAATATTATCGGGAGCCAGCTTAATAGAAGCAGTGTGCTGACTGCGGTTAATGCCCACAACTTTGCCTTCGCCTAAGGGCGTGGCAACTAAAGCACCCATTTTAGGAATTTCTACACGCTCGCGTCTGCCGTTATTACCATTGCCTTTGCAGTACATGTGGTTTTCGTATTTCAGGCAGCACATTAAGCGGCCGCAGATACCGGAAATTTTTGTGGGATTTAGAGATAAATTCTGATCCTTGGCCATGCGGATAGAAACAGGCTCAAAATCGCCTAAGAAAGTAGCGCAGCACAGGGGGCGACCGCAGCTGCCGATGCCGCCCAGCATTTTTGCTTCATCACGCACGCCGATTTGACGCAGTTCAATACGGGTACGGAATACGGCAGCCAAATCCTTGACCAGCTCGCGGAAATCAATTCGTCCGTCAGCGGTAAAATAAAAAATAATTTTGTTGACATCAAAAGTAAATTCTACGTCGATTAAGCGCATGGGCAGATCGTGGTTTTTGATTTTGCGCAAGCAGATATTAAAGGCTTCTTTTTCGCGTACCCTGTTTTCTGCCAGTTTTTCGTTGTCTTCTTCTGTTGCTTTGCGCATTACCGGCTTTAAGGGGGAAACGATACTGCTTTCGTCTACCTCGCGGGGACCGATGACTACTTCGCCGTATTCTACGCCTCTAGCGGTTTCTACAATAGCGTGATCGCCTTTGACTACGCCGGAATCTGCCGGTTCGAAATAATATATTTTACATGCCTTTTTAAATCTAATACCTACAACTGTCGGCATAATTATCACTCCTTATATGCTTGATCTATTTTTAAGGCCATTGCTTCCAGCGTCAGGCGCACGCTTACGCTGTTTTCCAAAGCTGCATAGGCTTCCTGCACCGTGGTCAGCGCCAGCTTTAAGCCGTTGACGCGCCAACCGCCTGCCAATGCTGCAAGCTGAGCCGTTAAATCGCAATTATAAATTTTATTTTCTAAATGTAAATGACACATGAGCAAATCGCGCAAAAGCAGCTGCCATAATTTTGTCAGCAGCAGCGCTTGCGGACGCTCAAAATTTTTTTGCTGCCAAATTCGGCCTGCTAAATAATTCATAGGTGTATGCAGGGGCAATGCTTCTAAAAAAGCCAAAGCCTGCTGCCGAAGCTCAAAAACCTCCTGTTCCGCTAAATTTAAGGCTGTGCCGATAGAGCCTTCGCTGATACGCGCCAGCACAGCCGCTTGTTGCACATAGATGCCTTTGGCTTCCAATAGCTTCTGCACTTGTTCCACCGGTACGGGCTGAAACCGCAGGCACACTACGCGTGACAAAATTGTAGTCAAAAGCTTGCTTTCGTCAGCGGCCAACAAAATTATGACCCAGCCCGCAGGTGGTTCTTCTAAAAGCTTTAAAAAACTGTTGGCGGCTACCGGCGTCATGCGGTCGGCGTCCTCAATCAGACAAACCTTGGTGCTTGACATGACGGGCGCAAAGGCTGATTTGCCGATTAAGCCCAAAATTTGTTCCTTGCTGATATCCTTATAACGTCCGTTTTTTTCGTCCTGTTCTCTTTGTACGCAAAGAAAATCGGGATGACTTAAATTTCCGTCTACCAAATTCATTAAACGGCAGGCTTCACAGTTGTCGCTGCCGCTATGATTGGCGCATAAAAGCGTTTTGGCAAATTCTAAAGCCAGCTGCTTTTTGCCCAAGCCTTCTGCGCCTATAAAAAGCAGCGCGTGAGGTCGCTCCTGCGCGTTAAGATAACGTTGTAAAAATTTTTTCTGCTGTGCGTGTCCTAAAATATTATCCCACATTTAATCTGCCTCTTGCAAGAGCATTTCTAACAAGGATGCGATTTTCTGGGCAATCTGCTCCTTGTTCGCTTCGGCATTGATAATTTTAATTCTGGCAGGCTCTTGCTGCGCCAGCTGCAAAAAGCCTTGACGCAGCTTGCGCTGCAGCTCTAAGCCTTGCTCCTCATAACGGTCGGTAACGCCGCGTTGACTTCTGCGCAAGGCCAGTACGTCGGTATCGCCGTCCAAAAGTATGGTTAAATCGGGCGTTAAGCCGTCGCAGGCATACGCGTTAAATTGTTTGATTTCCTGCAAAGCAGCGGGCTCTTTGTCCATGGCAAGACCTTGATAAACTAAAGTTGAATCACTGAACCTGTCGCATAAAACTATTTTTCCGGCTGTCAGCGCAGGCTTGATAAGCTTTTCGACATGCTCGCTGCGAGCGGCCAGGTAGAGCAGTGTTTGCGTGGTATTATTCAGCGGCAGTTGAGGGTCGAGCACAATAGTACGTACTTGTTCGGCTAAAATTGTTCCGCCCGGCTCCCTCGTTTCTACTACCTCATAATTTTTGGCACGCAGAAAAGCTGCGGCTAATTGCAGCTGTGTGCTTTTGCCGCCGCCGTCGGCGCCTTCAAATGTAATAAATTTACCTTGCATAATATTTTCCTCGATGATTTTGACTTTTGTAACAATATTTTATGCTTCAAGCTGTTTGGATAACTCTAATATTTTGCAGGCTGCTGTCGGCAGGGCCGCTGACGGGCAGGCCTAAAGCTTTCATAGCCGTGCAATAAGCAATCAGTTCGGCAGTAATTTCTTCGCCGGGCAGCAATGCCGGAATTCCCGGCGGATAAAAGCTAATCTGTTCGCCGCAGATACAACCGCCAGCCTGCGCTAAAGGAACAGATTTTTTGCTGGCATAAAATACCTCGCGCAAAGGCAGAACAGTTTTCGTAGAGGGAACGGGCTGCGCTGCCGGATTTTTTTGCGGCGTTTTTTTATGCTGCTCCAGGTATTTTAATACTGTGTCAATGCGTTCAAGAGCTTGGTCATAGTCGTTGCCGGTATCGGCATAAGTGACTAAAAAAAGTACGTTCTGTGCGTCCACCAGCTCCACGGCTATTTTAGCTTGACGCAGCAGCTCGCCCGCTTCTACGCCGGTATAACCCCAGGCAGCAAAATTTACGGTTACTTTGGTGCTGTCCAAAAGCAGACCGTGGCAATCGTTTGCTTCTAAAACCTTTAGGCCGGCATATTTTTTGCACAGAGTACGCAGCTTAGCCGCTGCCGCAACTGCCGCTTCTGCCATTTTTCTGCCGTGTGCCTGCACTTGTGCCCGCGCCGCATCCAAGCTGGCCATCAGCAGATAATTAGGACTTGTGGTAGTCAGAATGCTCATAACGTCTGCTGCTTTTTGTAAATCAAGACGTTGGCCTTGTACATGCAGCATACTGCACTGGGTCATAGCTCCTAAGATTTTATGAGTGCTTTGCGCGCAGGCATCGGCGCCGCTTTGCAGGGCGGAGGGCGGCAACAGCTGACTGAAACCTAAATGCGGACCGTGAGCTTCGTCTACTAAAAGTACTGCTCCGTGTGCATGGCAAATTTCTGCAATACTTTGTACATCGGCAGCAATGCCGTAATAATTGGGACTGGTCAAAAGCACGGCTTTAATATTTTTATCTGCTGCTAAAGCTTTGGCAACAGCCTGAGGAGAAATTTGCATCTGTAAGCCAAACTCTTCATTATATTCCGGCTGTAAATATACTGCTTCAATGCCGCCTAAAATAAGGCCGCCTGCCACACTGCGGTGAGCGTTGCGCGGCAAAAGCAATTTTTTACCGGGCTTTAAGGCGGTCATAAGCATGGCGTGAATAGCCTGACTGGTACCGTTAACTGCCCAAAAGCAGGCGTCGCTGCCGTAAGTTGCAGCGGCTAAGGCTTGAGCGGTTTTTATGCAGCTTTCCGGTTCGTGAATATCGTCCAGCTCGCTCATAAGCGAAACGTCCATGAGAATACTGTCGCCCAGCTCCTGCCGCAGCAGCGGCTCCATGCCGCGGCCGCCCTTATGACCGGGGGTGTGCAGCGGATAGACCGATTCATTTTTATATTGCAGCATGGCTTCTGCCAAAGGCATAGTCACGCTTTGTTCAGCAAATTTCATTGATAGCCTCCGAGATAATATAATATACCATTATATCTTTTATATTTTATCATAGTACGGAAATTCCTACAAATAAAATAACGTAAAAAAGACGGTACGCATGTGCATACCGTCAGTATATTTAAAAATGCGGTTATTTGTCTGTTAAAGCTAAGGATTGCTTCACGTTTTCCCAAATGATAAATTTAGCTTTGCTAAAACCGTTGAAGGTTGTTGCGGAAGCGGAAGTATATGCGCCGCAGGCAGGAACCAGCAGTAAATCGCCTACTTCTAAGGGAGCAGTCAAGCGGCCGCGAAACATAATATCCAAACTGTCGCAGCTGGGACCGGCAAAGGTAGCGGCTACTTTTTCGTCGCTTTCCTTAAAGCTGATAAGCTTAAAGTCCCATTGGTCAAACAGTACGCCGGAGAAAGTGCCGTAAAGGCCTTCGTCTAAAAAATACCAGGGCTGGCCGCCTCGTTCGGTAACACCCACAACGCCGGTGATTAAATTAACGGCTGTGCCGCAGATATAGCGCCCGGGTTCTGCCCAAATTTCCGTTGCAGCAAAATCTTCATCCAAGCGGGCAGCAATTTGTTTAAGCATTTCCGGCAGATTGAATTTAACCTTAGGCTCGGGAATAGGAAACCCGCCGCCAATATCCAAAATCCGCAGAGACAGTCCGGCGGCTTCTGCCTGATCAAATAGCTCGCGGGTGATATCCAGCGCCTGCAAATAAGGCTCGGCGCTGACGGTTTGGCTGCCGACGTGAAAAGCAATGCCTGCCATGTCAAGACCGGCTGCTTTGGCTTTGAGCATTAAAGCTAAAGCGTTTTCACGGCCTGCGCCAAATTTTTTGTTCAAATCAACGTGTGCCGAAGAATTATCGATACGCAGACGCAACAGCACCGTTGCCTGAGGGAGCTCTTTTTTGATCTTTTCTATTTCGCTGACGCTGTCAAAGGTCATTTTGGTAACGCCGCAGTCACGGCAGGCAGTAAAGCCTGCGCCCAGTTTTACCGGATTCGCGTAAATCATTCTGCTGCCGGCAACGCCCATATCGTGCAGTAGGCGGATTTCGCCGTCGGAAGCTACGTCAAAGCACGAACCAAGCTGCGCCATCACTCTTAAAATTTCGGGATGGGGATTAGCTTTAATGGCGTAGTGCACTTTTACGCGCGGCAGATATTTTTTTAAAATATTATAGCTTTTTTTTACTTCCTCTAAGGAAAGTACTAAAAGAGGCGTACCATATTCGGCAGCTAATTTTTCTACAGCTTCCTGCTCAATTTGAAAGTGTTTGTTTCTTTTCATGTATATCTTTCCTTACACTGTATTTATTGTCTCTTTGATTGTACCACAATCGCCACAAAGTACAATAGCAAAACTAAAGAAAAGAGAAAATTTTTGAGGAAAAGAAACTTCTTGAGCTTTAATCAATTTATATGACTTTGGCTGGCTTAAAAAGGGTGATTTTTTATACTGCTTTCATAATAAAAATGCAGAAAAGCTTGCGTTTTACAGTATATTTATGCTAAAATATGTCTATTATAATTTTAGGGGTGTTGTTTATGTATTTTGGTGTTCTTAGTCTGCTGCCGTCACTGATGGCTATCGGACTGGCGATTAAAACAAAAAATGTAATTTTTTCTTTGTTTTGCGGCTGCTTATCGGGCGTTTTGCTGCTGTGCAACGGCCATCCGTTTTTGGCTGCTAAATCTTTGATTGGAGATTATTTCTTCAAGCAGGTCATGGATAGTTATAACGCAGGCAATATCGTTTTGATTTTGTTTATCGGCGGCTTTATTAAGCTGTTGGAAAATGCCGGCGGCGCGCAATCCTTTGCTAAATATGTGCATAAGATAGTTGATACACCTTTAAAAGCGCAGCTTGGTGCTTGGCTTGGCGGCGTAGTTATTTTCTTTACAGATTTAGGCACGGCGCTGTTGGTCGGGCCTGTATTCCGTCCACTGTTTGACAAACTTAAATTATCCCGCGAAAAGCTGGCGTGGGTGCTTGATTCTACTTCTTCTCCGGTAGCAGTACTAATTCCTTTTATCGGCTGGGGTGTGTATATCATGGGCTTGGTAGAAGCGCAGTTTAAAAATCTGCACGTAGATGTTTCCGATTATGAAACCTTTATGCAGGCGATTCCTTTCCAAATTTATACAATTTTGGCTGTTATCATGATTCCCTTGGTAGCGATTACCAAAAAAGATTTTTCTGCTATGAAACAAGCAGAGGATGCCATGGTTGATAAACCTATTCCTGAAGAAATGGAAGATACCTATGTGGCTCCTGTGGACGAAGACGGTTATTCTTTGGGTAATTCTAATCCTTTTATGCTGATTCTGCCGATTTTGATGGTTTTCGCTACTTTACTGATGGATTTGGCTCCTTTGGGTTTTCCCTTTGCTAAAATTCCCGGCAACGCTTTTCGTATTGCTTTGACTACTGGTTATTTTTTGGCAGGCGTTCTCTTAATGGCGATGATTTATTTCTTTAAAGTAAAAAAACCAAAGGAAACCTTCAGCATTTATGTTAAGGGTATGGTCAGCATGACGGAGGTAGCCATTATTCTGTTGTTGGCTTGGTCCTTGAGCGCTATGATTAGTAAGCTTGGTACTGCAAAATATATTATTGGTATTCTGCAAAGCATTAACTTTACGCCGGTTTTAATTCCCACCAGCATTTTCCTCTTTGGCGCTTTGATTTCTTTTTCTACCGGCAGCTCTTGGGGAACCTTTGCTATGCTGATGCCTTTAGCAATTCCTATGGGCAATGCTTTTGGTATTTCCTATGCTATTTGCTTGGGCGCAGTATTATCCGGCGGTTTGTTCGGCGACCATTGCTCACCCTTGAGCGATACCACGATTTTGTCGTCCATGGGTGCAGAATGTAATTTGGCTGACCATGTGCGTACACAGCTGCCTTATGCTTCCATCAACGGCGCTATTGCTTTTGTAGGTTTTGTGATTGCCGGCATTACCGGTTCTGTTATCAGCACGGCGATTTCCGTAGGCCTTTTGCTGGTAATTATTTTCTGTTGGAACTATTACGATAAAAAGCACACTGCTTAAAATTGCAGATCTTGTCTCCGTAGTTGCACTGCGGAGACTTTTTTATTTGACACTTTTTAGCTGGCAGAGTAAACTAATTTGTAAGTAAAGAAAAACGAGGTGTTAGCATGAAAATTATTTGCATGGAGCCGTTAGGTGTTTCGTCGGCAAAGATTGATAGTTTGGCTGCGCCCTTACAAGCGGCAGGTCATGAATTTATTTATTATATAACCAAGGAAACAGACCAAGAAAAGCTTTTGGCCCGCATTAAAGACGCAGATATTCTGCTATTGGCCAATCAGCCTTTGAGTGCAGAGCTTATTGAGCAATGTCCTAATTTAAAGCTTATTGATATTGCTTTTACGGGCGTCGACCATGTTGGACTGGACGCTGCTCGCTCCCGCGGCATTACTGCCTGCAATGCGGCAGGCTATTCCACTAACGCTGTTGCGGAATTGACCTTTGGTTTGGCTATCAGCGCTATCCGCAATATTGTTGCTGTTGATGAACGCTGTCGTCATATAGGAACGAAGGACGGCTTGGTAGGCTTTGAGCTTTTTGGTAAAACCTTTGGCGTTATCGGTACCGGAGCTATTGGCTGTCGCGTGGCAAAAATTGCCCAAGCCTTTGGCTGCCAGGTTTTGGCTTACAGCCGTACTGTGAAACCGGAGCTGGTAAACATGGGCGTAAAATATGTTGCGTTAGACGAATTATTAGCAGCTTCCGATTTTGTATCGCTGCACGTACCCATGAGTTCAGCAACCGCTAAAATGATAAATGCCGATTCCATTGCCAAAATGAAAACTGGCGCGGTCTTGATAAATTGTGCTCGTGGCGGCGTGGTGGACAGCGAAGCCTTGGCAGAAGCTTTGAACAGCGGAAAGCTGGCTGCGGCTGGAATTGATGTTTTTGAGCAGGAGCCGCCTCTGGCAGAAAATCATCCTTTGCTGCACGCAAAAAATACCGTAGTTACTCCTCATGTGGCTTTCGCCAGCAGGGAAGCGTTGGAGGCGAGAGCGGATATTGTTTTTGCTAATATAGACGCTTTTTTAGCAGGCAGGCCGCAAAACGTAGTTAAATAAAACATTCCGAATCACAAAAAAAGACGTAAATGCACAGATAATTTTCTGCACATTTACGCCTTTACTTTTTTATTATGGTTACAATACCTTTTGCAGCAAGTTCAAAACATTTTGATGAGTAATTTTGGCGATAGTGGTATCGCTGTATTTGCCGCAGAGATATTCTAAGAGAGGTTTGTAATCCTGCACGCCTTGAATATTGTAGGGAGGATGGCTGATGCCGTCAAAATCACTGCCGAAGCCAATGTGGTCGTCGTTACCCATTAAATTCAGCATGTAATCGATATGGCGGTATACGCTTTCAATGCAGGCATCATGGTAATCGTTTTCTAAAAATTGTCCGGCAAAAGTAATACCGATAAGACCGTCGTTGTCGTTAATCGCTAAAATCTGCTTATCGTCTAAGTTACGGGGATGCTGGCACAAAGACAAAGCGTTGGAATGAGTAGCGATAATAGGTTTAGTGCTGGTTTCAATAACATTCCAAAAGCCTGCGGGAGCAATGTGGGACACGTCTACCAGCATACCTAAACTATTCATTTCAGCAACGACCTTACGCCCGAAAACAGTTAAACCGCCGCCGCTGCTTTTTTCGTTGACACCGTCGGCAATATCGTTGCGGTTGCTCCAAGTTAACGTCATGGCGCGCACGCCCAATTCGTACAAAACGCGCAAAGCTTCTAAGCTGCCGTCAATAGCGCCGCCTTCTTCGATAGCCAACAGGCTGGCGCATTGATGATTGAGTACGTCAGCAGCGTCTTTTTTAGTGCGTACTAAAAGTATATCAATTCCCTGTTCCTGTACTTTGCGCATTTGACGCAGATAGGTATCCAACAGGTTCATAGTGTAGCGCAGACCGCCTCCATAACGAAATTCCGGCGTAGGTATAAACATAGCGTAAAATTGCAGCATACCTCCCAGCGCCAGCTGGCGCTTAATATCTATATGCTGGTCATTGCTGTATAAATTCACATTTTTTTTATATAATTCGGTTAAAGTGTCGCAGTGACAGTCGCAAATAAACATCTATATACCTCCATAAAAAGAGAGACTCCCCCTTATAAGGGGAGCTCTTTTGGCTTAATAACCAGTGTAGTAGAAGAAGAAGGTCATACCGATAGTAACAATCATAGCGCCCATCATGGGGATAAAGGTGCGTTTTACCAAATCGAAGCTGGAAACGCCGCCCATGCCGGAAGATACTACGATAACCGCGGTAATAGGAGAGCAGTTACGCATGATGGAAGCTGCAAAGTGCATCGGCAGCAGCATAAGTACAGGATGCAGACCAGTGGCAGCCGCAACAGCAGGAGTTAAAGCAGCAAACGCAAAGAACGGCGCGTTGCCGGAACCCATAACAATAGCGGAACCGGCAATAATAGCTACCATTACCAGCATCATAGCCATCGGGCCGAAGCCTAAGCCCTTACTGCCGTCAATCATAGCATTGATGGTGCCTAAGCAGAGCAAGCCTTTAGCAAAGGTTTGACCGGCAAGAATCAGGGTGATTACGTTAGCCATCTGCATACCTAAGCCGTCGAAGAAGGTTTGAATATCGTCAAAAACCTTTTTGGCGTCGCGCCAGCGAATATACTCACAGCAAACGCCAATAAACAGACCGATGAACATTGCCATAACAATGTTCATTTTAATCCAGGTGATCCACAGGGAGCTGAAGCTCAAAATCAACGCCAAAGGAATAACCGGCAGAATAGCATAAAAAGCCGGAGCGGTATCTGCTTCGTCTTTGGTTGTCTCTACTTCAATAGGTTTTACTACATGACCGTCGCGTTTATCCATATATTTTTGGGTTAAATAGTGCAGAATACCTACGACTACAAAAGCAACGGCAACGATAGGAACTTGATAATGGCTCCAGTAGAATACAGGGTCAAGACCTGCGGTTTCGGCGGACAAAATAGTGCCGGTGTCACTGGGGCTCCAGTCGAAGCACAGAGTAGTAGCAACGGCGGCGGTTGCGGACAGGCGGCTCACGCCTAAGCCAACCAAAATGGGGAACATGGTTACCATCAGCAGCATTGCTAGTCCGGAAGCACTGTTGATGCACAGACCGATAAGCATACCAACAATCCAAGTACCGCTCATAACAATATAGGGAGATTTGAGTGCTAACAGCGGTCTAATGGTTAAGCGAACCAAAGCGCGTGAAGCGCCAATTTTATCCATATACTTAGCGAAAGCGCCTACGGACATAATATTCAGACCAAGCTTACCGGCAGTAGAGCTTAATGTAGCGCGCATAAATTCAAATGCGTCAAAGAATATGGAGCCGGTAGAAGCCTTAGCTCCTAAAATTTGGCTATAGCCTAAAATAGCAGCCAGCCACATCATAATCATACCGCCCATAAAAAGCACAGGCTGTGGTTTGTACTTTTTGTAGATTAAGTAAGCTACCCAAAAAGTTATTACAGCAGAAATAACAACACCCATTTGCAACATCCTTTCTTAAATAATTTTTTACGCAAATTCTAGGTGTTTTAATTATAACATAAGCGAGGCTATGGGGGCAACATAAATCCCTGCCCAATGTGTGTAAGCAAAATACAGAGAGGAAGGGGTTAAGATGATTTGAAATTATTTGCTTAACGCAGTGAGAACATGCTGCACGTACAGTGCTTGAATGGAAGTGAAACGACCGATGCCGTTCAGATGGCCGGTAGTAGTGATGCCAAGAGCTTCAATTTGCGATTTCCAGCTGTCAGGCTCGTTGCCATACATATCATTATTAGCGTGGTCGCCTGCAACTACCATTAAAGGGCAAAGATGCACATGCTTGTAGCCGCGTTGCTGTAGTTTGCTCAAAACTGCTGCCAAATTAGGAATATCTTCGTCTTCTACTGTACCGACTAAAACAGGCACGCTTAGTTCGTCAAAAATTTTCTGTAATTTTACATAGGTATAGCCATAAGCAGAGTTGTTGGCACGAGGAGTGCCATGCCCCATAAAGATAACGCATTCGTTAGGCTGCAAAGCGGGTAGGTGGCCGAGCAAAGCGACAGCTACCCGCTTAAAATCTTCATCGCTTACGATTAAGGGTTGACTGATAATAAATTTTTGGAAAAGAGATAAAAATTTATCACGTAAAGCTAAAACCTTCTGCTCAAATTCTTCACCGTGGAGCAGATGAGTAGGTTGGAGAATAACTTCCTTATAGCCTGCAACAGCTAGCTTGGTTAAGAGGGTTTCGATATCGTCAACAAAAATATTTCTGGCAGCCAAACGCTTGCGAATAATTTTGGAGGTAAAAGCGCGGTACTGGTCATATGCGGGAAACGCTGCCGCTAACGCGCATTCAATGCCGCCGATATCTTGTTTGCGGGTTTCATCAAAGGTGGAGCCAAAGCTGATGACTACTAAGGCCTTTTTATTTGTTGTATCCATAAAGCAACCTCGTTTCGTTTTTTATCATAGTATAAGATAAATCATAAAGAAAATACTCTCTGCTCGCAAGGGGGCAAAGAGTATTTTACAGAAAAAAGGAAATGTAAAAATTATTTAGCTTGTAAAGCGTCCCATGCTTGCTCTGCTTTATCAACAAAAAGCTGGCGGACTGCTTCGTTTTCACCTAAGCCATGAATATAAGCGTTTACCTTGAAGCCTTCGTTTTCCAAAATAGATTTGAAGGAATCAGGTTCGTCACCGGCCATATCATTATTAGCGTGGTCCCCTGCAACCATCATCAACGGCATAAGAGTAACATTTTTAATCCCTTTAGCTTTCAGTTGCGGAATAACAGTTTCCAAATGCGGCCAGCCTTCAACGGAAAAAATTAAGACATTATTTAAGCCCATTTCGTTTAAACGATCCTGCATTACAGCGTAGTAAGCGTTTGCCGGATGGGGAGTACCATGGGCCATTACCAAAACAGCGTCTTTTTTGCCCAGCTTAGGGAATTGGGTAGAGACTGCTTTCATGGTTGCGGTAATATCGTCAGCTTGCCCCTCTTGTCCCTGCCAGTACATGAGCGGAGTGCCAAAGGTTGCTTTTTTGAAATCATTTTTATGCAGTTGGAAAACAGCGTCTTTATAAGCATATTCCATACCGGGGATAATATCCAAAGAAGTCATTGCTACACGAGTGTAGCCTCCTGCCTTCAATTGGGCAATTGCTTCTTCAGGAGTAGGATAGGAAATACCTTCGTTGGCTTTAATACGGTCAATAATAATATGAGAAGTAAAAGCAGTAACCACTTTTACGCCGGGATGAGCTGCTTTAATAGCGTTGACAGTAGCATCAATGGTTTTTTCGCGGGTATCCTTAAAAGTGGTGCCAAAGCTCATAACCAAAATAGCGTCTTTATCCGGCAGATTAGCCAAAGCAGTGTTTTCATTGGTTTTGATGCCGATTTGTGTAGCCATTAAAAGCGCCGGAGTAGCAGTTTTGACCTCGTCGCTTAATTGGTAAGCAGCGTGAGAAGTAGCGGCAAAGCCTACAAGTGCAGCGCAGGCCATAGCAACGGCAGCATATTTTTTCAAGGATTTCATAACATAACACTCCTTTTACATGATAATAAACTTGGTTTTCAATAAAAACAGCAATAATAATTTGCTTGCTTTACTTCTTAAGATTATATCATATTCAAATGAGATGTCAAGAATAATAAGAATAATTTTTATTAAGATTAGAAAAATGGTTAATACTCTTTCGTGCGGCTTTTACGGCTAAGAGATGCCAAGCACTATATCATTTATATGATGTAAATATAAGAAAAAATCCCGAATACATTTTGATATGTACTCGGGATTTCAGCATATTATTTTTTTGTTAAAGCTTTAAGAAAATCTTTGGTAGAGCGTTTAAGCATGCCGGAAGTATCCTCTTCATATTGACGCTCGCGTCTGTCCATGACGTTGGCAATAACCGTGGCGGTTTCTAAATCATAGACATTATAAATTACGTCTAGAAGAGAATCGCTGCGGTAAGCGTCAGGTACCCAAACCTTAGTGGTAATGGGAATTTCTACGTATTGCTCTTGACCGCGTGAATTTTTGTGCTTTTCTTTAATATATTCTGTTTTTTGTTCATAGTGACCAGGAACAAGATTGCTGCGATAGCCTAAATAATTGATGCTGACGCGCACTTCCACGGTTTTGGGAGCTTTTTTGTTGGGAGTAAAAAGACTTTCAGGTTCGCCGGTAGGCGCAAGAGGGCCGTTGGCTCGTTCATCCGTAAGGATTAGCTTTTGATTTCCTGCTGCGCTGTATAAAGCAGAAAGCATTTTTTCTTCTGCCATAACTTCTGCATAAAAATTATCTTTATTCTGTGGGTTAGTGTTGGTGATGACAGTTACTTTTACATTGCGAATATTAGAAAAATCGTAGGCGGGATGGTGATAAAGCTTAGGGCTGGCTGCGGCAGTAACGCAGAAAAGGCAAAAAGCCATTAAAAATAAAAGAATTTTTTTCATGTAATATCCCCCTTTCATTTCTGTAAATACGTAAAAACGGTTTTGCGTTTATTTCTTTTTTGCAGCAAGATGTGCCTTAATGCCGGCAAAGGTTTCTGGGCTGATAATATGCTCAATGCGGCAGGCATCCTTTTCGGCAATTTTTTCATCTACTCCGAGAATATCGGTAATAAATTGAGTCAGAGTAACATGACGGTCATAAACGGCAGCAGCTTTTTTCTGGCCTTCCTTGGTCAAAACAATAGAACCGTCAGGATTCATAATAATATAATTATCGCGTTTTAAAATGCTCATAGCTCTGCTGACGCTGGCTTTAGTAAATTGCAAAGATTCTGCTACGTCAATGGAGCGGACAGAGCCGTTCTTTTTTGTGAGTACGAGTATAGTTTCCAAGTAGTTTTCGCCTGATTCCAGTAGTGGCATAAGTGTTGCCTCCTTAATAGGTTGGTGTTGTGAAAATATTAAACAGTCTTTAATTAATTTTAGCATATTTAGGTACATCAGTCACTACTATATGGTGTATAATGTAATAAATAATTGGGAGGTTTGTTGATGTTAGATTTTATTATAGAAAAAGAAAGCGTATGGGAGCTTTTGCAGAAAACAAAAAAGCCCATTGTGCTTTATGGTATGGGTAATGGCGCCGATAAAATTTTAGATTGGTGCGAAGCCAACGGCGTTAAGGTGCAAGGCGTTTTTGCCAGTGATGAATTTGTGCGCGGCCAAAGCTTTCGCGGTTTTATGGTGGAGCGATATGCTGCGATTAAAGAGCGCTTAGGCAAGGAGCTTTTGGTAGTCATTGCTTTTGCCAGCGAAAGGCCGGAGGTTTTAGCACGCTTTAAAGAGCTGGCGGCGGAGCAGCAGGTGGTAGCGCCTCATTTGCCGCTTTTTACAGAAGCGGAAACTGTCAGTGTGCTGTGGCTAAAAAAATACGCAAGCGAATTACAGCAGGTTTATGATAATTTGGCAGATGATTTGTCGCGCAAGGTTTTTGCCGCGACTTTAAATTATAAATTGAGCGGTAAGATTAATTATATATTTGCGTGTGAAACAGTGCGGGAAAATGATTTGCGGCAGCTTATACAGCCTGCGCCGAATGAAGTATATATGGATTTGGGAGCTTATAACGGCGATACGCTGGATGAATGGGGACGCTTGACAAATTGGCAGTGGGAGCGGGTGCTGGCGGTGGAGCCTGACAGGCGTAACTGCCGTAAGCTGCGGCTATTGGCAGAGCAGCTGGCAGAAAAACATTTAGAAGTAGAGGTTTATGAAAGCGGTATTTGGGATACAGCAGGCGAATTAGCTTTTAGCGATAGCGGTGGACGTCAGTCTACCTTTGTAGATGCAGAAAAACGCTTGGTGCCCGTTACTACTATTGATAAAATAGCGGCAGGCCGTAGAGTTTCTTATATAAAAATGGATGTTGAGGGTGCGGAAAAGCAGGCTGTTAACGGCGGACGTGATACTATTATGCATGGCAGACCGAAGCTGTTTGTCGCAGCCTATCATTATGACGAGGATTTGTTCCGACTGCCTTTACTATTGTGGGAGCTGGTGCCGGATTATAAAATTTATTTAAGAAAGCATCCGTATATTCCCGCCTGGGAATTGAATTTTATCTGCGTATAAAACAGAGGGACATAAAAAGTCCATGCAGGACAAAAATGAGCATATGTAAATATATGATGGAATGTATACTGTATAAACGTAAAAGTGACATAAAAAGTGAAAAATATATTAAAATAGTGTAAAGTGTAAGCAGGAAAAAATAATAAGGCGACGAAATTTTTAATAAAGGTGTAGAAGGTCTTTACACTAGTAATTTTGATATTTTTAAAATTAAGGAAAAAGGAGTGTTTGTGAATGAAAAAATCTAAATGGATGCTTGGTGCAGCAGCAATTTTGGCATTGTCCGTAGCATTGGCAGGCTGCGGTGGCGGCGACAAAAAGGATGATAAGAAAGCTGCCGGAACCAAAGGCGAGCTCATGGTATATACCTCTATTTACCCTGATATTATCGACAACATGTGCAAACCTAACGTTGCCAAAGCTTTCCCCGACATGAAAGTTAACTGGTTCCAAGGCGGCACCGAAAAAGTTGTAACTAAAATTACCGGCGAAATCAAAGCTAAAAAGGTTGCTGCCGACGTATTGATGGTTGCTGATCCTTCCTACTATCTGAAATTGGCTGACCAAAAATTGCTGCTTCCTTATAAATCCAAAGAAGAAGCTAACCTGATCAATGATAAAGCTGAAGACGGCTCTTGGTATGCAGTTCGCGTTTGCAACATGATTATTGCTTACAATGGCGACAAACTGAAAGCTGAAGATGCTCCGAAAACTTGGAAAGATTTGACCGATCCGAAATGGAAAGGCAAAATCGCTATGCCTAACCCCATGCTGAGCGGCACCGCTTATGTAGCAGTTGGCGCATTGGCTGACAAATATGGTTGGGAATATTTTGACCAACTGAAAGCTAACGGCATCCGCGTTGAAGAAGGCAACTCTGCTATTCAAAATAAATTGTTGACCGGCGAATATGCTGCTGCAATGATTTTGGAAGAAAACATCCTGAAACTGGCTAACACCAAGAAAGAGCCCTTGAAGGTTTCCTATCCGACTGACGGCGTAATCCAAGTTCCGTCCCCGATTGCTATTTTCAACACCACTAAGAATCCTGAAGGCGCAAAAGCTATTGTTGATTGGTGGCTGAGCAAAGAAGGTCAGGAAGCAGTTGTTAAAGGCTGGATGCACTCCGTTCGCGGCGACGTAAAGGGTCCCATCGGCGCTCCTGAAACTAAGAAACTGACCGAAGGCAAGATGAACGTTGATTGGAGAAAATTGGCCGACAACAACGCTAAGATCAAAGAAGAATTCCGTAAGAGAGTTATGGATAAATAATTAGTCTATCAAGCAAACAAGGTAAATTAATAAACAAAACAGGGACGCTTATGTGCTCCCTGTTTTGTGTGCTTTAATATTGAATTGGTAAATGTCTTTTATTTTGTAAAATTTTGAGGGAAGGAGAAACATTACTTTCCATGCTATCACGTATTAACAGCAAAACAATCGTTATTTCACTGTCCGTTTTGTTGCTGCTCTATTTTGTAATTTTCCCTATGGGCATTTTGCTTTTTGACAGTATTATAAAGGACGGTGCTATCAATCTTGAAAACTACCGCAATGTTTACAGTGCAGATGTCAACTGGAAAGCCTTGACTAATACTGTAGAGCTGTCATTGATGGTTATGATTGCCAGCGTTATTATTACTTTTCCGCTGGCGTGGCTGGTTGGTCGTACTGACATGCCGGGCAAAAAAGGCTTCCGTACTTTGCTGGTTTCCAGCTACATGATTCCGCCTTATGTTGGTGCAATTGCCTGGGTACAGCTTTTAAACCCCAGCGTTGGTTATCTGAATAACATTTTTAAGTGGATGTTTGGCCTTGAAACTGCTCCTTTTGATATTTATACTTTTTGGGGCTTGGCTTGGGTACTGATGCTGTTCTATTCCCCGTTTGCTTTTATCACTATTTCTCGTGCTATGGAGAAAATGGATCCAACCTTAGAGGAAGCAGCTCGTGTCAGCGGTGCGTCTCCGCTGCGTACGGTTATTGACGTAACTTTGCCCTTGATGGCTCCGTCAATTTTAGCCGGTGGTCTGCTGGTATTTATTGCCGCAGGTTCCTGCTTCGGTATTCCTTCTATTGTTGGTATGCCTGGTAATATCGAGGTTATGACCACTCGTATCGTAACCTATATTTACATGGGCGATGATGCCGGTGTTCGTGATGCTACTGCTTTAGCTGCCTCCTTGATGTTTATTGCCAACTTCCTGTTAATGGGCATGACTTGGATGATGGGACGCAAGGATTATACCACTATTTCCGGTAAATCCACTCGTCCAAACATAGTAGAGCTTGGCAAATGGAAGTGGCCTGCTGTTTGTGCAGTCAGCCTTTATGGCGCAATTGCCGTAGTTATTCCTTTAGGCTCTATCGTATTGACTTCTTTCTTGAAATCCATGTCTAAACCGATAGCATTATCTAATATCGGCATTGATCCTTGGATTCCTGTAATTACCAGCGCTCAGTATATGGAAAGCGTATGGGACTCTGTAATTTACGGCGTTATTGCTGCAACGATTGGTACGCTGCTCAGCTTGTTTGTGGCCTATCTTGCTGTAAAAACTCAAATTAAAGGCCGCAGCATTCCTGACCTTTTGGTAGTTATCGGCGGTTCTACTCCGTCCATCGTTATCGCTTTGGCTTTGATTATTACTTTCAGCGGCAATTATGGCTTGAATATGTATTCTACCATGTGGATTATTATCGTCAGCTACCTTGTTAAGTACATGACTATGTCCGTGCGTACTATTGCTGCGGCTTTAAGCCAGGTACACATTTCTTTGGAAGAGGCTGCTCTGAACTCAGGTGCTAACTGGCTGCGCTGCTGCAAGGATATCATTATTCCGCTGATTGCACCTTCCGTAATCGCTGGTTGGTTTTTGATTTTTATGCCATCATTCTATGAATTGACTATGTCTCTGCTGCTCTATGGCAGCGATACTAAAACCATTGGCGTATTGCTTTACGAACTGCAAACCTATGCCGATACTCAGAATGCTTCTGTACTTTCCGTTATCATTCTGATGATTGTCTTAATCGGCAACTTGATTTTGAACAAAGTTTCCAAAGGTAACGTTGGTATTTAAACAAGGAGTGAAGAAATAAATGTCTGAGGTAAGAATTGAGCATGTATTTAAGCGTTTCGGCAGCGTAACTGCTGTAAACGATTTTAACTTAGTTGTAAAAGATGGTGAATTCGTTTCCATCTTAGGCCCTTCCGGCTGCGGTAAAACTACTACTTTGCGTATGATTGCAGGCTTTGAACGCGCTACCGAAGGTGAAATTTATATTGGCGAGCAATGCGTAAGTTCTTCTTTAAAAGGCTCGTTTGCTCCGCCGGAAAAACGCGATATCGGCATGGTATTCCAATCTTATGCTGTATGGCCGCACATGACTGTGGCAGAAAATGTTGGCTATCCCTTGAAAATCAAAAAGGTAGAAAAATCCGAGCGTGACCGCCGCGTGCAGGAAATGCTGGAATTGGTGCATCTTGGCGAATATGGTAAACGCTATCCTAACCAATTATCCGGCGGTCAACAGCAGCGTGTTGCTTTAGCGCGTGCGCTGGTGGCAGAGCCTGGCCTGCTGCTGCTGGACGAGCCTTTGTCTAACTTGGACGCTAAGTTGCGCGAATCTATGCGTTTTGAAATTTTGGAAATTCAGAAGAAAACCGGCATTACCGTTGTCTATGTAACTCATGACCAAAGCGAAGCAATGGCTATGAGTGACCGCGTAGTTGTTATGAGTATGGGCGTTGTGCAGCAAATAGGTGCTCCTCATGAAATTTATACTCAGCCTGCCAATAAAATGGTTGCTGACTTTATCGGCTTGGTTAACTTCATGGACGGCGAGGCTAAAGGCGACCGCGTATTTCTCAAAGGCACCAACGTTTCCTTCCCCAATACCAATAATATTGTTGGCGAAGCAACCGTTGCCGTGCGTCCGGAAAATATTACCATGTCTTTGAATGGTGGGCAAATTGAAGGCCAGCTGACTCACCGTTTCTACTTGGGCGACGCTATTGATTATCGCGTACAGGTTGGCGAACACATTGTGCGTGTAATTGTTAAAGGTGCAGATATTGACGCGATTCCTGATGGTTCCAAAGTATATCTGGACTTTGATAGAGTTATGGTTTTTGAAAAATAAAATACCAAGCTTTCTATACCGTGTCTATATTTCAGACACGGTATTTTTATGTCGAAGTAAAAGCAAGATTATGCTATACTGATGATAACAGAAATTTCAGTGATGTTGGAAGTGAAAAAAATGCTTTACTATGGTTTGGAACAATACACTTTAGATAGGAAAAAAGCGCTGGCCTTTGGCTTTAGGCAGCAGGGCGGGCAGCTTATGTTAGTGACAGATATTGCCGGTACGGAATTTTATGCCAAAATTATCATTAACGTGCAAAATTTTGAAGTAAATGTGTTTGATAAAGATACGGACGAAGAATATCTGCCTTTTAACGTTGCGGATAACATCAGTGGTTATGTTACTCATATCAGAGAAAAAGTAGAGCAGCTGTTACAGAAAATAAAAACAGGCTGCTTTTATAATACTAATGTCAAAGATTTATTGATGCGGTATTGCAGGAAAGCATTTGGCACTGTTCCGGAAGCTCCGTGGGAGGATACACCGGACGCTTTTACTTTCAAAACCAGCAGAAGAAATAAATGGTATGCCGTATTTATGACTATTCCCTATAAAAGCATTGGCTTACAAATCAATGGCAGAGTTGATATTGTAAATTTTAAACTGCCGCCGGAAAAGGTGACCGCTTTAATTGATAAAAAGCATTTTTATCCTGCGTATCACATGAATAAAAAGCATTGGCTGACAGCAGTTTTGAGTAAAAATTTAGATATAGAGCTGGTTAAGCAATTGCTTGCGGAAAGTTATCATTTGGTTGAAAGATAGAAAATTTAGCGGAGATATGCTTGTAAAAAATTTATCAGTCAAAATATAAAAATTCTTTGAATGCTGACGTATAAAAAAGATGCTGGACTAAATTAATCAGCATCTTTTTATAATTAGATTTATTCTTCTAAATAAAATTCCCAGGCGCAGCCGTCGGGGCTTTCGGTGCAATCGGGATAACAGCTCAAGCAACGGCATTTGATGCGTTCGTCAATAGCGGCGGCAAAGCCTGTATACTCATATATTCCAACCGATTTGCACGGATGATAAGGCATTCCTTTGCGGCTGCGCGCCGTCTGTACGCGGCAGTTGTAGTTGCGATATATAAGCTTATTGCCTTTTCTTAAGCATTCATGTTCGTTTAAATTACCATAAAAACGATAATGCAAAGCTTGCTCCAAACCTTCAAGTCCGGGGTGCTTCGGTAATTGTAAAAATTCTTTAATGCGTTTGGCTTCAATAACGGTAAAGCGTTTCCAGGCTTCTTCGTCGTGATATACGGCTTCGTACATACCAAATTTGCGCTCTATGGATTGAAACCAAACACCGTCATGTGCCAGCCAGTTTTTAGCATATATTTCAATTAATTCCAGTAATTGTTCTTTACTTAATTTTGCAAGATGTTCATTTTTCATCAGTATTCACCTCGTTTTAAAAATCTTTGTAGACACTTATATTATACAATATCTGAAGGTTTTTATATAGTCTACAAGGATAAACGAGAATTTACACAATGAAAAACTTTTTAAATCTGCTATGGAAGTGCTTACTGTGCAGAAGAAATTTTAGCGCTGGTTGACCGTACCGAAAAAAAATTGATTTTATCCGTATGCAGGAAAAAGAACGCTGGATTGTTTTAATGCGTCCGGATGATCCGCTGGCGCAAAAAGGCTTGGGTTATTCTTTGGTAATTGAATATCTGTACCTTTTTGGGATAAGGAAAAGATAGTTTATCGTCCTTTTGTTCCTGAATTAAAAGCTAACAGTGCTTTTGCCTGGAAAAACAGCAGCTCTTTAGCTTGGCTGCAACTAAAAAGTCTATCTGCATTATGTGGATTGACTTTTTTATGCGGCAAAAGGGTAGTGCTTAAGTGTGATATTATCACAGAAAAAAATCTCTGTTTTAGTTATAATATATAAAACGGAGGTGTTGGCGTATGGAAAAAATAAAAAGAAAGCCGCGTAAGGCTCATGTAGCAGAAAATGATTGTGTAGCCTGCGGCTGTTGTGCCAAGGTGTGTCCGATGCAAGCCATTTCTGTTTATAAAGGTGTTAAAGCAGTTGTAGATTGGAAAAAATGCGTTGGCTGCGGCAAATGTGCTAAGGAATGTCCGGCATCGGTAATTGAGCTTCGGGAGATAGAGCTATGAAGAAAAAATGGTACGATTATCTTTGGCTTCTTTCCCTTACCTATCTTATTTTGGGGTTTTTTAATATCCTTTTTGCTTGGTTGGGACTTTTATGCTTTTTTATTCCATTGATTATTGCGTTTGTGTACGGAACTAAAAGTTATTGCAATCGTTATTGCGGACGAGGACAGCTTTTCAGTTTGCTTGGCGGACGCTTTGGACTTTCGCGCAGACATGATATTCCCCAATGGATGAAAAGCAAAGCTTTTCGTTACGGCTTTTTAATTTTTTTCTGTGTTATGTTTTTGCAAATGTTGTGGAATACCTATCTTGTGTTTGCAGGCACGGCAGATTTACAGCAGGCTGTTACGCTGCTGTGGACTTTTAAGCTGCCGTGGCATTGGGCGTATCTTGGCAATGCCGTGAATCCCGGCGCTGCGCAGTTTGCCTTTGGCTTTTACAGCGTTATGCTGACTTCTACGGTGCTTGGCTTAATCACCATGGTTTTATTTAAGCCGCGCAGCTGGTGCGTGTACTGCCCGATGGGTACAGTAACGCAACTTATCTGTAAAGTAAAAAATAAAGAGTAACAGGAATTTTAATAGCAGTACAAAAAGCAGCAGTTAATAAAAATTTTGCACGCAGAAAATTAAAGTTAAAGTTTAGCAATGCTGTCAAGCTTTTTAAATACTACAAGGGCGCCGCTTGTGAGCGGCGCCCTTGCTGTTATTGTAGCATAGACTGTAATTTTTCTTTATTTTTAATTTCAATAGTTCCTCTGCTGAGATTAACTAGACCTTCGTTTTGAAAATACCGCAGCATGCGCGTGACAACCTCGCGAGGATTGCCTAAGTGATTACCAATAGCTTCGTGAGTGATTTTTAAAATTGTGGCAGCTTCGAGCTCTGATTCTGTCAGCAAAAATTCTGCTAAACGTTTGTCAAAGCTTTTCCAAAGCACTTGTTCCATAAGCCACATAACATCAGAAAAACGAGAAGCCATAATTTCGTTAGTGTAATTAGCAACTGCTGTAGATTCGGCCATCAGCTTTTTATAAATGTCTGCGGGAATTATCCAAAGCTGCGTATCTTTTTCAGCTTCAATGGTAATTTCAAATTGAATACTGTTCATCATGCAGGAAGCAGAAAATAAACACATATCGCGTGCCAATAAACGGTAAAGCGTTATTTCACGGCCGTCTTCTGAAAGCATATAAGCGCGCAGCTGACCGCTGGCGACTAATAAAAGTCCGGTGCAATGAACGCTGCCGTTATGAATAATACTGCCTTTTTCTATTTTGCGAAACACAGCGCTTTTTTCTAAAAGCTGCTGCGCAGGAGTTAGTTTATGCCAAATAGGAAAATAAAAGGAAAAATCCATACGCTTCACCTCCGCGGTTGTTTCTAGTATAAAATGCTTTGCCATAGATGTCAACAAAAGAGCTGGCAGCAGGCTTATGCAACAGGCTAAAATATTACGAAAGCTACAGAATTGTTTTATAGACAAAAAAATAACGAGGATGTATAATTATAAAGAAAAGAAAAGAAAAGAAAAGAAAAGA
>Ga0129316_1000148_pt1 | contig 50974 bp, 45 predicted proteins | sample Cm1ome_2_FD_94429 | JGI IMG/M metagenome (GOLD analysis project Ga0129316, IMG submission 94429) | Eastern black-and-white colobus group fecal microbial communities from Wisconsin, USA - Cm1022B metagenome | ecosystem: Host-associated > Mammals > Digestive system > Large intestine > Fecal...
AAACAATATATAAGAGATATGAGGATAGACATTCTTACCGTAGTCCCGGAATTGCTCGACAGCCCTTTGAGCCACAGCATAGTGGGACGTGCGATAAAAAACGGATTGGTAGACATTAAGGTACACAACTTGAGAAAATACGGCGTCGGTTCCCGAAAGAACGTGGACGACTACTCCTACGGCGGAGATGCGGGAATGGTTATGATGGTAGAGCCGGTTTTCAATATGATAAACGAACTCAAATCGGAAAGGGATTACGACGAAGTCATCTATATGTCGCCCGACGGAGAGAGGTTGAACCAGAAGATATCTAACGAACTTTCACTTAAAGGAAACATCATCATCCTGTGCGGACATTATAAAGGAATAGATCACAGAATCAGGGAGCACCTCATAACACGCGAGATTTCCGTAGGCGACTACGTGGTGAGCGGAGGCGAAATCCCTGCAGCCCTGCTGGCCGATTCGATAGTAAGACTGATACCCGGAGCGCTTACCGACGAAACATCCGCCCTTTCGGATTCTTTCCAGGACGACCTCCTGTCCCCTCCCGTCTACACCAGACCGGCAGAATTCAATGGTTGGAAGGTTCCGGACGTGCTTCTAAGCGGGAATCCGAAGCTTATTCAGGCTTGGCAGGACGAACAGGCTTTAGAACGCACGAAACTCCTCAGACCCGAACTTATTAAAAAATTTTAATAACTATATTTTTTTTAATAAAAATCATATAAAAATTTTGCAGATAAAAATAATTGCAGTATATTTGCCTTCGGAAATGATAAACAACTCAGCTTACAGAAATGTAAGTATCTAACCAAAGATAATTAACCTTCTTAATAGGTAATACACTACTAACTAATCGATAAGGCTCGCAGGGATGCGAGCCTTTAATCATTTTTTCACTATATCTTCGAATACCTCTTTCCATCTGGACATTATCCTGTCCTGACTAAAGCGGGCAGCGGTAGATTTGGCATTCCCCCCGAACTCTCTCCTTAGAGTCTGATCGGCGAGGACCGCACAAAGCCGACGGGCCAATTGGCCGGTATTCCCAAGTTCGACAAGATAGCCGTTTCTGCCATCGACGATAATCTCGTCAGGTCCCGAAGAGCAGTTATAGCTCACCATAGGAAGTCCGGTCTCTGCCGCTTCGAGAAGCACCATAGGAAAACCCTCGTAGATGGAACTCATCGCCAGGCACGAACTTTCCAGCATACGTGCATGAATGTCGCTGCTGCTACCCATCAACTTAACTTTACCCTCGAGAGACAACTCCCGTATCTGACGACTTAGAGCCTCTTTAAGACTGCCATTCCCATAGATTTCCAACACCCAATCCGGGAATTGCTGCGCGACTTCCTTCCACGCCACTACCAGGTCCTTGAAATTTTTCTGTTTTTCCAGCCGGCCCACTGCAATACAGATTTTATTCTCCAGGGTCGCCGTTTTATCCGAACTGAAAGTCAGAGGATTATAGATATTAATGACACCCGGAACCGTCTTTTCCCAAGTCTTTCTATCCGATTCGGTGAGGACTATGAAGCGGTCCAGCGACGCTGCTATCCTTTCCATTCGGCGGGTTCTAAACCCAGCATAGAGTTTTCCCAGACAATTCTTTCCGTATTTTATATAATACTTCTCGTGAGAGAAATGGAATTCCGAGACTTTCTTACTTCCGTCGTGACAATACGGCAGGGCAAATATCTCCTCGCCGCCCACAGACACACATATATCCGGACGAATGTCACAAAGAATCGCATCCAGTCTGTGTCTGAAAGCCACGGGACGGAACCTTTCGCTTATTCCCACATCGTGAAGCTGAATCTTCTCACTGAACCGAAAATGGGGTTTTCTGCCATTCAACGCCGCGGTAATGATATGTATTTCATATCCGTATACGTCGGCGAGGTAATTGGCCTTAATGGCCAAGACCCTTTCAATTCCTCCAAAAAGATGAAGCGAATGGATACAATAAGCGATTTTCATATACCTTTACTATAAATAGTAGAACTTTATGTAATGCTGAAGAGGACGTCTGTCTTTTTCGGGCGGCAACTGCATATAATCTCCGTACACTATCGTCAATAGTTTGTCGTACTGCGACCAGACACTGAACTTATATCCTTCGAAGTCTACGAGTGTGTATTCCTGCAAGTCTGCCGCATCGTAGTACTCGTCCACATTACTCGGGCATGCCAACTGGGACATCTTAGTGCTTTTCTGAGCATTGCTCAGAGCTATAATGGCATTAAGACTTTTTACGACCTCCGTAGGTGGATAATTTCCCACTCTGGGATTCATCGACTTGAGGATACGAGCCCACAAACTTCTATATGTGGAATAGACATCCCCCTCGCTCGCATGCATACGACGAAGTCTGCCGTTCTGATTATTAAGAAGAAGCAGGGCGTTATGCATACTTCTATATTCGTTTATGTCTTCAGAAACATTATCTACAGGGAAAATGTCTATCCACACACCTGTGTGCAAGCTCCCGCCGTGCCAGGGAATGTACGAATAGGTCCTCGTCTTCTTTCTGTCACACACACGTCCGAACGCGATATAGCAGTCCTCTATATTATCACTGTCTATATATTCATAGTTTTCAGACTTATACGTTTTCCTAAACTTCTCATAGTTTTCTCTGGTCATCATAATATCCACATCGTCATCCCATGGAATGAAGCCCTTATGTCTTATGGCACCCAGCATAGTACCATATCCTAATGAATATTTGATGTCGTTTTTCTCGCAGAAGGCAGCCACATCCTTCAAAATTTCTAGACTAAATAGCTGTAACTCTCTCGTCGTCAGTTCTTTCATATTATTAAACTCATTTCAATTTACACAATCCCCTTCCGTCTATATATCGCTGCTGGATATCCGCCATAGCGATTATCTCCTTATTTGAGAGAATTCTGGATTTAGGCCCGTAGGACAGGATGTCATTCATAAACTCCCTTATCTCATAGCGCAATCCCTCTCCCATAAACGGAATAAAACATTTCTTATTCTTATTCTGGTCTTCGTATCTAATTTCGAAGTAATCCGTCTTCCACCACGGAGCCGGAACATAAACATAGCCTTTCGTGCCCGACACTATCAAATTTCCCTCCGTCTTCGCGCCTAATCCCACTTGGAAAGACGCCGTAGCCGAATCGTATCTAAAAATAGCCTTAGTGTAGATGTCCACATCGTTCTTCATCTTAGAATAGAACCCCACATTACGATAATCCGTTCCTAAAAGTTTCAATATGGGGAGAATCGGGAAGCAGGCATTCTCGTTCATACTGCCGCCATACTGATTAGGATCCATTTTGCCTAACCTCTCGTCAGTTATGGTCGTGACAGAAGCATTTATATCTACGATGTCTCCTATCACTCCGGACTTCAGCATAGATATCAGGTGCCTAAATGCCGGACAGTACGCCGTCTTGTGCGCAACCATCAGAACCAGTTCTTTCTCTCGGGCCATGGCCAATAGTTCCTCGGCTTGGGACGACTTAAGCACGAAAGGAGTCTCGCAAAGCACGTGCTTACCCGCTTCCAGAGCCCCCTTTACATAATCGTAGTGGGTGTAGTGCGGAGTAGCCACATAGACCGCGTCGCAATTCTCCAGCAATTCGCTAAAGGAATTCGCTACTACAGGAATGTCATGATCGCGGCAAAATTGCCTGTTTTCTTCCGGATCTATACTGTAGGCGGAATTGATCGACACGCAGGTCACCACCGACGATTCCGGCACGAAGCGCTTAGCGATGCTTCCGGTACCGACGATTCCAAATCTCACGCATTCGCGATTTCTTATGTCCGTACTCGAAATACCCTGAGTGCGAGGAAGATAGACAACGGTGCAATACTCTTTCAGGTAGTCAAACTTCCCTTCCCAGTCAGAACCTATCGCGAAGATGTCCACTCCGTATTTTTGAATGTCATCTATCTTTTGTCCGCTATATTCCTCGATGATTATCTCGTCGGCATAGCCCGTCGCCTTTACGGCTTCGATTCTTTTAACGAGACTATCGTGAGTATTCAATTTACCTCTTTCGATATCGAAATTATCCGTAGTAACGCCTACGATGAGGTAGTCGCCTAACTCCTTAGCCCTTCTAAGCAGATTTATATGGCCCTGATGGAGCAGGTCAAACGTTCCATATGTAATGACTTTTACCATAAGACACTATCTGGAAGGTTCAAACTCGTGTATTCTGGCTGCCAACTCTATCAGCTCCTGGTCCGTAGAGAGCCCCATATGGGAAATCCTATAGAAGCCAGGCTTGCCGCCGGGCATTATAAAAGTGTCATATTTATCGATAAGGCCTCTGAAAATCAGTCTCTGCTCGGTATCTGCCGTCTGTATGGCCGTTATAGCGTAGGACGGATGCTCCGAAGGCATAGTCCAGCCATACTTTACACATTCTGCCCTGAACACTTCCGCATGATGTCTTGTCTGCTGTATGTTAAAGGACTCCCCTCCCTGTGCTTCGAGCTGTTTTAGGCGGGCATGCAACTGGAGATAAAGAGAGGTGGCCGGGCTAAAAGGAGTCTGACCCCTTCGAAGGTTATCCAGATTCTCTTCAAAATCCCAATAAAACCCCTTATGGGCGAATGGATAATCCACAAGAGCGCCGCTCAAAAAGACGATCGAAAGTCCCGGAAGTATATTAAGACCTTTCTGCGTACTGGTCACACAGATATCGATTCCGAGCTTATCCATGTCCAATTCCTCTGCGAGGAATGAACTTATGACGTCTACGACCATAGACACTCCGTATCTATGACAGATTTCGGAAATCTTCTCTAAATCATAAAGCACTCCCGAAGAAGTCTCGTGGTGCTGACAGAGCAGCACGTCAGGTCTTTCGGAGCAGATTGTCTCTTCCAACTTCCCATAATTGACATCCTTCGTAAACTCCGTCTGAAAATCCACGACAGGGATGTTATAGTATTCACATAAGGAAACCCACCTTTTTCCAAACGAGCCTCCATTTATGGCGATAGCCTTTTTCTTAGTACTTACATAATTCTCTACAATCGCCGCCATGGCGCCTGTGCCTGAACCTGTATAGATGATGGTTTTACCTGAACGGCAGTGAATAAGATCGAGTAGAATCTTCTCGGATTCCAGATTAATGGCAGAAAACTCCGGTGTCCTCATATAAGGAATCGGGGCCGCACCCATCGCTGCGATTTTAGGGTCTATATTCCCCGGAAATACGAATGACAGCATAACAAATGGTTTTTAAATATTCCTATTTGAATAAAATATCGTACAAATTTACTACTTTTGCGTATAAATACAATCCGTTTTCCTATTAAATATCGCACGATACGGATAACTCTTTTATTATAAACGATTAATATCTATTTCGATGAAGCATTTGGGACAAGACGAGATTCATTCTTACCTGCTGGACATACTAAAGTCAGTGGATTCTTTTTGTCGTGAAAACGGACTACGCTATTCGATGGCCTATGGAACGCTGCTCGGAGCCGTAAGGCACAAAGGTTTTATTCCGTGGGACGACGACATCGACATCTTGATGCCTCGACCGGATTTCGACAAATTCGTGGCAACCTTCGGAAAGAACCCCGAAGACAGATATCGCTGCCTATACCATACGTCTAACGATGAAGAGTGTTTCATCCATTTCTTTGCAAAGGTCCACGACACCCACACAGTCTGCAACCAAGGCAAGTTCGTCAAATACAAGTTCGGACTCAATATAGACATCTTCCCCGTAGACGGAAAGCCCGAGGATATCGCCATCCAAAAGAAAATGGAACGCAAACTGTCTTCGTGGTCACACCGTCTGAATATCTGCGGCACCAAATTCAATCTCCTGGATTTTCACCAGCCACTGGTATCGAAAATCGAGGCCCATCTGTTCGGACCGGTTCACTGGGCTAAAAAATGCGACGAGAAGATGCGCAGCTACGATTTCAACAAATGCCGATTATCCGGTTCCGTGTCCGTGAAATATAACGGATTAAAAGAAATATTCGAGCGCAGTATGTTCGAAAACTACACCGAGCTGGAATTCGAAGGATGCCAATTCAAAGCTTTTGCGGACTGGGATAAATTTCTCGTTCAACAGTTCGGGGACTATATGCAACTCCCACCTGAAAACAAACGCGAACACCACAATATCGTGGCATATCTAAAGACAGAATAGAAAAACCCTCGTAGAATGCATCTACGAGGGTTTCGTGTGGTGCCACCGAGAATCGAACTAGGGACACAAGGATTTTCAGTCCTTTGCTCTACCAACTGAGCTATGGCACCATCATTTGGGACTGCAAAGATAGTGAAACTATTTGAATCTGCAAATTTTTTAAGAACTTTCTTCCGTGGATTTTTTCTCGGCCATTTGCCTTAAGAGAACCTTGAGATTGTCGCCCCTATCCAGGTTCATCTTCTTGCGAAGTCTATAGCTGGTCATATTGACCGACGTAGACTTAACTCCGGTAACTTCCGCTATCTGCTCTGCCGACAAGCCCAATACCACTAACATACAATATATCTCCTCCGCCGGACTTATGCCAGGAATCATTTCTCGCAGATTATGTGAAAAGTCCGGATATACCACCGAGAACTTATCCTTGAACACGACGTCGCCGAACTCTGAGTAAGCGGATATGAGTTCCTTACGGGCATTGGACATAGACTGATCGTCCGAAAGGACATTTCTAATCTGCTGCCTCACATCGTTCATCTTAGCATCGCTCTTCTCGAGTTCCTTACTAAGACTATTCACCTTGTCGCGTACACTCGGAACCTTTACCGTCGACATATATATACATCCTCCGATGAGAATGATGGATAGCACGAATAACAGGGCCAAAGTCACATAGTATTTCTTTTCCAATACTCTATCTCGCTTCTGCACTTCGCGGACACGAGCATTCATCTCATAGGTTTCACGACTTGCATTCAAGGTATACCTATCCTCGCTCAAAAGCATACGCTCCCTATGAGCCACATCCACGAGTCCGGCATAGACGTCAAAATAGCGCCGTGCGTTTTTCAAATCTCCGCTTTCAAGCCAAACCCCTATGGCATTTCGAAGGATCCTCAAATCATAAAAGCCTATTCCGCCATTCTTCGATGCGAAAGTGTCGTACATACTTTCCAAATAATACTCTCCCCTCCGCCTATCGCCTTCCTTAAGATAATGCTCTGCCAGATAAAAACAAGCCTTGGTATTAATGAGAGGGTCTTCCGCCCTCTGAATGCATCTTTCCAGCACGCGCACTCCGTATCGTACCTCCTCGGGAACTTTCGAACTCACGAGCAGCCTACCGAAATCCAAATCCAGGGACTCGTTGCCCTGCGTGTACGGGAGCATCTCATAGATATCCATCGCCTTATGCCAATACACCTGCGCCGAATCCTTCTGCCCTTTCAGCAGCATCAGTTGTCCCTTATTATTATAGGAATTGGCCACCTGCAAAGGCGCGCGAGGACGAACCAAATCCACCAGGGCAAGAGCCTTTCCGGAGTAGAGCTCGGCATAATCCATAATCTCCAATGATATGTTCACGCGCGTAAGTTGGTTGCAATAGAACGACTGCGAAAGCACATCGCCCAACTCTTCGGCACGCTCAAGTCCCCTTTCATAAATCGAGATGGCTTCATAAGCGCTACCGAACTTAGTATAGAGGTCTCCGAGAAGCACCTCCACCTTTCGAAATTGGGCAACATCACGACTTCCGTCGAAATACTCGAGCGACTTCTCGCAGTACTTGATGGCATCCAACTGCCTGTGCGTGATTCCGCTGCATATTACGGCAGCATAGGCATAGTCCCTGGCCATATCCAAATTCGAAGAATATCGAGGCTCTATGCCAAGCGCGAAATCCATAGTCTTCTCTGCCTGCTCCACCATACCGGCCTTATACATCAGCAGCGCATAGACAGTATTGAGGTCTCGCCAGCAATACTCACTTATCAAGGGCGTAGGCTCCGAATAGATCTCCTGAAACTTGTTCACGCCCTCTTGCTTATTGCCCGAATACTGATAACAGACCATAAGACCCACCATCGCATCCACCGCATACTTTCTCGCTCCCAGCATATCCATTTCGGAAGCGCACTCCCTGCGCAAGATAGTGAGGTAAGTATCGATGCCGTTCTGCCATTGCTTGTTTACAGTGAACTGATTGGCCTGTGCACAGAGAAGGGAATCCTGCTCGATGAACTGGCTGGTATAAGATGAAGATGTCTGAGCTCTCTTGCAAGAACCCAGACATAATATAAACAACAGTATTAGAACTGAAAACTTTCGCATAAGTATTCTAAGGAAATATATGCGAAAGTAAGAAAAATTTTCATAAAATGCTAAAAACTATACACTAACCTCAGCATACAAGAGATAGGGGCCTGCGGGAAAAGACCCTCATCTTGCGAATAGGCCTTCTCTGCCTCAAAGTAATATCGAGCCACCCACACGTCTGCACAATAGTCGGCATTGAACAGATTGTCCACATACAGGCCTAACTTGACATTGTTTCCAGTCTTGAACTTGAATGTCTGCGACACGGAAGCATTGGCCACGAAATAAGCAGGCAGGCTGCGGTCCGAGCAGGCAGTGTTGTCCCAATAGCGCTTGCCCACGAATTTGCCGTTGAAGCTGAATTCCAAATCCTCGAGCGGCGAGTAACCGTAGAATGGTCTTACGCTGGTACCGACAGACGAAATCACGCTCGGAGAGAGAAGCATCGTGGTGTTCGCGTAATGCTCTTCCAATTGGCCCGTAGGATTCCAGTCATTCATATTATCGTAGGAGGTCACGAAGGCGGTGAAGTCCTTTATCTTATTAGTACTCAAGGTCAGATTCCCGAAAACGCTCCACTGCGGGAGGATGCTCCAATTAGCGTAAAGCTCCACGCCGCGTCTCCAAGCGCGACCCACATTCTCCTTAATCGCGTATCCTACAGAGGAAAGGCGACCGGTTTCGAGAAGCATATCCCAGTATTCCATAGCGTAAAGATTCACTCCGGCAGCAAAGCGCGAAGAAGTGTACTCATAGCCTAACTCAATGTCCAGCATTTTCTCAGGAGAGAGCTCGCGGCGGTCTCCACCTGCATTGTTGCTTTCGATCACTTCCTTAATGTCGCTTCGGCCAGGCTCGCGATGTCCCAGGGCGGCACTTAGGTATGCCTTATGGCCTGCGGCAGGAGTGAATGTTACGCCGGCACGTGGGTTGAAGAACGACCACGTGGTAGAATATTTCAAATCAGAGAATTCGTCATCCAAACCGCTCATATCCAGACTTATTCCCCTATACTGAAAGTCGAGATAAGTCGTCCAGGCATCGCTGAACGAATACTCAGCTCTGGCAAATGCGGAATAGTCTTTCTTCAGACCATTGTTAGTGTACCACTGATGGTCCAAATCGCCCAGCAGGCTACACCATTTCACGGTTCCGAAATGGTCTCCATCGTAGAGGGAAGCGCTCACTCCCATATCCACCTTGAGGGCATTCTTCGAATAACGCAAATCAGAATTTATCACATAATAGCTGTTGTCCATAGACTTGAGAGTGATGAAATCTCCTTTCTTATAGCTCACTCCGTCTATTTCCACAGGCGAAGAAAGACCGTATTTGGTAAGTTTCTTTCCTGCCTTATACTGGTCGTAGAACCCGTCGCCCTTAGTGTAATTGAGGGTAGTGGTCCACGTCCAAGCCTGATTGAACTGATGGGCATAGTTCAACTGAAGGTGGTGCTGGGTGTAGTTGTCGGTTTCATTGTCGTAGTAATGGACATTACCGAAACTGTCATAGTACTCACCTGCCGAATTATACCTTCTATCCTTTTCGAGCTGAGATTTGGAGATACCGCCCCATGTGATGCCGGTGTGCTGATTACCCATAATGTATGTAAGTCGCAGCGAATTCTTTTCGCCCATCCAGCCTAATACGGCCAATGCAGACTGCACGTCGCCATAGGCATTGCGAATATAACCATCCGTGGAATTCTTCGAATACACGAAATCGGCATAGAAGCCGTGACGAAGAAGTCCTGTGCTTAAGCCGGCGCTGGTAGTCATGGTATTCCAAGCGCCGCGCGATATGTCCACCCATCCGCTTGGCTCAGCCTTTACGGAAGCCGTGCTCATATTTATGCTGGCGCCGAACGCACCTGCACCGCTCGCAGAAGTACCCAGACCTCTTTGGAGCTGAACGGAGCTGAGGATATTCCCGAGCGCAGGAATGTTCACCCAGAACACTTCCTGAGACTCTGCATCGTTAAGGGTTATACCATTGAGAGTTACGTTAATCTGAGAGCCTTTCGAGCCGCGAACGGTCATCTTCGAATAGCCGACGCCGGTACCGCCTTCGTTAGAAGTTACGACGGATGGCTGAAAATTAAGGCTCATAGGAAGGGAATTAAGTGGAGAAGACTCGCGTAACTTCTTACCGCTTATCATAGTATAAGTCACCGGGGTATTCTTTCCGGCACGCGATGCGGACACTACTACACTGTCTAACCTTTCTTCATCCTTTCCGTAGTCAGGCGCCTGGGCCTGTACGGTCTGTGCAGTAATAATCGCTGCACCCATAAATAATAAAAAACCTCGCATAATAAACAAATTACGCAAGGGGTAAAGGCCTGAAGCCTTTTCAGAGATGCATTCCCTACGACGGAATTACCCGTGTCAGGTTCAATGGGACTCTCTCAACCCCGCCGGCCCTTGTGGTCCTTAGGAGTACCCCCGCAATATTTCGACGCAAATATAGAACTAATCTTTTTCTCCGACAAGTTTCACCTCATATAATTCGGGCCAATTCTTCCCCGTCAAGAAGATTCTACCCTCGGAATCCACCGCGATGCCATTCAGAACGTCGGTGTCGTAAGTGCGCAGACGCTCGGGGAGCAAGCCCTCGCAATCCACCGTAGCCTCCACGATTCCGGTGTCCGGATTTATGATGACTATAGTGTCGGTGGTGTAGACATTGGCCCAAATGCGCCCGTCGATCCACTCAAGCTCATTAAGGTAGCGAACCGCGCGACCGTTCAAGGTCACGTTTATGGAGCGTTCGAACTTCAATTCCGGGGTCAGGAAGTAGATTCGCGAGCTGCCGTCGCTCGAAATCAAGCTCTTTCCGTCGGTGGTGAGGCCCCAGCCCTCGCGCGGGTAAGAGTAGGTACTCCGATATTCCAGCGTGTTGGCGTCATAGATAAAAATCACCTTGTTAGTCCAGGTCAGGATGTAGAGCTTATCTCCCAGTATTACGGAGCCTTCGACGAAATATTTCTTATTGAATGGGAGCTTGGTCAGAGCCTGTCCGCTCTGCAAGTCTACCTTTCGGAAAGTAGATTTGCCATTTAGGCCGGTGCTTTCGTACAGGGACCCGTCGTGCCAAAAGAGGCCTTGCGTATAGGACCCGGTGTCGTGAGGATAGGCTTTCACCACCTCTATCTTATAGCGCTCCACCTTAGCCGAGCAGGAAAGGATAGAGCACAGCACACAGACGCAAATAGATATGATATGTTTCATCCGAACACGCATTTTTTCAAAATTACATAAAAAGTTCTAAATTTGTGCCACGATTTGAAGGTGGGACGATCCGCCGCGGCCTTTTGGCTGAGGAAAGTCCGGACAAGAAAGGGCATCGCACTGCGGAAATCGCAGGTAGGGGTAACTTTACGTACGCTGTAACAGAAAACGACTACCGCGAAAGCGGAAAAGGTGAAAACGCGAGGTAAGAGCTCACGATATATGTCAGCGATGGCATATAGGTACGGCACTGCGACTTGCAAAACCAAATATACTGACAACTAAGGGCTGCCCGTCCAATGTCAGGGGGTAGGTTGCGCAGATAAATGGCGGAACAAAACAGAAACCGGCTTACGGTTCCACCTTCTTTTTATATTATCTCGGCACACAAGTCATAAAGGTCGGCCGAAGTGACCCTTACCTTTATGAAATTACCCACTAATGCGCGAGCATCCACTCCCTCAGGTACATTCACGAAGATTTCCCCATCGACCTCGGGGCTGTCGTACTGACTTCGGCAGATGAGTTTTCCGCCGGACACGTCGTCTACCAGCACTTCCAGCTCACTTCCCACGCGGCTCCGGTTAAAGCTATATGAAATCTCGCTCTGACACTCCATCAGGCGCTCATAGCGACTTTCCTTATCTTCGGGACTCACCTCGTCCTTAAAATGCTTGGCACCATAGGTCCCCTCTTCCTCGCTGTACATAAATGCGCCCAATCTTTCGAAACGCGCACTCTTGCAGAAATCCAGCAATTCCTCGAACTCCTTCTCTCCCTCGCCCGGATGTCCCACTATCATAGTGGTACGCAGGGCCACGCCCGGGACCTCTTCACGAAGTCTCGCTATGAGCTTTCTGGTCCACGCCCCATCCACGTGACGACGCATATTCGAGAGAACCACGTCGCTTATGTGCTGAAGAGGTATGTCGAGATATTTGCAGACCTTAGGGTTATGTGCCATCTGTTCAAGCACGTCTTCCGGAAAGTCGTCGGGATAGGAATAATGAATCCTTATCCAGTGAATCTGCTCTATCGCAGAGAGTTTTTCGATAAGTTCGGCAAGCGCCCTTCGGCGATAGAGGTCGAGTCCGTAATAGGTAGTATCCTGCGCTATCAGAATAAGTTCCTTCACGCCATTCGAGGCCAATACCTTCGCCTCCTCCACCAATTCCTCCATAGGAACGGACTTGTGCGCACCCCGAATATGCGGAATGGCACAGTACGAGCACCTTCTGTCACACCCTTCGGCTATCTTAAGATAGGCAGTGGCCGGGCCGCAATCCGTAGGCTTTCTGTATTTCATTAGGGAATGGTCCGGAGTTACGCCCAGATACTTCAGTATAGGATCGGTATCCCTGGCACCGAACCACGCGTCCACTTCAGGGATGAGTCCGGGAAGCTCCGCAGCATACCTTTCGCTCAAGCAGCCGAACACGATTATCTGCCTTATGATACCGGCTTTCTTCTGCTCGACGCTTCTCAATATGGCATCTATGCTTTCCTGCTTGGCATCCCCTATGAAACCGCAGGTATTTATGAGCAGGTAGTCTACCGCAGCATCCGTTTCATTTTCGTCGATTACGAGGAAACCCTCGCCCAACTGGCTGACCAGATGTTCGGTATCTACCCTGTTTTTAGAACAACCTAAAGTGAGAGTCCTAAGCGTGTGCTTCATCGTTATTTTCCTCTTCCTCAGTAGTGAAATCCAAAGAAGCGTGGTCGAGCAACTCGTTATACCACTCCACTACCTTCTTCATATGCGACACGTAGAATCTGTCTGCATCGTAATCAGGAATAGCCTTCTCGAAAAGGGCCTTCAAATCTGCGTCGGAAGACTTCGCGCTAGGAGCGTGCTCTTCGCCAAGTACTTTCTGCAAAGCAAGGAATACCTCCGAAAGCTTAAGCTCATCCGTATGGGTATAAATGGCGATGTCGGCGAGCGTAGTGATGCGGCTCTTCGCATCGAACACTGTCCTCTTCTTATCCTGAAGCGACTCCGCGATGACACCATTACGTGCCTGTGCTACATAAAGATATAAACCCTTCTGGCCTGAAACGGTAAGGATTCTTGCTAAATCTGTTTTCATAATTGCCTTAAAATTAATTCTGTTTTCTCTTTCAGCTCTTCCAAGGAGCCGTCGTTTTCTATTAAAAAGTCGTACCGGGAAGGTTCCCTCTGAAACGCATCCCGCACGGCCGCCTTCTCATTTCTTTCCACACGCGTCCGATAAGGCGCACGCACTAAGATAACATCATCGAACACCCCGTCGAACAATGGCTTGTCCGCTGCGATGGCCGATTCGAAAAACACCGGATCCGATGCCGACTGCGCCGTGAACCTCTCGAAATCCGAGAGCACAAGCGGATGCACCACCGATTCCAACTTCTTAAGAAGTTCCGGATTCTCGAACACCTTTCCCATTCGGGCCAATTCCACCCCTACCTCCGATTCTATCTTCTGCGCCACTACAGGGTCCGCATACAGGGCCTTGGTGCGCGAATCGGAATCATAGACGGAATAGCCCAATGCGCCCAAGATTTTAGACACCTCGCTCTTTCCACTACCAATCCGGCCGGTAATCAACACCTTGCGCATCCTAAAGACCGGTTTCCACGCACTCGCACATCTGCGGGCTCGTACGACAATCTATGGCCACGTCCGGAAGATTGTCCCAGCGGATCATACACTTGCCGCCCAATGAATTGGCAAACTCGTTATAATCCACGTAGAAAGTAACGTTCTGGGCAGGATTTCCGGAGACCGGGAACACGAAGCGATATGTAACCTGAACTACGCTCGGGAAAAGAGAAAGGGTCTTTCCCTTAGGAAGGTTCCTAACCTCCACCGAAGCGGTCGTATCAAACTCTACGAATCGGGTAACTTCCTGAGAATATGTTATCTGCGAAAGCGACAAGCGCATTCCGGCAGGAGTGTCGAGTTCGACCACGCCGTGTATTCCGCTGCTCACGTCACGCTTGACTATCTGCTTCGTGAGCACCTTGTCCAGGGACTCCAAACGAGCCGGGTCGCCATAGACGTAGACCGAATCCTGAGACAGGATCATATCGCCGTAAGTCATATACTGATCCTTACAACTGATGAACGACACCGGTACTATGGGCAGTTTCTTATAGTTTTCCTTACGGAAACGGAATGGAACCGAGTGCGAAAGAAAGGACTTCACACTCACCGACGAGCCGAAAATGGCAGAAGTATACTTGAACAGGGTGTTGTCGGAAATCGTAAAGAAATCGCCTTCCCTGCACACCAAATCTTCCGGCTCGAAATAGACGTCGTGCACGCTGTTTATCCCCAAGGCCAATCTCAACAATGCGAATCCCGACCCTGAAACCACAGCCGCTATCGTCGTACTCTCGTCGGCGTCGTCGCTATGACCCACAATATTACTGTGAGCGACCACTTGGACGCTCACAATATCAGATGTGGTCTCCGACAAGTTACTGATGAGCCAAATCATCAGGGAGGCCAGCACTGCCAATACTATGGGCAGGGACCTTTTCACCCGGATTCAGATTTACTTCTGTACGGATGTAGTATCCTTTACGATGGAAGTCTTGTCTACTCTGAGCTTGACTTCTCCATCGACCTTGAGAAGAACTGTCCTCTCCTCGATTTCAGCTATGGTGCCATAGATGCCACCTGCGGTGATGACCTTATCACCCTTCTTAAGTTCCGAGCGGAATTTCTCGAGTTCCTTCTGCTGTTTACGCTGTGGACGAATCATAAAGAGCCACATGATAAGGAACATAAGAAGAATCATAATCCAAAAGCTCCACGTATTGCCCGCAGAAGCTCCCTGAGCGGCCGAAGCCTGAAGCATAATTGTCAAAAAGTTCATTTTCTTTATTTACTAATGTTATTTATTATCTTGTCTAACAGTCCGTTTACGAATGCCTTACTTTCCGGAGTACTGAAGAACTTCGATATCTCCACGTATTCGTTCATAATGACCTTAGACGGCTGGTTCGGGAAAGCCTCCGCTTCCGCCACGCCACACACTATGAGGGCCAAGTCGGTCACGCAAACTCTCTTTATATCCCACTTCGGGGTAAGTTCAGCTATGCGCTGAACGTCCTTGTCATAATCGGTATACGCCCTGCGAAGAAGCGTATATGCGAAATCCTGGTCGGATGACTTGCCTTCCTGCCCCGGCATCTGGCTAAGGAACAATTCCGGCAACGCCCAAGAGCGTCCTGCGGCGAAATCTTCCATCGTGCGGCAGCAGCAGGTCAGAGAATATGCCAAGTCGTTATCCCACCAGATGGACATTCCTTCCAAAATGCTTTCCAATTCGGAATTGTCCACCAATTCGTTTTCAAAGATCTTTATCCATAGTTCGGCATCGCCCTCTATCGTATGCAAAGGCTCTGCCATATACTCCTTAAAAAAATCCTTCTCCTTAATGCCATCGTAGAGGTGCCATAGAAAAGCATCATACTCCTGCCAGCTTAACTTTTTCTTATTCAAAAGTTTAGTAAAGTCCGGATCCGCCTCTAGCTTAGGGGCTATGAAGTTCTCCGCGAACTTCATATTAGGATTCTTCTCTTCTTCGGTAGGGTGAAATTTGGATTTGGCAGCAAGGATTCTCGATTTGGCCTGCTCCGTAAGAGCCGGGACAAGTGCCAACATAAATAAATACAAATCTCTTGTCCCCTGGCACTGCGCATCGAAATGGGTTTGTGCCTGGGCAAGCGTCATCGAGGGATTTTCAGCACACGCATAAATGGTCTTAAAGACCTTAATACGTAAAATTCGTCTATTCAGCATTCTTTCTATGTCAATTATCGCACAAAGATAACAAATGGTTTTGAATTTTCCATCTAATCTTATTCCATTCTGGCCCTCGCCTTCTTCCTTAATTCAGATTTCTGTTCCTCGCCTATGAAAGAATGGGAAATGGCACACTCCACCATCGCCCGGGCTTGAGTCTCGTCTATGATTCCGGCAGCGAAAAGGCGCTCGAATTCTTCCCTAAGAGTAGTCCCCGATACCGCGAGATTATCGGTATTTATCGTCACCTCCACCCCTGCCTGTAGAATGACCGGGAGCGGGTATTGATCTATGCTGTTCACTCCGCGAAGCGCGTGGGTGTCGAGATTGCTCTTAGGACAGATGTCCAGACACACTCCGCTATCCTTCAGGCGCTGCATAATCTCGGGATGGGTATAGCATCTGATTCCGTGTGCGATTCTCTGCGCACCATAATCCAGTGCACAGCTGATACTTATCGCCCCATCGGCTTCTCCTGCGTGAATGGTGAAAGGAATCCCTATCGAAGATGCGTATTCAAAAAGGGCCTTGTAATCCGAAGTGGGAAACAAGGCCTCTGCACCTACCAAATCTATCGCCACAACCCCTCTGCCGAGATTCTTTCCGGCCAATTCTATCGTTTCCAGATTGGCCTGCTCCTTCTCGCGTCCGCGCATACAGCATAAGATGAAATTGGCCTGAATGTCCGGGCACTCCCTCATCCCCTGCTCCAATCCCTCGATGGCGGCGTCCACGACTTCTTCCTGGGTAAGGCCACGATAGACGTGCTGCTGTGGTGCGAATCGGATTTCGGAGTAGATGAGGCCCTGGGCAGCGAGCCTGCGGACAAGTGAATATGCGCTGTAGGCTATGGACTCCTTCGACTGCATTACCGAGATGGGCAGGTCGAAACACTTGAGGTAGTCCACCAGATTGTCGGTGTCGGGCGGGCAGGTGAGCAGTTTCTGCAATTCCGTCGTGTCCTTAGTGGGGAGTTCGTCCGAATTACCGCCGAGGCGAGCCATAGTTAGGATGTCTTCTGGGGTCAACGAACCGTCAAGATGGAGATGAAGGTCCACCAGAGCGTACTTTGATGCGTCTATCAAAGAGGTGGAGTTAGGAAAAGAAGTAGAGTGCATGATTATCTATGTATGTAAATAATCGTGCAAATTTAATAACGATTCCCGACATTTCCATCGGATGGGCGTCAGTTTTTTTACGATTTTTTCGTCTTAAGATAGAGCTCGAAAATACTTCGAACATAGCTATAAAAAGCGATTGAAAAAATGGGATAATCCAACATTTGTTCTTATATTTGCATAGTGTGTTCCACGATGGGACATACTTTTTTTGTTTTTAACTAATGACTATAGATCAGTTAAAGGATAACATTCGTGTTATCGAAGATTTCCCTAAACCAGGAATTCATTTCCAGGACGTTACTACTCTATTTATGAACCCCGAATGCCTCATGGACCTCAGCGAGAGACTTTACGAGCTCTATAAGGACCAGGGCATCACTAAGGTCGTAGGCCTAGAGTCCAGAGGATTCATAATGGGAGGAATCTTAGCGGAGAAACTGGGCGCCGGTTTCGTCCCCGCACGTAAGAAGGGCAAGCTCCCGGGAGAAAAAATCTCCGAAACCTATGAGCTGGAATATGGTACGGACACCATAGAAATGCACACCGGATGCATCAGCCACGACGACGTAGTCCTCATCCACGACGACCTGCTCGCTACGGGAGGCACCATGGCAGCCGCATCCAGACTTATCAGACAGTTCGGCCCTAAGAAAATAATGCTTAATGCCATAATCGAGCTCACCGGATGTCCTAAGCTGGACGTTTTTCCGCGTGAACTCGATCTGCAAACTATACTTAAAATCGACGAAGGCTAAACTCGTTTCACACGAGTTACATTCTTGATTCGATTGAGAATGGAAATTACCTTATCAAGCTCCGAGTTCGAAGGGACGAGGAGCTTGATTTGCATATCATCCTCTCCCGTTCTCGCATTCTTGTTCACAGTAAGCGAACGAAGCGAAACCCTGAACCTGCTTATGCCATCCATAATCTGAGACATTACCGTAGAATCCGGAACTGCACTCACGACCAGAGACACGAGGAACTCTCCGCTACTCTGGGTCTCCTGCCACTTGACTTTCTGGATACGATAAGGGTATTTTTCGATTAGGCGCGCCGCGTTAGGGCACGAAATCCTGTGAATCTTTATACCCTCGCCCCTGGTCACGAATCCGAACACATCGTCTCCGAATACCGGGTTACAGCACCTCGCCATCTTATACTGAAGTCCCTTTACGTCCCGAGCATTCAAGACCAAGATATCGTCGCCAGTGCTGGTGTAGCCGGTAGGACGAGAATTCTCGAAGGCTATGGCCGCAGCCACACTTTCCTCCGCCCTTTCGGGAGCTGCGAGAATGAAGTCCTTTATCTCGTTGACATCCAGATCACCCCTACCCACGGCGGCATACATAGGAATCTGGCCGGCATATTTGTTCTTCTTACAGAACTCCAAGACCATCTCGTCCGAAAACTCCATCTTCCAGTTCTTCAGACGCCTTTCCAGCATCTCTCTTCCTTCCGATGCCAGTTTTCTCTCCTCGGCGTCGAGTTCCTGACGGATTTTGCTGCGTGCCTTAGCGGAAACTACCCAATTAAGCCAATCCGCCGACGGCCTCTGAGTCTTCGTGGTGATGATTTCCACCACATCTCCCGTATTCAGTTTCTCCCTAATGGAAGCAGCCTTTCCGTTAATTCTGGCACCGGAGCACCTGCAGCCCACTCCACTATGGATATTGAAAGCAAAATCCAACACGGTGGCCCCCACCGGAAGTATCCTCAGCTCGCCCGTAGGCGTGAAGATGAATATTTCCTTCGATGGAGCCAGCGGCATCTCCTCTGAATCGTTAACCGCCTTATGTTCCAGCGCGTAACGCACGGAAGTAAGCCAAGTATCGAGCGTGTGCTCGGCCTTTATGCCCTTATAGGACCAGTGCGATGCCAGTCCGCTCTCCGCGATTTCATCCATACGCTTGGAGCGAATCTGCACTTCGATATAATTGCCCTGCGCATTTCGCACGGTTATGTGCAAGCTCTCGTAGCCATTCGGCTTCGGGTTCGTAAGCCAATCCCTATACCTCTTTTCGTCCGGGATATACTCCTCGGTCACATAGGAATAGACCTTCCAACACAAATCGTCCTCTATCTTCTTGACAGGCTCGCAATCGATGATGAATCGCATAGCGAACACGTCGAACACGCCTTCGAACGGCACTTTCTGGGCCAACATCTTCTTATAGATGCTGTACGCGGTCTTCGTGCGGACCTTTACCTTATACTTGATACCCGCCGAATCCAGCTTTTCCTTAAGTGGCTCGATGAACTCTCGCCTAAGCTTTTCCCTATCCTGGGCCGTAGCGGCCAATTTGTTAGTAATCGAACGATACTGCTCCGGCTCGGCGAACTTGAAATAGATGTCCTCGAGTTCGCTCTTTATGTTGTAAAGTCCCAACTGATGGGCCAAAGGGATGTAAAGCATAAGGGTCTCGAGCTGTTTCTGCTCGCGAGAAGCTTTCGGAAAAATCGCAAGGCTGCGCATAACCTCCAGACGGTCAGCTATCTTGATGATGGTGACACGCGGGTCCTTACTATACTGAACTATAAGTTTCTTATAATTCTCCGCCTCGAGCCTGGTGTCCTTAGGCTTGATGGTACTTATCTTATTAAGTCCATCTACAAGAGTACGGACTTCCGCAGGAAATTCCGACATATCCACATCGGGATGTGTACGTGAAGCCTCGTGAAGATAGACTGCTGACACACACTCGTCAGGAAGACCTATCTCGTCCCTTACGATGGAAGCCACCCCGTCGGGATGGGAGATGAAAGGTACTCCATTACTTCGCAGTTCGTCCTTTAGAACTGCGGATGCGATTTGTCTCGCTTTTTCTACCATATTTTCCATACGCCTCTAATGTTTTTTATCCAAAACCTTCTGCTGATAGGTCTTGGCGTTACGCGAATGTTCCTTATATGTCTTTGCGAAAAGGTGTCGTCCAGGAGTCTGCGTCGAAGCGCAGAAATAGAGATATCCCGAGGATAGATTGGCATTCAAGACAGCGTCCAGTGCCGCTTTCGTAGGGCAGCAAATCGGTCCCGGAGGTAGGCCGCCGTGGGTGTAGGTGTTATACGGCGAATCCACCTTAAGATGCTTGTTAAGCACGCGAGTAAGCTTGAAATCGTAGCAAAATGCGACCGTAGGGCACGCCTGGAGGCGCATTCCGCGCTTTAGCCTGTTAAGATAGACGCCGGCCAGATCCGGATACTCGGGCACGTAATTAGACTCGCAGCGGACGATGGACGCCACTATGCTTACATCCATAGGGCTAAGTTTCAGCGACGCTGCCTTATCCAGACGCTCCTTTGTCCAGAACTTGTCGTATTCCCTCTTGAAAAGGGAGAACAAGTCGTCAAGCGTAGCATCCCAATATATCTCGTAAGTGTCCGGAATAATCAGGGCATAGACCGTGCGCGAATCGAAACCATACTTTTTCAAGAAGGCATCGTCGTTCAATGCCCTATGTATGGTAGCCGAATCGAGCAGGATTTTTCGCCCTATTCTGGACGCTATTTCGGATTTAAGCCGAAGCGAACCGGACAGGGTTATCTTTACCGGTGCCTGCCAAGCATTGTTCAGCATTCTGGCCACATAGACCGAAGAGTACGACGGCTCTATCTTATAATATCCCGGAGTCATAAACTCCGAAACACGTTTTCTTTCAAAGACCTTCCTAAGGGCTTTCTCAAATCTTATGCCGCCTTGCTCCTTAATCTGGGCTATCACGCCATCAACCGTAGTGGTATCCGTCACATATACGTCGGCCTGGGAGGTAAAATTAGGTAATTTGGCATCCCTGAAATACCCCCAGAATTGCACAAAGACGAAAAATGCAACCGCCGCTATGACATACTTCACTACTTTTTTCATCTCAAACGAATCTCCTGCTCCTTAGCCAGAGTGTCTCCGGCGACGAGTCTATTACGCCTCATAACGCTGCTCATCTTCACGCCGAAACGCTGACAGATACTTCTCAAATCTTCCCCGTCCTCGCTTACGATATACATATCAAGACCCTTTTTAGTCCTGGATTTCTTGACCTGGATATAAACCATCTCGCCGGGAACCAGTTCGCGAGACTCCTTAAGGTCGTTGAACTTGAGAATCTCCGAAATAAAAAGGTTATACTGCGATGCGAGCGAAGCATAGGTATCTCCACTTCTGGCGTAGACGAAATCCACTCCATTCACCTTATAGACAGGTCGATTCACATCGAAGGCGAACTCTTCGTCGAACTTTATGGAAGAAGGCTTGACCGGAACCACCACAGGTCGCTCCAGCCTGTCAGGAGAAATCACCTCCACCTTCACGTTATCGTAACGATGCAGGTTATACGTCTCCACTATATTTATGAGCTTGGTAGCATATTTGGGGTCCGTGGCATAGCCTGCCTTCTTAAGACCATAGCACCAGCTCTTATAGTCGGTAGGGTCGTAATCGAAGAGGAACTTATATCTATCGTTATATCTCAAGAAGTCGGAGTGGTCCCTAAAAGACTCCTCCGCCTTATCGTATGCCCTAAAGCACTCTCCCTTAGCGTCATCGTCGTGGGAGATCGTCCTTCCGGTCCAATTCTTATGACACTTTATGCCGAAGTGATTATTAGCCTTCGTCGCCAGACGCGAGTTGCCTGCGCCCGATTCGAGAAGTCCTTGGGCCAATGTTATCGACGCCGGAACACCCGTGCGCTTCATCTCCGAAACTGCTATGGGAGAATATTTCTTTATGTACTCCACCTTCGGGTCGGTAGCATCCTGCGCCTTAGCGCACACGACCAAGCCCAAAAGGGAAAAAGCTGTCAGCAAAAATTTTTTCATTCCACTAATTTAGTCAATTTCGATAATATCACCATCGTCGACGGCACGGGAATTGGCAAAAATTTCCTTACACTCCCGCTCGAAGATTTCCCTATCCTTCACCCGCGAGGAGTAGTGCCCCACCAGAAGCATCTTCGCACCGGCCTCCAGGGCACACTGCGCAGCATCGACGGTAGTGCTATGAAAGTATTTGGGAGCCTTATCGGCCAATTCCTTCGTATAAGTCGCCTCGTGATAAATCGTTCTTACACCCTTCAAATAAAGAGCCAATTCCGGGAAGGGCATAGTGTCGGAACAGTAAGCGTAGCTCGCCGCCGGACGCTTTTCCAGCATCCTATCGGTGCATACCTCGTCGAACCTGTATCCGAAGCAATCAATTCTATGTTTAAGAGGGAATGCACTCACCTTCACGTTCTTAGACTCCCAGATAGGAGTAAGCGAGCGGGCATTCACCTCGTGAAATTCTATTTTATAGTTGTTTCCATCGGCGAAGTAAGACAGATAGAAACGGATTATCGGACGCAAGGCCTCAGGTCCGAAAATGTGCAAATCTTGCAGACGATTGTACATCGCCATAGTGGAAAGGACGCCGAAAAGACCGAAGATGTGGTCGCCGTGAATGTGGCTTATGAAGATGGCCTCGACTTTTAGAAAGGAAAGATGCATCTGACGCATCCTCTGCTGTGTTCCCTCTCCACAATCAATTAAAAACAAGCGCCCCGACACAGTCAGTGCCTGAGCGCTTGGATTTTTATCAGAACTGGGCATAGCCGAAGCCGTACCCAATACCTGCAGAGTAAAACTCATTACTACTCGCCTTTCTCAAGTTTTGATTTAAGAGCAGCAAGTGCGTCAAGGTCTCCGAGAGTTGTCTTCTCGATGTTAGCGTTGACTTTCTTAACTGCCTTCTTAGTGTTCTCTACTTCAGCAGCTGCAGCCTTCTCCTTAACCTCCTGGTATGTACGCAGGTGGCTTACGAGAACACTGTGTGTGCTACGACGAAGCTCGATCACCTTGAATGGAAGAACGTCACCTGCTACTGCAGCCTTACCGTCTTCCTTAACGAGTTCACGGTTAAAGCAGAATCCCTCTACATCTCCAGGAAGAGCAATGTTAGCTCCCTTGTCCGTAGTAGAAACTACCTTACCCTCTACTACTGTTCCTACAGGGAGGTTCTTCTCAACCTCATCCCAAGGGTTAGGGGTAAGCTGCTTGTGACCAAGGCTCAATCTGTGGTTAGCCTCATCGAAGTCGAGGATAACGACCTCGATAGGATCGCCTACTGATACCATCTCTGATGGATGCTTGATCTTGTTCCAGCTAAGGTCGCTGATGTGGATAAGTCCCTCAACGCTATCCTCGAGCTGTGCGAACACACCGAAGCTGGTGATGTTACGAACAGTAGCCGTGTGCTTGCTGCCCACTGGATATTTGGTCTCGATCTCGTCCCAAGGATTAGGAGTAAGTTGCTTGATGCCCAAAGACATCTTGCGAGCCTCGCGATCGAGAGTAAGTACCTGAGCCTCTACTTCGTCACCTACCTTAAGGAAGTCCTGTGCAGAGTGAAGTCTGGTGCTCCAAGACATTTCAGATACGTGAACGAGACCTTCTACACCCGGCTCGATCTCTACGAATGCGCCATAGTCAGCGATAAGGATAACCTTACCCTTAACCTTGTCGCCCACCTTGAGATTAGGGTCAAGAGCATCCCACGGATGTGGAGTAAGCTGCTTGAGACCGAGAGCGATTCTCTTCTGCTGCTCGTTGAAATCGAGAACGACGACTTTAATCTTGTCACCGATCTTAACGATTTCCTCAGGGTGGTTGATTCTACCCCAAGAGAGGTCTGTGATGTGGATAAGACCGTCCACACCGCCGAGGTCGACGAATACACCGTAGTTAGTGATGTTCTTAACCTCACCTTCAAGAACCTGACCTTTCTCGAGCTTGCCGATAAGTTCAGCTCTCTTCTGCTCCTGCTCTGCTTCGAGAAGAGCCTTGTGAGATACGACTACATTACGGAATTCAGGGTTAATCTTAACGATCTTGAAATCAATGGTCTGATTTACGAACTGATCGTAATCACGGATAGGCTTGATATCGATCTGACTGCCAGGAAGGAACGCTTCGATACCGAAAACATCTACGATCATACCACCCTTAGTACGTGTCTTAACAAAGCCCTTAACGATTTCTTCGTTCTCATAGGCTTCGACAACACGGTCCCAAGACTTGAGTGCACGTGCCTTCTTGTGAGAAAGTACGAGCTGGCCTTTCTTGTCTTCTGCTGATTCAACGAATACTTCTACTTTGTCACCAACCTTGAGCTCAGGATTATAACGGAACTCAGCGGCATTGATGACGCCTTCGCTCTTACCACCGATGGATACGATGACTTCACGTTTGTTAATCTCTGTAACTTCGCCTTCTACTGCCTCATTCTCAACTACTTTGTTAAGAGTGGAAGCGTAAGCCTGGTCGATGGCCTTTTTGTCTTCACCGCCATATACGTTACCCTCTTCGAATGCTGCCCAATCGAACTGATCAGGAGCGATGGAAGCGTTTACGCGTGCGGTTTCCTTTGTTTCTGCCATAACTGGTAAAACAATAAATTTTAAAGGGTTAAACAATAAATACTAAACTCGACGCCCCTGATGCCGAAGCATACTCGACGTACAAAAGTGGGCAAATATAAGAAATATTCACTACTTTTGCAAGATGAAAACTAAAGATATTCTAATTCGTTATACATTCGCCACCGCAGGCTTCTTCTTTGTAGCCCTCGGAATAGCATTTTCAGTTAAGGCCAATCTGGGCATATCCGTCTTGAACGCGCCGCCCTATGCCGTTACCTGCAAATTCCCGCAGTTATCGCTTGGCCTGACTAATTTCGTATTCTTCGTACTTTGTATGTTTTTCCAGATGATCATCCTACGAAAGAAATTCAAGAAAATGGACTTGCTCCAGTTAGTGGCTAATTTCATCCTCGGGTTTTTCATAAACATCTGCGTGTCACTCGTGTCCGGAATCAACATACTGCCCGAAGGGAATCTTCAGGTGGCAGTGCTCATCGTGCTTTCCATCATCATCTCGGCATTGGGCATCTCCATGGAAGTGGTGGCAGGCGCGTGGATGCTGCCGGCCGATATGACCGTAAGGGCCATAGGATTGGCATTCGGAGGCAAATTCAGTAACAATAAGATAATTATGGACTGCACGGTTCTGGCGATAGGAGTCGTCCTGTGCTGGATTTTCTTCGGCAATCCACTTGGCCCGCAAGGCACTCCGATTATCGGCTGGGGTACGTTGATATTGGCCATTTTCATAGGTCTTTGCATGAAAATAACCACCCCGCTGTTAAAGAAGATCAGCTATTTTAAAGATTAAAGCCGGTTATGCTCACCTGCGGAATGTGAGGGCAATCCGCCTTATCCACTTCCGCCGTCAACACCTTCTTCTCCCCGGGAAGAAGGGAGATGTAGTTGTCTGACCAGAAGACAGGAAGCACCGCCTCGCCATCCGGGTCATCCACTCGCGCACACAGCATAAGCGCCGGAACGTCGCCCAGATTCTCGATGAGATAGGTGATACTCCAGCCGTCCTGCGTAGAATTCACTTCCCCACCTACGCGCAGCGTAGCCTTAGGATAGTCTTCCGGGACGCTGCCTTCGATATGGAAGTTTTCCGAAAGCAAGTCTTCTCCCGAGTATATGGCCAATTCCAAATAGCCCACGCCCTCGCACGGCTTTTCGAAAGCAAATGCCTGCGACACGCTTCCTGATTCCACATTTATCACGGCTACCTGCTCGGAGAGGCTCCTACCATTTATGTCGAACCACTGCGCACCCACCTTTACGCCATTCAAATCGTGCAAGGTGCGGTTCACCACTTCCACCTTCCCGTCGACATACTGCACGTGAACCGATTCGTTCGCTCTTTTACAAGCATAAAAGTCTGATGCAGGCTCTCGGGAGACGGAAAGTTCGCCGTAATCGAAGTCTAGCGCCGGAGCCGAATTAGAATCGAGCAGAACGAAACCATATTCGTCGGCATAGGACGAGAGCCTTCGCGTGTCCTCTTCAGTAGTCGCAAAAACATTAAAATTCAAATCTTTACAATACCGCGCGATGGCCTTTAATTCCTTCGAGGACACCCTGTCGAACCTATCCAATCCGCCCGGCGCACAAGTCCCGTGAAGCGGCGCATATACCCCATTCACGAAAAGCGAATCGCCCTCTACGGAAATATCCCTTACCGCACTTCGGAAAAAGGTCTTGTCCGATTCGTCGTGCCCTGCATATAGCTTCATCTCGACATCGTACAGGTGCTGCTCGCCAAGTGCATTGCTCCACCAAAGCCTCGGATTCTCCATCTCGAGGGTAGTGCTGAACACCTCGCTCTGTCCGGGATTCAGGTAACGCGTCACCTCGAAAGGCATCCAGCCGTATTTGCCGCTTAAAATCACACGCTTACGCGACTTGCCGTGATTCGCGAGCCTCGCGCCCACCTTCACGCGAGCCTCGGTAGTGTCCGGAAGGTTCAGCGTCGTTACGACGAAAGGCTCGCCCAGAGATACGTCTCCCGTAAAGGAGAAATACACCTCAGAACAGAGGCCTGCCTTATCGGAATCGGCCTTCACCTTTACGGCCAATGCGTTCTTTCCCTTCACGATTCCGGTCACATCGAAACGGGCCCGATGCAGGGAATCCGGCACATTACCCACGAATTGGCCATTAAGCCAGACCTCAGCCTCGCCATTAACCCCAGACAAATTAAGGAAAGTATGTTCCTTGATGGCCTGGGCCGGAACGGCGAACTCACTTCTATACCAAAAATTTCCACGCACGAGATGACGTGGAATCGCCAGAAAATCCTCTTCTCCAGCCACAGGCTCAGCGCATTCCCCGGCCTCCACGAAAGCGGCCACCACAGTCGAAGGGAAACTAATCTTCATCCAGTCGTAGTCGTCGAACTTTCTGGAAGACAATTTCTTTCCATCCTTTACGGTCATATAGGCCTCTGACTGAAGATGCCAATTTTCATTACTGATATCATAAACCGAAGCCTTGTTCGGGCTCAATGTAAACACCGCCAGAAGGGCGAAAAGAAATCCAATCATAAACTAATCTATATAAACGGCCTTACTTCTCCACTCCCGCCATCCTATTACGGCCGTAATCGTATATACCAAATATAAGGCCATCATCCAATACAGTCCCTGGCTCAAGCAAAGCAGCGTCGAGACTATGTCGGAGAATAACCATACTATCCAGTTTTCCAGATAGGTGCGAACCAGCCACACCGTACCCACTATGCCGCTCGCCCCGACTATCGCATCCACTGCCGGAGAGGCATCGCCGGTGAGTTTCAGCACATAATACAGGCCTATCCCGCTGACTACCATAGCCAACAGCGAGACTACCAGGGTCTTTCTCGACATCTTACGCACGCGCATCTGCTCGTTTTCCACCTTCTGCGCATCCTTATTCCAAGCCACTATGCCCACGAATCCCATAATGAGATAATAGACATTCAGCCCCATCGATGCCCAGAGCCTCTGATGTGCGAAAACTATCACCGCAGCTATGCAACAGAGTATGTCCACCGGCCACATCCACCTGCTCTGCTTCACTTGCAAGAGCACATAGGCCAATCCGGATACGAGAGTCAGGCTCTCCAAGACGGAAAAGAACATACTACTTAAGATATGGAGCTATCACGGATTCCAATATCTTATAGGCCTTCATCGTAAGATGGCACTTATCCTTGGTATTTTCCGGAGCGAGAGAGCCGTCTCCGCTATCCAGTGCACCATAATAATCGACATACTGCACGCCGGCCTCGTCGCAATACTGCTTGAGCAGCGCATTGAAGGTACGTATCTTCTCCGTAGGATTTCCCAGATCCGGCCTCCAAGCATATCCGGAGCAAGGAGTCACCGAGCACACGAGAGGCTCGATGCCGTTATATTTGGCCAATTCGCACATAGACACGATGTTCCCCACGGCAGTCTCGAGTTCTATAGGTCCTATATTCTGCGCGACGTCGTTAGTACCACACATAATCGCCACATACTTAGGACGGAGATTTATGACGTCGACCCTAAAGCGACAGAGAAGCTGACAAGTAGTCATCCCGCTGACTCCCATAGGGATACCGTCTACCGATTTGAAGAATTCATCGTCTATCCAGCCTTCGGTGATGCTATCTCCGTAGAAAACGACCTTCGGATGCTTGGAAAGAGTATCCCTAAGCGAAGCATACCTCTCGGTATGAGCCCAGTCGGCCGTGTGAGGATTAGCATTAGAAATGGACAATGACTGCGATGGGCGCACGCCTACTGTGCAAGAAGAGAAGCCCATAATAAAAACAAAGGATAAAAATAAAATAATACGATTTTTCATAACACAAATTTAGCCGATTTGATTATCTTTGCAAACTTTTCATTCGCAATAAACCCTTAATAATGTATAAAAACGAGAATTACCCTTCAAAAGTGCTTCAGAATGCGGTAGAAGCGATCAGTTCACTTCCGGGGGTGGGCTCTCGTAGCGCGTTGCGTTTTGCCCTGCACCTGCTCAAACAGGACGAGGGACAGATTCTAGCCCTGTCAAAGGCCATCGCAAGCCTTTCTACGGACATTCACTACTGCAAGCAGTGTAATATGATTTCCGATGACGAGACGTGCAGCATCTGTGCAGACAAGCGCCGCGACAGGAACATCATCTGCGTAGTAGAGAGCGTGCGCGACGTGATGAGCATCGAGAACACCGGCCAATACAACGGCCTCTATCACGTTCTCGGAGGCATCATCTCCCCTATTAACGGAGTGGCTCCCAGCGATTTGAGCATAGACTCCCTGCTTAAAAGGGTATCACCGCAGACTGAGGTGATATTAGCCCTGAGCGGAGACGTAGAAGGTGAAACCACATCGTTTTACCTATATAGAAAACTTGAGCCTACGGGCGCTAAGATAACGACACTGGCACGAGGTCTGGGATTCGGCGACGATTTGGAATACGCCGATTCGCTCACGCTCGGACGGAGCATAGTCTCAAGGCAACTTTTTAAACCATAACGGACTGTGCAGTTAGTGGAAACCATACTTTTCGGCTTATCGGTATGTGCAGACTGTTTCGCCGTATCGTTATGTTCGTCCATTGGCCTTAAGAAGCGTAACGCCGGCACCATCGTAAAAATCGCCCTGTGCTTTGCGATAATCCAGACGGCATTCCTGCTCGTAGGATGGGCTTGCGGTGACGTTTTGACCAGCCTCATAAATAAAGTGGCCAAATGGGAAGCATTGGCATTGCTAGTTTACGTGGGAGGCAGTATGATTTACAGCGCACTCTTCAGCAAGAAGAGCGAAAAGTCCGATTTGAACGGGCTGAAGAACATAGTATTGGCCGGAATAGCCACGAGTATGGACGCACTGGTGATCGGAGGCAGTCTGTCCCTGGCTGGCCAAGGATGGAGCCAAACGGTTCCGCAAGCGGTTTCGGTTTTCATCTTCACTGCCCTGAGCGTGCTGGTGGGCATTTTGTGCGGGGGCAAATTGGCCCGAAAAGCCGGACGATGGGCAGAGGGTATCGGAGGCGTGGTGCTGATTGGGATAGGATTAAGTATTGTTTTATAAGGAGTTTTTTCTAAATTTGCAGGGATGATAAGGATTTTTCATAGAAGCGGAAATGAGATTTTACTCTCTAACAGACTGGAGGACCTGGCCACTCTGAACAAAGCGGACGTTCTCTGGATAGACCTTATCGACCCCAGCGGAGACGAAAAGCGTGCTGCTGAGGCATTTAACGACGCACAAATCCAGAGCCGCGCACAAGCGGAGGAGATCGAGAGTTCATCTCGCTTCCACGAGGCAGGCGGGATAATCTTTGCAAATACTAACTTTCTCTCACCTACCAGCACGGAGATGAGTATGGATGCGGTGTCTTTTATATTGGCTCCTAACACATTGACTACCCTGCGTGAGATTCCTATCCGCAGTTTCGACCTGCTTTCGAATAAAATTCAGGCGCGTCCGGAGCTTTACAAGAGCGGTTTTTCCATCTTCGTGGAGATAATGGACAAGCGTGTCGACCTCGATGCCGACATCGTGGAGCTTATCGCACAGGAGACTTCGCAGTTTAGTAAGAGAATTAACCAGATGGAAGACATTAATGAAGAGTTCCTTCTGGACATCAATCAGTTACAAGAGAACGCGATGATAGTCAGGGAGAATGTGGTGGACAAACAGAGAATCCTCGGAAACATCCTGAAGAGCGATTTGTTCCCGGATTCGCTGGATAAGAGATTTTCCATCATCCTCCAGGATATCACCTCCCTTATCAGCCACATAAACTTTAACTTCGAAAGACTCGAATACCTTCAAGATACCATCGTGGGTATCATCAACTTGGAGCAGAACAGGATTATGAAGATTTTCACTCTCCTGTCGCTGCTGCTTATGCCTGCCACCCTAATCGCAAGTTTCTACGGAATAAACGTACACCTTCCGTTCGAAGACGTTCCGCTGGCTTGGCTGGGTCTACTAGGCCTGATGCTTGTGACCACAGCAGGCATAGTATTCTATTTCAAGAGGAAGAAACTGATGTAATTATCTTACTATCAGTTCTCCCACTTCGAATCCCCAACACCCGTCCGTAACTATCGGAATCTGACGTCCACAGGCGTTCGGCTGGTATTCTATATCGTCTATGAAGGTATGGCTATGCCCTCCTATTATCACGTCTACGTATTTCGTATGTTTCACGAGGTCTATGTCTTCCGAGAATCCGAGGTGTGAAAGGAGTATCACCAAATCGCATTTCTCCTGTTTTTTCAAATATTCGGCATAGCGGTTCGTCACATCTACGGATGATACTTGCACGAGACGCGACGAAATCTCATAGGCCACATTCGAGGCCAAGTCGGAAGTAACGCCTATTACGCCTATTATCTTTCCCGCCTTATGGAGTATGGCATAAGGAGTTACCTCTCCTTCAAGAGGAGTTCCCGCGAACTCGACATTAGCGCATACCACAGGACACTTTATCTGTTTGACTCTCGCTGCGAGGTCTTCGATTCCATTGTCGAACTCGTGGTTTCCCAGGACGATGCAGTCGTAGCGGAAAGCATTGACGGTAGCCACTTCGAGTGCGCCTCCGAATTGGGTATAATACGAAGTACCCTGGTTAAAGTCTCCGGCGTGAAGCAAGAGCACATTATCTTCGCCACGGGCATTTCGCACGCTATCCACTATCGCGCCCCTTTCTATGATACCCGCTTTACCATACCTTTCGGTCTCGCGGACCGGCTCCAGATGGGAATGGGTATCGTTAAGGTGCAGAATGACCAACTTCGGAGAGCAAGATGCCAAGCTCGCCGCACAAAATGCCATAAAAATATACTTTAATGTCCTTTTCATTTTATCACTACTCTGTTATCCAAATGATACTCTAACGGAAGTCCCGCCTCGGAAAGGGCGTAAACCTTTTTCAAGATGCAATCGCGAAGCAGCACTCCGGTGCGCACTACCTCCACGGCGCCTTCGCCCAGATGAATCTTATCTCCTCCGTTAAGGAGAAAATCTATGCTACCTATGCCATACAACTTGTCGTCTCTGACTTCCTCGCCGCCGACCTTAAGGCTTTCCACCGTCTTCCCGTTCAACACGACCTCCACTCCGCCTACCGCTTGTAGTGTACGTGAGGCCATATCCTCGAAAATCCGGCGAAGCTGCTTTCCGTCGACCTGGACATAGACCAAATAGTTCTTGAACGGGAACATCGACACGATATCGTCCAGAAGAACATCGCCCTGAGGGATGTCACACCTTATGCCGCCGAAGTTCGTAATGCCCACATCGACCTTTCGCCCGGTGAGTTCCTCGACCCCTTCCATAATGCAGTCTACTGCGAAATTCGACAATTCGCTCTGCGGATAATGACTGCTCATAGCCTTCGGAGCGTGCGCGATGACCTGCTTGAGCGAAGCCATTTCCGGCTGTGCGTCTATTAGTATTCGGGCCAATTCGGGCGTAGAGCCCTCGTTGTAGACCCTACCAGACGGTGCATAGTACGTTCCGTCCTGCACATAGCCCAGGGCCTCTTTAGTATTGTCGGCGGTAGCCGGTTTGACTCCTGTCCTATGAGCATCCACCTTTATAGTAGACCAACTGTATCCGGCGGAACACCCCACCACGATACAAAGTGCGCAGGAAAGTAGTACTGCGGCTTTCATTATTACTTTTGTTTTAACCATTTCCACAAATCCTTGAATGTAGTTTTCTTACCATACATAAGCACTCCCACCTTATAAATCTTCGCCGACAGATAGGCGCAAGCTATCGTCGTTACTACCAGAAGCCCTATAGAAAGGAGTATCTGCCATCCCGGCACGCCGAAAGGAATTCGTGCGAGCATCACTATAGGAGAGGTGAAAGGTATCATCGAGCCCCATAATGCCACGGCGCTGTCCGGTGCGTTATAAGCGTAAAGTGCTATGAAATAAGCTATCATAAGCGGTATGGTTACCGGCATCTGAAGCTGGCTCGTATCATTTTCGTTATCCACGGCAGCTGAGCCGATAGCCGCGAAAAGCGATGCGTATAGCAGGTAGCCGAGCACGAAGAATACTATGAAATAGAGTACCAATTGGCCTATGTTAAGTCCTGCAAGCGTACCCACGATGTCGCCCAACTCACTGTCGCTGTGGGAGAGCACTGCGGTCATGGTATCGAATTGGTTAGCACCTTCAGGCAGTCCGGCCACTATGGATTGGGCATCGACCGTGTCCATCATCTTAGGGGCGATGATTCCCATTCCGGCGCTCAGGAGCACGATGGAGAGGACGATCCAGAGGAAGAATTGGGTAAGAGCCACGAGTGCCACGCCAATTATCTTTCCGAACATAAGTTCCGTAGCTTTCACGCTGCTAATCAGCACTTCCACTACCTTGCTCGTCTTTTCTTCCACGACCGCGGTCATAACCATACTTCCGAACATCGTGATGAACAGGAAGATGAATATGCCAAGCACCATAGAGAGTATGGAGTTCACGCCGCTTTCGCTGACTTTCTCATCACCCTTTTCATCCAGCACGAAGGTGCGTATAGGGACGTCGGCCTTCACGCTATTCACTATCTCTTCCAATCCGTCTATGTCATAGGATCTTATGCGATAGTCTTCGAGGGCATCGTCGATGTATCGGCTCATAGTCGCCGTCACGCCCATCCCGACAGGCTTTACAGACGTGAACGATGCCTGAAGGTTCTTCTGCTCGTCTATCTTCGATATACTGAGCACGCCATCGAGTCCGAGATCTGCCAGTCTGGCCTTTACGGTGTCGAGAGGCTCGGACGACATGTCCTGAAAACTTATCTGTTCGCTATTCTTAAGATATGACATCACGATTCCGGATTCGTCGACTACGCCTACCGTCTTGGTCTTCTCCTTTACGTTCACCATCACCACACCCATTGTCACGCCGCATAGTGCGAGCAACACAGGGACTAAAAATGTAGTGAGAAGAAATGTCTTCTTTTTAACTCTCGTGGAGTATTCGCGGTTTATGATAACCCCTATCGTACGCAGATTCATAATTTACCTCCTTCGCTGACCAGTTTAATGAAAATGTCGTTCATTCTCGGAATCAACTCCCTGTAAGATACGATGTTTACGCCTTTCTGCAAGTAAGACTCAAGTGTAAGTGCACCATCGGTTTCCTTAGGCAGGATGCTGGTGTGAGTCCCCTGCTCGTCGGTGTAGACGAGTTCTACCTCGTTCTTTCCGAATTGTCTTCTTATTTCGTCTACCCCACCGGTGATGACCACGTGAGAATTATTTATAAGTGCCAGATTGTCACAAAGTTCCTCCACGCTTGACATATCATGTGTAGAGAGAATGATAGTGGAGCCCTCTTCCTTAAGGCGGAGGATTTCACGTCTGACTATTTCGGCATTGACCGGATCGAAGCCTGAAAACGGCTCATCCAGAATGAGCAGCTTAGGATTATGTACGACGGTGGTTATGAACTGAACTTTCTGGGCCATACCCTTCGATAGTTCTTCCACTTTCTTATTCCACCATTTCTGTATTCCGAAGCGCTCGAACCACTCTTTTAGCGATGCCTGCGCATCGGCCTTGCTCATACCTTTCAATTGGGCGAAATACATAGCCTGCTCACCTACCTTCATCTTACGGTAAAGGCCTCTTTCCTCAGGCATATAGCCAATCCTCTCCACATCTGATTGTGTGATAGGCTTTCCCTGAAAGAGTACCTGTCCGCTTGTAGGGATAGTTATGCGGTTTATAATCCTTATCAGCGTGGTCTTTCCGGCGCCATTAGGACCCAAAAGGCCGAAAATCTTCCCCTCAGGTATCTCCAGACTTACATTTTCCAGAGCCACCTTTTCGCCGAAGGACTTGCTGACATTCTTGATTTCAATTATTGCCATATTCCTTTTGTTTAAAAATCTCGTAAAAATAGCAATAATTTGCGACAAATAAGCGAAAATGTATAGGATATTACGCCAGCACGATTTTTGCAGTAGTTTAAGAGCTAACCCATTAAATTTCTATTTATTATGTATGACGACGATGTTACCCTAAGCAAGTACGTTTGCTCCGTTTGCGGCTATGTCTATGACCCGGAGAAAGGTGACCCTTCACAAGGCATCTACCCAGGAACCGCTTTTGAAGAACTCCCCGCTTCGTGGAAGTGTCCTAAATGCAAAGCCCCTAAAAGCGCCTTCACCCAAAAGAAAGAATAGAAAGGCCCGACTTTAAAGCCAAATTGAGCCATAGAATTTCTTTCTATGGCTCAATTCTTATATAAACTTCTTACGGTTTCACAGAAACCTTTCCCTTCCCACAAACTCTTCCAGTCCTACAAAACCCCTTTAGTTCTATAAAATCTTATCCAGTTGCGCGCGGAGTGCAGCCTCGCCGTCTATGGCGGAGTTAATCTGTCCGTCAGTAATCAAGACGCTGTAAGGGAGTGTGTTGACATTATAGAGAGTCACCGCAGGTGAAGCCACGCCACGGCCATCGCACACGTTAATCCACGGAAGTTTCTGATTTCTAACCACGGAAGCCCACAAAGACTTGTCCGCAGAAAGGCACACCGAATATATTTCGAATCCCCGCTTGTGATACTTGGCATACAAAGGCTTAAGGACATCGACGTTAAAAAGTTTCTGTTCCGCGTCGGTATCTGACCAGAAATGCACGAGAATAGCCTTACTTTTCAAGCCGGCGAGAGACACCTTTTGCGCATTCACATCAGGCATATTCAGTTCCGGGAATCCGGCCTCACGAGCCTGCGAAAGCGTAATGCTCATATTCAACTGATTTTCACGAGCCTTAGTCTCCTGCTCAAGAGCCTTTACGAAACGCGAATCCGGATAGACTGTTTTCAAGCTATCGCACACATTTCTAAACAAAATGGCATCCGTAGCCTGACCGAAAACCGGCACGCCAGGAGTAAGCACCTGATAAAAAACAGGCACCACGGTCAAGGACTTGCTATTCTTCATCACGTACTTGACCCGACTCCTATAATAAGAAAGATAGGTACTTACGGCAGTGCGGTCATCTTCCGACGAAGTCATCTCGTGCAAGAAAGTGTTATAATCCCTCTCCACCTCGCACAATTTCTCCGAACCCTCGGAGCCGCTAACGGAGAAGTTACCGACGGTATCTGCCTTAACCATAGCCCTTTCGCCACTTTCAAGCAAGAGCGACGCCAGACGCGTATCCCCATTATAGACATACACGAACTCCGGCTGTCCCTTGCTCACAGGGACACTATACTTGAACCTGCCGTTCTTATCGGTCTTCACCGAATCGAGCAGTTCGCTTGACGACACATTCAGTCTATACACGGCCAATTTAGTCTCCGGCGCGCCATCTACCGTCATATCAATCGACGCCTTAGGCGAGCAAGCAGCTGCGCACAATACGGCTAAAGACAATCCCCAAATCTTCTTCATACTACCTATGCCAATTTCTGAAATTCAGCCCACACTGCTGCCGCTATCTCAGCCTTACGCTCATCGCTAACCTCAGGACGCTGTTTCCTGAAATCCATATCGCCCTCGCTCTGCAAAGGAATAAGGTGAATGTGCGTATGCGGAACCTCCATACCCAAGACAGCCACGCCGACCCTCTTGCAAGGCACCACCGCCTTAAGCGCTATGGCCACCTTACGGGCAAATGCCCACAACCCCTCATAAGTCTTCTCATCGAGCGAAAAGATGTAGTCGTCTTCCACATTCTTAGGAATCACGAGAGTGTGTCCCTCCGTCAGAGGAGAGATATCCAAGAATGCATAAAAGTCCTCGCTTTCAGCCACCTTATATGAAGGAATTTCACCTTTGGCGATTTTCGTAAAGATAGTCATACTCTATATGGTAATTTCTAAAATCTTGAACTTAAGTACGCCTGCAGGCACCTTTGCATCCACTACCTCATCGACGCCGTGGCCGAGGAGAGCCTTGGCGATAGGTGTAGTCGCAGCAAGCTTACCCTTAGAGAAGTCAGCCTCACTCTCACCCACGATGGTGAAAGTCATCTTCTGATGTGTATTCAGATTCTCTACCTTAACAGTATTCAGCATCTGCACCTTGTCAGTAGAAAGCATGGAAGAATCTACGACCTTAGCATTAGCAACCATATTCTTAAGATTAGCAATCTTGATTTCCAAAAGACTCTGAGCCTCCCTGGCCGATTCATACTCGGCATTCTCGGAAAGGTCACCTTTCTCTCTTGCCTCTGCGATGGCCGCAGAAATAACAGGGCGCTGTTCAAGCGCCTCTTTCAATTCTTTTTTAATACTCTCAAGCCCTTCTTGGCTCATGTAATGAACTTCTGCCATATCTTTTAATCTTTTATACTAATAAACTATTCGAGGCCGTCTTTAAACTTCGGCCTCATTATCTCTGAATAAAGGATTAGCTTTTTCTTCTCTTTCTTTATTTCTGAAGCAGTAATCTTTTTATCAGATTCCTTTGGTTTTTCCTTTTTCGTGGTCATATTATGCGAAGATAAGACTTTTCGCTGACATTTCGTCCTTTTTCAGTTGTTTTTTCAACTCTTCGAACGAAGAAAACAAAACTTCGTCCCTAATCTTCGCCACGAAACTAACCTCCAAGTCGTGTCCGTATATGTCTGCGTCGAAATCGAATATGTGCGTTTCGATGAGCCCGGACCTATCCACATTGCTCATTCCCCAGAAACTCTCCTCTCCCAGACGCACCCGGCTCAGATACACGCCCACTGCCGGCACGCACTTCAGCGGCTCCCGCAGGGCCAAATTGGCCGTAGGAAATCCTATCGTGCGCCCAAGCTGCTTCCCGCTCACGACCACTCCCTGCACGGAATAATCCCGGCCAAGCATCTCGGATGCCAATTCCACATTCCCCTCACCAAGCAAACGCCTTATCTGAGTGGAAGATACCGTAAGAGAATCCACCACGAGCGGAGGAACCACGACCGACTCAATTCCCAAACGAGAAGCGATTTCCTGAATCTGGGAAGTGGTCAAGGAGCCACTGCCGAAACGATTGTCGTAGCCCAGCACGATGGATGTCACTCCGAACTTTTCGCGAAGCATCTTCAAATAATCCTCTGCATCCAGGGATGCGAATTCGCGCGTAAAAGGCAATACCTCCACCCTATCCACTCCCATTCCGTAGAGAAGTTCCTTCTTTTCATCGATGGAAGTCAAAAGACGCAAATCCTTAGCCCCGTTTTGAAGAATTACTCTCGGATGTGGCCAAAAGCTGATAACAAGACTTTGCCCGCCGCACTCCGAAGCACGTTCGAGCAAAGTCCTTATTACTGCCTGATGTCCCGAATGGACACCATCGAAAAAACCGGTTGACGCTACAACCATTTCACTATAGGGAAGTCCTGACGATGAGGCAACTCGGCGTTTCTAGGGTAAACCCTGGTACCGACCTCATACATACCTGTCCTTTCCGGCAAGACGGAAGTCTTGAAGGTAGCCACTCCATTCTCATAAGAGACGAGTTCATAGTTGAACACTTCCTGAATATGGAGCTGACCCTTCGCATCGGTAGAGGTGAGGAGCATCTCCACGCCTATGTCTTCCGGCTTCAAACGGCCCAAATCTATTACCACCTCACTCTCGAGTTTGTTCTTGTCCGAAAGTGTGTATGAAGCATTAGGCTGAGTGTATGAAACGATACGCATATTGTTCCACTCCTCGCCTACGAACTTCTTCCAAGCAGCGATTTCCTTGGCCACCTTTCCTCCGTCTGCTACAAGTCTCGAATACCTCTCGCTCTGAGGGAAATAGTACTGCTTGCAATAATCAGAAAGCATTCTGTTAGTGGTAAAGTTAGATGCTACCATAGACACTGTGTTCTTAATGTAGCCTATCCACTTGCTGCTGCGTCCGGTATTGTCGATATCGTAATAGTCAGGTGCGATTTCATTCTCTATGGTAGAGTAGATGGTAGCCGCATCCAACTCGTTCTGATACTCATAGTCGTCGTATGTACGCTCCTGTGGAAGAGCCCAGCCGGCATCCTTCACATAACCCTCAACCCACCATCCGTCGAGAACGGAGAAGTGCATTACACCATTCATCGAAGCCTTCTCTCCGGAAGTACCGGAAGCCTCCTGAGGTCTGGTAGGGTTGTTCATCCATACGTCCACGCCCTGAACCAAACGCTTGGCCAGAGTGATGTCGTAACCTGGTACGAACACGATTCGTCCGATGAAACGAGGGTCCTTGCTTATCTCAACTATCTGTTTGATAAGGTCCTGACCTGCTTTGTCGGCAGGGTGTGCCTTACCTGCGAAGAGGAACTGCACAGGACGCTTAGGGTTGTTCACGATCTCGTCCAGCCTATTGAGGTCACGGAAAAGAAGCGTAGCACGCTTGTATGTAGCGAAACGACGTGCGAATCCTATGGTAAGAACGTCGTCACGGAGCGTTTCCTTAATGGTAACTATCTCGCCAGGAGAATAGTGAGCAGACACGATAGGGTCTGAAAGACGATCCTTTACGGTCTTTATGAGGTCAGCCTTGAGAAGCTTGCGCGTATTCCAGATCTGCTCGTCGTCTACCTTATAGATGCCCTCGAAGCAAGACTTGTCATAGTGCGATGTCTTGAATTCCTCTCCGAACACCTTAGCGTGGATGGCCTTCCATTCCTTAGCTGCCCAAGTAGGATAGTGCACACCGTTAGTTACATAGCTAATATACAGTTCTTCAGGAAGATATCCCGGATACATAGGTGCGAAGATGTCCTGGCTCACCTTACCGTGAAGCATAGACACACCATTCACATTCTGACTGAAATTAGCTGCCAGAACGCTCATCGAAAACTCCTCTTTCACATCTTGGGCGTTTATCTTACCGAAGCCCATAAATCCGCGCCAGTCCAGACCATATCTCTGTGGATAATGTCCGAAATACGGGCCAAGCTCGTCTTCGGAGAATGAGTCGTGACCTGCAGGGACAGGAGTATGAGTGGTGAACAGAGCCGATGCCCTCACGAGCTCAAGTGCCTCGCTCATCTCGTAGTGCTGCTCCTGCATATACTCACGGAGTCTTTCGAGACCTGCGAAAGCGGCGTGTCCCTCGTTATAATGATACATCGTAGGGTTCAATCCCAATGCGCGAAGCGCTCTCACGCCACCGATACCCAGCAGGATCTCCTGCTTCAAGCGGTTTTCGTGATTACCGCCATAGAGCTGGTGAGTCACGCTACGGTCTTCGGCCGAATTGGCCTCATAATCGGTATCCAGAAGGTAGAGGTCCGTGCGGCCCACTGCCACTTTCCAAATGCGGGCATAAAGCGTGCGGCCAGGAAGGTTCATACTTACGCTCTTCCAGACGCCGTCTTCGCCGATAACCGGCTCTGCAGGAATCTTGAGGAAGTCCTGCGCGGTGTAGTCAGCGACCTGATTGCCCTGAGGGGTGAGTCTCTGCGTAAAATAACCGTACCTGTAAAGCAGACCTACCGCCACCAGATTCACGTTCATATCGGAAGTTTCCTTCAGATAGTCGCCGGCCAATATACCCAGACCACCGGAATAAATCTTCAGAGAGGTGTCCAGTCCATACTCCATACAGAAATATGCCACAGAAGGCTCCGTGCGCTCGTTCTTTTTCTCCATATAGGTATAGAACTCGTTGATTACACGGTTCATTCTGGCGAGGAAATCCTCATCCTTTGCAAGCTCGTTATATCTCTTAAGGCTTACTTTATCCAGGATTTCCATAGGGTTATGCCCCGATTTATGCCACAATTCTGCATCAATGCTCTTGAAAAGAGCTTTCGCGTCATCATTCCAGCACCACCACAGGTTCTTGCAAAGCATCTCAAGACCTGCAAGCTGCTCAGGCAGATGGCGCGTCACCATCACGCTTTTCCACGATGGCGCCAAATTTTCACTATAATTCATATTACTACTAACTATTTAACTGCAATAGCATCATTTACTCTTATAATAAAGTCGCTGAGTACATTCATATAGTTTATGAATGCCTCATAAGGGGAATTGTATGGATTGAAGTACTTATGCATATCGCCTCCCGTAAAGAATTTGGTACACATATAGTAGAAGTGGTCGCTCTCCTGAAGGTGACCGTAGTCGCTCCACAGGACAGGATCGTTCAAAATCGACAATTTTTCCTGAAGTCCGTAGAGCTTTGAGAACGCCTCGTTCTGAAGCTCATTTCCAAGCCAAGCCGTGAGGTCACGCTCTTCGTCGGCCCAAGAGATGGCATTAGGAACGGAGAGTTCCGATACAGGCTTGAACGCAGCCGCCACCTCAGATGGAGTATAGAACTTGAACTCCTTATCCTTAAGGCATTCGCCCGGAAGCGCTGCCATAAAGTCAAAGATGCCGGTAGAAGCGTCCGTGTGCTCACCGAAGGTCTCGTAATCCATAAAGAGACCTACATAGTCGCCTTCCGCTTCGTCTATCCAACCCTTGAACTTCTCTGCCGTAAGAGGCCAGCCGCTCCAGTTTCTGTCACCAAATCTGAAAGCGATGTCGTCGCTCAGGGCATAATTTCTCAAAAGTAGACTCTGTTCAGAGACAAAATCGTTACTATATACGTAATTAGGGCAACGCCATCCCATAATGTGCCTAGCACCTTCTGTCAGGATAGTCTTGAATCCCATATCGTAAACCTGTTTTCCTATCGCATCGGAATATATGAGCTCGGTATTTCTGAAGGTAACCGGCTCCACACCGAAATAATGCTTGATGGCTTCCTTATGCTTGAATATCTGATATTCGAACTCCAGCGGACTGCCTATCGACGCGAGCGAGTGATAATAGGTCTCGCAGAGGAATTCCACACAGCCTGTTTCTGCCAATTCCTTAAAGCTCTCCAGCACCTCCGGAGCATAGCGATCGAACTGCTCGAGCGCACTTCCCGAAATGGAGAACGCTACCTTGAAAGAGCCCTTGGAAGCCTTGATGGCCTTCAAGAGGGTTTTGTTCATAGGCAGGTAGCACTTTTGAGCCACTCTCTTAAGGATGGTCCTATTCGCGAAGTCATCATAATAATGAGAATCTTTGCCTATATCGAAAAATCTATATAAGCGGAGTCGTGTAGGCTGATGTACCTGAAAATACAGACAGATCGATTTTGCCATAACTATTTTATTATTAATTGTTCATAAATATTTTTCAACTTAGCGGCAGCGTAATCCCACTTCAATGCATTCACTTCTTCCAATCCGTGTTCCGAGGCAAATGTAGAAAGTGCAGGATAGTTTACCAGCGCATATATGTCGTCGGCCATAGCGTCGACGTCCCAGAAGTCCACCTTGAAGGCATATTTCAAGACCTCGGCGGCACCGCTCTGATAAGAAATGATGCTTGGCACGTTAGAACGCATAGCCTCGAGAGGCGATATGCCGAAAGGCTCACTCACCGAAGGCATCACATATACGTCGCTCAGGGCGAACATCTTCTGCACGTCGGTTCCGCGAAGGAAGCCCGTGAAGTGGAATCTGTCGGAGATGCCCAGACGAGCCACCTGACGGATGGCACGAGTCATCATATCACCGCTTCCGGCCATCACGAAACGCACTCCCTTAGTACGCTTGAGTACCTTGGCCGCAGCATCTATGAAATACTCCGGACCTTTCTGATAGGTAATTCGGCCTAGGAAGGTAACCACCTTATCCTTAACTCCCCTTTCTACCGTAAGGTCTTCCCTTCCGCTGAAATCCACGGCGTTATGCACGGCTACCACCTTAGAAGGGTCGATTCCGTATTTGTTGATGACTATGTTACGGGTAAGTTCGGAAACTGCCACTACCTTGTCGGCCATCTCCATACCCCTCTTTTCTATGGCATATACCCTGGAATCCACCATATCGTCAGTTCCCCTGTCGAAGGAAGTGGCGTGCACGTGGACTACCAGCGGCTTGCCTGTCAGTTCCTTAGCTGCGATTCCGGCCAAGTAGGTCAGCCAATCGTGTGCGTGAATCACATCGAATTCATCATTATGCTGCATAGCGATGGTCCCACCCACCTGAGCGTAGCGAGACACCTCTTCCATAAGGTTCGCGCCATACTTTCCGGAGAATTTGAACTTCTGCCCGAAACCTATGGTGGTCTGGGTAACCATCTCCTTCTTCATCTTCTCGATGGCCTCGAAATACTCGTCAGGCTCCACGTAAGGAACCAGGTTCGAGTCGACATAGACGAACTTCACCTTATCGATGAACTCGTCCACCGAGCTGCTCACGTGCTGAACTGCTATGTCGCTGGCATTAATGATTTTAGTACAAGACTCATCCTCATCTCCGCTCGCAGACGGCATAACGAACAAAGTCTGAACGCCATTATGCGCAAGGCCTTCCACTATACCCTTACAGGCAGTACCCAATCCGCCGGCAATGTGTGGAGGGAACTCCCAACCGAACATCAAAACTCTCATATGCTATGCCTCTTTATACTGTTTCAACAATTCATCCACTACCAAAAGTGCGGAAGTACTCATCGCAGAAGATACCGCACCATGAGGTTCGAACGGCGGATCTCCGTCGTAAAGCTCCGCAAACGCGCCCACGCCGTGCTTGTTCAAGTCTTCATAGAAGCCCTCTACAAGCCACTGAGCCCTCTTCCAGAAAGCCGGACCCTTGACCCTGAAGCAAGTGTCGATGTAAGGAGCCAGCAAGAAAGGCCTGGTACTACCCTGATGGTATGCCAAGTCCCTGTCGAGTTGCGAGCCTTCGTAGACACCGCGGTACTTCGCATCCCTCGGCGAGAGAGTTCGGAGACCCCTGGCCGTAACCAGTTCCCTGTCTATGACCCTCAACACCATAGGAGCCAATTCCTCCTCGACCGGAGAGTGCTTTACCCAAACGGCGCACAACTGGTTAGGACGGACTTCCATATTCTGGCCATTGTCATCGACATAGTCGGCGAGATAGCCGAGTCTCTCGTTAAAGAAAACCTTAGTGTAGTTATCCTTAACAAGCTGAGCTATAGGAGTCCACTTGGCCACGAAAGCCTTATCGCCGCCACGCCCCTTCTCCATCTCCAGTGCGAAACATATCGCGTTATACCATAGCGCATTGGTTTCCACTTGATAGCCGGCACGTTCAGTAACTGCACGGCCGTTTATATAGGCGTTCATCCAAGAAAGGGCCACGCCGTCCATCTGAGCCCACAAAAGCCCGTTAGGATGCATAGTCACTTCCCGGCGAACTCCTGGGAGATAGCTTTCCAGAATCTCCTTCTGTATCTTTCCATATTTCTTCCATACCTTCTTCGCGTCTGCGCCATGGTCTATGTAGTACTGAAGTACCACTGCCATATAGAGAGGCGCCTCCACCTGAGTGGTTCTGGAAGTAAGTCTCTGATAATTATCTGCTATGAGATTATCCAATATCTCTTCGAACTCGTCTGCCTTTCCGGCACACAGAGTAAGTCCCGGCAGCGATATGAGAGTCTCGCGCAAAAGTCCGGCATAGAGCCACGAATAACCTGCCTGAATCTTTCTAATGCCGTTATGGTGAGTGATGAGCGTGTCTGCGCAGTGCAACAGCTGCTGATGGGCATCGTTAATCTCGCCTGACTGACGTGCAAGCGTTTTGAATGTCGGTGCGAATGTCTTAGGATCCGCCTCACTCGTGGATACGCTTACGATAAAACTGCGTCCTTTCCGGAGCTTCACTTCAAAATAGCCGGGGCTCAAAAGGTCTTCCTTACAATCGAATCCTCTTCTATACTCGTCGGAATAGGTCACGCCGTAGTTCCAATAAGCCTCATCCACAAACTTCTCCTTAGCATCAGAGAACTGGATGTAGAGGTCGGGATAAGACTCGTAAAGTCTGAAGCTTTGGCCATTCACACAAGGCTTCCCCTGCGGATTCGCATCGGGATTAGCGTGCGTAAGTTCGTGAATGTTACGGAATGCGAGCAGAGGGCGCAAACTTACCGTTACCTGAGAAGGACCCTCGAGCAATTCATACTTAATGAAAAGCCTATCCTCTTCAGGGCACAATATCAAGCTCTTCCTAATCACGATGTTACCTATCTTGTAGGTAATGCTGGTGACAGGATCTGCCTCGAAATCCACCACATACTTATGCCCGCGCGGCTCGTAGACCTCGCCATAGCAATGTATGCCCAAATTAAAGCGCTTACCCTCCACGATGATGGATTCATCCAGGGAAGACAGCATAAGGAAGCGGTCTCCTCCGAACCTGTCCAGGGTAAGAGCCAGAAGACCGTGATACCTGCGGGTATTACACGTCACGATGGACGTATTACAATACGCGCCTGTCTTGTTAGCACAAATAATCTCCCGCTTGAGTGAATACGAAAGATTTACAAGCTCTGCCTTGTTAAATTTTAAAAAAGCCATATCATTTTGTTTTTACCAGCACCAAGGCGCACCTGCAAGGCAGGTAAAGCCTCAATGAATGATCTATGGTATTATGTTTCTTATCCGAATCCAAACGTCCGAACCCTCCGAACCGTTCCTCATCGGTGTCAAATACTTTCAAATACTCGCCATCAGGCATCTCAAATCCGTAATTATCATACGATTGACTCGGCGAAAAATTGAACGCAAAGATAGCATTTTGGCGGCGGAAAATCAAGACTTTTTTTTCTTCGTCGGCCCTGATAAGTTCCCCTTCTACATCCAATGTCCTGTCCTCACGCAAGAAATGCACGAATTCCGAATCGAATCTCTGCAAATCGCCATAGCGAAGACTTGGATTATCGGCAAGGGACCACTGCCTGCGGGCATATTTGAAAGACCAAGCGTTTCCCTCACGCGGAAAATCTATCCACTCCGGATGTCCGAACTCATTACCCATAAAGTCCAGATAGCCATTACCCGCCGTAGCAGCCGTAATGAGCCTTATCATCTTATGCAAGGCTATGCCCCTGTCTATCACAAGGTTCGAGCTCGCCTTATCCATATGGAAATACATCTCCTTATCCATCAAGCGGAAAGCTATGGTCTTATCTCCCACCATCGCCTGGTCGTGACACTCCGCATAGCTGATGGTCTTCTCATCGGCGCGCTTTCTGGTCAATTCCCACCAGATCTCTCCCATCGACCAATCCTCGTCCTTCTTCTCCTTTATCCATTTTATCCAATGGTCCGCCACGCCCATCGCCATTCTATAATCGAATCCCACGCCTCCACAGTCCAGCGGAGCTGCCAATCCTGCCATACCGCTCACGTCCTCGGCTATGGTTATGGCGTCCGGACGAAGCTTATGAACCAGCAAATTGGCACAGCCCAAATAAGCCACCGCATTTTCGTCCACGCCGGAATTGAAATACAATTCATAATTACCGAAATCCGTTCCCAGACCGTGATCCCAATACATCATCGAAGTCACGCCATCGAAACGGAATCCGTCCAGATGATATTCCTCCAGCCAATACTTACAATTGCTCAGCAGGAAGTTAAGCACCTCGTCCTTACCATAGTCGAAACACCTCGACCCCCAAGCCGGATGATAACCGGCACTTCCCTTATAGAAATAAAGATCGTCCCTGCCATCGAAACGGCCAAGTCCTTCGGCCTCGTTACTCACGCTGTGCGAATGGACTATGTCCATAATCACGGCTATGCCCATCGAATGAGCCTCATCCACCAGATGCTTGAATTCTTCCGGAGTTCCGAAACGGCTGCTGAGTGCGAAGAAATTCGACACCTGATAGCCAAAACTGCCATAATACGGATGCTCCTGGAGCGCCATTATCTGTATGGTATTATAGCCTAAGCTCTTAACCCGAGGCAGTACCACAGTGCGAAAATCGTCGAAAGTCGCTACCTTTTCCTCTTCGGAGCTCATCCCGATATGACATTCGTAAATGAAAGGAGCCTCCTTAGCACGCGTGAATGGATGCTTCCACTCGTACGGCTGTGCAGGCGCCCACACCTGTGCACAGAACACCTTCGAATCAGGGTCCTGAACTGCCCTCGTCAGATATGCAGGGAGCCTTTCACCACCTCCTCCGGGCCAATCTATCCACAACTTGTACAACTCCCCGTGATGGAGAAAGACATCCGGAAGACGAAGCTCCCAATTTCCGTTTCCTACAGGAGAAAAGGCATAGGAACGCACACGCTTCCAGTTATTGCATTCACCTATGAGATAGATCATATTAGCGTTAGGAGCCCACTCGCGCAGCACCCAGCCATTCTCGTCCTTGTGCAGTCCATAGTAGAGATGGGCATTAGCCTCGCTATGCTTGCTCCAAGTATCGAGAATCTTCCGATGCCTATTATCTATAGCGTCTTTCCAGGGCTCGAGCCAAGGGTCCGTTTCATAAATCGGTTTCATAAAAGGTGTTTGTTTGCAATTCTCCCAAATTTAGTAAGAATTAGCGAGATAACATAATAAAAAAGATGGCTGGTCAAAATAAACTGACCAGCCACCCATTTTATTCATTCAGATGAATTATTGCTCATCCGGTGCATCGTTTCCACCCTGTGGGCCATAATCAGGACCGCCCTGTGGACCCTGAGGTCCCTGTGGGCCTTCCGGTCCCTGAGGCCCGGCACCCTGACCTGACATAGATGAGTAGATTTCACCCATTACCTTGTTAAGTTCCTCAGTGTACCTGTCGATATCGGCTACGTTCTGAGTCTTCACGGCCTCCTTAAGGGAGTTCAGAGGAGTCTCAAGAGCGCTCTTCTTGTCTGCAGGAACCTTGTCTGCGTTCTCATTCAAGAATTTCTCTACCTGGAAGCAAAGGGCATCTGCGTTGTTGATTTTATCGACACGCTCTTTCTCTGCCTTATCTGCAGCCTCATTAGCCTTAGCCTCGTCACGCATTCTCTGAATCTCTTCATCTGAAAGACCTGATGAAGCCTCGATTCTAATCTTCTGCTCCTTGCCGGTAGCCTTATCCTTAGCGGATACTGACAAGATACCGTTAGTATCGATATCGAAAGAAACTTCGATCTGAGGTATTCCACGAGGAGCCGGTGCGATACCGTCGAGGTGGAACACACCTATCTGCTTGTTATCCTTAGCCATAGGACGCTCACCCTGGAGAACTCGGATTTCTACTGAAGGCTGGTTGTCAGCTGCGGTAGAGAATACCTGATCCTTATGTACAGGGATGGTAGTGTTAGACTCGATAAGTTTAGTCATCACGCCACCGAGAGTCTCGATACCAAGTGAAAGAGGAGTAACGTCAAGAAGAAGCACGTCCTTTACATCACCTGCGAGCACACCACCCTGAATGGCTGCACCTACTGCGACTACCTCGTCCGGGTTAACGCTCTTGTTAGGTTCTTTTCCGAAGAACTCCTTAACGAGCTCCTGAACTTTAGGAATACGTGTAGAACCACCCACGAGGATTACCTCGTCTATCTGAGATGCGCTAAGGTGTGCATCTGAAAGCGCCTTGCGGCAAGGCTCTATGCTCCTGCGGAACAAATCGTCGCAAAGAGCTTCGAACTTAGCACGTGACAGGGTCTTTACCAAGTGCTTAGGCATACCGTCTACAGCCGTGATATAAGGAAGGTTGATTTCCGTAGAAGACTGGCTTGAAAGCTCAATCTTAGCCTTTTCTGCAGCTTCCTTAAGTCTCTGAAGTGCCATAGGGTCCTTCTTCAAGTCCATTCCGCCGTTCTCTGAAGCGAACTCTGAAGCGAGCCACTCGATAATGGCGTGGTCGAAGTCATCACCACCGAGGTGTGTATCACCGTTAGTAGACTTAACCTCGAATACACCGTCGCCAAGCTCAAGGATGGAGATATCGAAGGTACCACCACCGAGGTCGTACACAGCGACTTTCATATTCTTGTTCTTCTTATCCAGACCGTAGGCAAGTGCGGCAGCGGTAGGCTCGTTGATGATACGTTTAACGTCGAGACCTGCGATCTTACCGGCTTCCTTAGTAGCCTGACGCTGAGAGTCTGAGAAGTATGCAGGGACTGTAATCACAGCCTCGGTAACTTCCTGACGGAGATAATCTTCAGCGGTCTTTTTCATCTTCTGAAGTATGATGGCTGAGATTTCCTGTGGAGAGTACTGCTTTCCGTTAATCTCTACGCGAGGAGTATTGTTCTCACCACGAGCTACGTTATATGGAACACGTGCGATTTCCTTAGAAACCTGATCGTAAGACTCACCCATAAATCTCTTTATGGAGAACACTGTGTTCTTAGGGTTAGTTACAGCCTGACGCTTAGCTGCGTCACCGACTTTACGCTCACCACTATCAGTGAATGCTACAATTGAAGGAGTGGTACGGTGTCCTTCACTATTAACGATAACGGTAGGTTGATTACCTTCCATTACAGCGACACAAGAGTTTGTCGTACCTAAGTCAATACCAATAATCTTTCCCATAATATTCTTTTTTTTATTTTTTCAATCAAACTTAAAACTGGTGCCCGGCTCAGCCGAGCACGCCTATGTTTTTATCTAATCTCGTGCCACGGGAAAGAATACTGACATTTTGTCACACCATCTCGATTTCGGTGCGCACTTCCTGAGGGTCGTCTACTTTTTCATAGGTATACCTACAGTCCAATTCCGAGTCCTTGCAGCGTTCGCATATCTTAGCGTATATCCTGTCTCTCAATTCCTTCTGAGCCTTTTTCTCCGGAAGCGTAGCGTCAGGATAGAATGGTCCGTCATACCAGACCTCGGCATAGGTATGTCCACGACTGTCCTTATGATAGACTGTGCTTTTCGCAAAGCAGGGAGCGCCTAGTCTTACCGGCAGTTTGAATGACACGTCAGGGAAATCCCTCACCGCGTTATACTTGGGCCAGATATGAGCCTCGGGATATACCACTATGGGATGCCCATTGTCGTACATACGCTTAATGGCATTCATATATTTGACATAGGTAGACTTGGCATAAGGCACGGGCACGGTCCCCAGCATACGCAGGAAGGTCTTAAGCCCCGGTATGGAGATGGCGTCGGGATTGGCCACGATGTAGACGGAACGCGGGAAGGCGACCACCGGGTGAAGCAGGGCGTCGGCGAAGACGTTAGTGTGATTTCCGAAGACGAAATAGCCCTTTCGGCGGTTCTCGACCTTTCGCAGCACTCCTACGTTATGGACGCGTTTCAATCGCGAGAGCGGCTTCACGAGCACGGCGACCAACACCATATATACATAGTATACTATGGGCTTGAGCGTACGATAGAGGATATTCTTCGGAAAATACTCGTAATCTGCCGGCGTGGGGCTTCCCTTTATGCCGTCATTTGCGAAATCGTCGTTACGTTCGTCGAAATAGTAATAATGCCTAAGCCTTTCCATTCTCTATCTCGCGAAGGAACATATTCTCCATCTCCTTCATGCAATGCCTCTGGTCATAGTGAACGCTCTCGGCAATGTACTTCTCGCGAAGTTTTGCCTTCTCTTGCGGATGCTCTATGAACCAATCGATTCGGGAAGTGAGCGCCGCGCTGTCATTAACCGGGAAAAGGCAATGCGGATCGAGGGCGAAATTCTTCGTCGCACAGTCCGGAGAGTCTGCGATTACCGGAACCAGGCCACAGGCGATGGCCTCCAGACAGGCTATGCCTTCGAGTTCAGCCTCTGCCGGATGACAATAGAGATCCGAATAATTCAGTATGCCAAGCAGTTCGTCACGCGAGAAGAATCCCATGACCGGCTGATTCGTGAGGTGCTTTCCCGCCCATTTTTTATACTGCTTCTCGGCAGGACCGTTACCGCAGAGGATGATTTGGATCTTCTCTTCATACTTGGAGCCTGTCACCGCCTTTAGGAGAGTCATCTGCGACTTCTCCTGAGAGAATCGGCCGGTAAAGACTATGCAGTATTTGTCTTTCAAAGTCTCGGGCTTAGGTTGAGGATTAGGTTTGAACATATCGTTTACTCCGTTCGATATGACATAACCGTTAGTCTTGCGTTTCATGATGGATTCGAAGACGTCACGGATAAACTGGGTAGGATAATGAATGGCCTGAACCCTGCAGAAAAGATTTCTGTCATACCAGCCGTATACCCAACGGTTAGGAGCCTTGCTGTGGAGCAAGCCTATGTGACTCGTGAGGTTCTGCGCCTGCGCATGGAAACCGGACGTCATCGGAATGCCGAGTTCCTTAATGTATTTGGATGTGGCGCGCGCGATGAAAAGCGGGACCATAAAATGGACTATGTCCGCATCGTGAACTGCACTATATATTATATCCTTGTCGAATTTGGCCAAGTTCAGCTTGTTTCTCTTAATAAGAGTATTTACCAGACCGGCCTTCGGCAATATATAATA
>Ga0129316_1000149_pt1 | contig 50790 bp, 50 predicted proteins | sample Cm1ome_2_FD_94429 | JGI IMG/M metagenome (GOLD analysis project Ga0129316, IMG submission 94429) | Eastern black-and-white colobus group fecal microbial communities from Wisconsin, USA - Cm1022B metagenome | ecosystem: Host-associated > Mammals > Digestive system > Large intestine > Fecal...
AATGGTTCTCTGGGATCAGGGATTCCATATCCATAAAAACTATTGCCATTTGCCTATCTTGTCGCCCCATCATACCTCATCCCTCCTCATGTTTATTGTACCACATAGAGGCCTCCTGCGCTATTTTGTCAACAGGTCCAGCTTTATGCGCAAATTGGTTTGCAGTTCCTCTGAGCGAACGTAGTTAGCGCGCAAAGGTATCGTATCCGGCACCGAGGATCAGGTATTGCCGCGCGCCGAGCCGGACCGCATTTTCGAGGGCCGTCTCCGCAAAGGAGGCTCTCTCAAGCGGAGTAGGGGCGAGCTGATGCTCGACAATCCAGCGCAGCGCCTCGTCCGGGCTTCCCTGAAAGGCGGGGTTGAAGAATTGGATTCCCGCGGACATGCTTCAGGAGATCTTTTCAAACTCCCCGGGGGCCAGCAGAGATTCCGCCATCGGGTCGTCAAAGACCTTCGGCCCATCGGCGCGGGCATGATAAGCGCGGGCAAAGGCGCTCACCAGCGCGGTCATGTTCGTCTCTTTCATAAAATCACCTCGTATTCTTCATACACCGGCGGGCGGAAAACCGCAAGACTTGAAATTTGTGCCGTTTTGTGGTATGATAAAAGCAATTTGAAAGAGAATTTACAAAACCGTCACATTTTGATGTGACGGTTTTTTGTCGGTCTGCGCCGGCCGGCGGACTTTTATGCGGTAAAATTCCGGGCAACCTATTGACGGAAAAGAGCCGCGGGCAAAACCGTTTTTCAGCAAAACAAAAAACGAACGGCTCGCCGTTCGTTTTCGTTGTTAGCCTATTTTATTCAGCTTGCAGACAAGGGCAGACTTTTTGCGGGAAGCAACATTCTTGTGAATGATTCCCTTGGCAGCAGCCTGATCGACGGTCTTGATTGCATGGCGCACAACCTCGGCGCAGTTCTCACCGCCTTCTGCGAGAGAAAGCTCCGCTTTCTTCAGGGTGGATCTCAGCTGAGATCTCTGCGCCTTATTCAGCTCGGTCTTGGCGGCAATCACCTTGACTCTTTTCTTCGCGGATTTGATGTTCGGCATCGTTACACCTCCTTACCATCGCAGTACAGTACAAGTTATCTTATCATTAATCCGCGGAAAAATCAACACCTTTCAAAAAATTATTTAAGGAGGGAACCCATGGCAAACAAACTGCTGCCGAGGACTGATCTGGCACTTGAGGCGGCCGATACCGGCGATCACAAGCTGCCGGAAGGGGTGTTTTGTGAGGAAAAGAAGGAGGGCGCGGTTCTGCGCACCGTCGTGCGGATCGAGACGCAAGGCGCGGCCGAACGGCTGGGGCGTCCGCGCGGCTACTACCTCACTCTGGAGGGGCCGTTTGAGGAACGGGAGACGCTGGCGGAGCAGCTCGCTTCGGCGCTGGCCGGTCTGCTGCCTGACGGCCCGGCGCTGGTGGTGGGGCTGGGCAACCGCTCCATCACCCCCGATCTGCTCGGGCCGGAGACGGCGAAGGGAATCCTCGCCACCCGCCACCTGCCGCCGGAACTGCTGCGCGAAATCGGTATGGAGGGGGTGCGGCCGGTCTGCGCGCTGGCTCCCGGCGTGATGGGAGAGACCGGCTTTGAGGTGGCGGAGCTGACCGCGTCGCTGCTGCGCGGCGGGGAATTCGCCTCGGTCATTGCAGTTGATGCCCTTGCGGCCCGCTCGATGACCCGGCTGGGCCGCACGATCCAGCTTTCGGACAGCGGCATTTCCCCCGGGTCGGGGGTGCTTAACAGCCGGGCGGCTCTTTCGCGGGAGACGCTGGGGGTTCCGGTGTTCGCTGTCGGGATCCCCACGGTGGTGGACGCCGCCGCTCTCTGCGAGGAGGGGGAAGAGTCCCGGGAACCGCTGATGGCAACCCCGCGCGACATCGACCGGATCATCGAGCAGGGGGCGGCGATCCTCGCGGAGGGGATTAACCGGGCGCTTCAACCGACCCTCGACCCCGATGAGCTTTCAGCCCTGCTCTCCTGAGGCGTATTCCCCGGGAAAACGGTCCGCAAAGGTTCCGCTGGCATAATTTTCGCCCCGGCGGCATATCTATCATCGAACAAGCCGTGGCGAAAAGGAGAGCGCTTTTGTGAGACGAGGGAAAAAACGGAGGATCGGAAAAGTCCCGGCGTGGATCGCCGCCGCTCTGTTAGCAGGAGCGGCGGCTGTTTCGCTGGCCCCTCTCCTTGCGCCCGCCCTCTCGCAGGCGGCGCTCTTCTCAGCGGTGCTCGCAATGCCGGAAGGAGCCTTTTCCGCCCTGCTTTCCGGGTTGAAGGAGGGAGGCGGAGCGCCGCTTGAGGCGGTCTCCCCGCTTCCGGGGCAGGGGGAGCGGAAGCCGGAGGTGTCGTCCGTCCCCTCTCCCGAATCCGGGGAGGAACCGGATCTGCGGACCGGCGGGCTGCCGGAAGGGGCGAAGCCGCTGCCCTATATTGCCCCCGACATCCCGGAGGAGTACCGCCGTCCGGTGCTTCAGGAGGATTTTTCCGGCGCGGCAACCCGTGCGGCGATTCCAATCGGGAATTACTGGCTGCGGAATGACACCGAGCTGGCGCGCGAGGAAATCGAACGGCTGCTTCAGGCACCGAGAATCCCGGCGCTCTCCGACACTGCGGAGCCGCAGGTGCTGATCTACCACACCCACGCGACCGAGAGCTTCGCACCCTATGACAGCGACAGCTACGACAACCGGTATAACTGGCGCTCGACCGATAACAATAATAACATGGTGGCGGTGGGGGCGGTGATGGCCCGTGTGCTGCGGTCGCAGGGCATTGGAGTGGTGCACGACACCAGTCAGCACGACTACCCCTCCTACAATGGCTCCTATGCCAACAGCTACCGCTCGATCAAGCGGTATCTCGAGCAGTATCCCACTATCAAAGTGGTGCTCGACCTGCACCGCGACGCCATTGAGCGGGAAGGCGGGCTGATCGTCAAGCCGACCGCTGAAATCGGCGGGGAAAAATACGCCCAGCTCATGATTGTCTCAAACTGCGACGACGGTACCGGCCTTCTGCCTAACTGGCGGGAAAACCTGCGCTTTGCAGGCGCCTTCTGCGCCCGGATCGAGAGAGAGTACCCCGGCCTGACCCGCCCGATCCTCTTTTCCTATCGAAAATATAACCAGCAGCTTTCCACCGGCGCGCTCCTGCTGGAGTTCGGCTCCCACGCCAGCACCCTCGAGGAAGCGAAGCGCACTGCCGAAGCGGCGGGCAGCGCCCTTGCCGGACTGCTGCTTGAAGGGAAGTCGAACCCCTGAACCGGATGATTCGTCTGGGCAGGGGGCGGATCCGCCCCCTGCTATTTGCCTTTTTACTGACGTCAATTCTTTTTTGCTTTCTGCTTGCACTGTTCTGGGTACAGCTTCAGGCGGCGCGGGGGGATTTTTCCAGTCTGGACAGGCCCACCGCCGTGCTGAAGGCCTCGCCCGAGCCTCTCCTGCTGGTCCGCGCCGGGAGCTGGGAAACCCGCGTCCCGCTCGGCTGGCTCGACCGCGCGGCAGGTGTCTTCCAGATGCTCGACCGCTGGATCATGCCGGCCGAGCTTCGCTTTTCTGTGCGGGCGGGACTGTTGGCCAAGGATCTGGCCGGACAGGCACACGGCCGAAGGCTCGAACGGGAATTCTACCGCAACGCGGGCGAGGTCTGAGCCTAAAAGCCGCACACCGGGGCTTTTCCGGCGGCTTTACAATCCTCTTTCCTTCTGCTATGATAAAAACCGACGGCCGGACGGGCTTTCCGTCCGGCCCCTTGGCGGAAAGAGGGAGCGGCAATGCAACTCGACCTGACGATGGTGGCGATCTTTTTTCTTATCTGCGTCTGCGGCAGCGTGATACAGGCGGTCTGCGGCTTCGGCTTTGGGGTCTTTGTGATGATGTTCCTTCCCTACATGATGCCGAGCACCCTTTCGGCTGTGGTGGTGGCGAGCCTCCTTGGCATGAGCAGCAGCGGAATTCTCGCGCTGCGCTACCGCCGGCAGATCCGCCCGCGGAAGGTGGTCGTTCCGCTGCTGGCTTATTTTATTGTCAGCACCTTTTTAGTGCGTGTTTCTGTCACGATGAACGAAGTGCTCATCCGGCGGCTGCTGGGCGGGCTGATGCTGATCCTCAGCATCTATTTCATACGCTTCTCCGACCGGGTTCATATCCGGCCCACCAGGGTAAACGCCTTTGCGGCGGGTGCTCTGGGCGGAACGATGAGCACCCTGTTTGGAATGGGCGGTCCGCCGATCAGCGCCTATTACCTCTCCGACAGCGATTCCAATGAGGAATATCTCGCCAACATTCAATTTTATACTGTCCTGAGCAATGTGTATGTCAACACGGTGCGGGTGGCAAACGGCCTCTACGGCCGCTTGGAGCTGATTCTATGGGCGGTTGGCATCTTTGCCGTCCTGCTCGGCGGTCAGCTGGGCAAGCGGATTTTCTCCCGGCTTGACGGGGACGCTCTGCGCCGCCTTGTCTATGCCTTCATGGCGGTTTCTGGCGTGATCATGCTTTTGAAGAGGTAAAAAGGCGCGCTGCGAAAATGCAGATGAATGCATTTTCGCAGCGCGCTCTTGCGATTCCTTCTGCGCTTCGGCGGAGAAACTACAGCGCCTCAACGGCATCGACCGCGCCGGAGAGCCAATCACCCCCAGAGATTCCTTCCACCGCGCCGGCGTCGACCGCCGACGCAAACTCGGGGCGGATCGGCAGGCGGCCCAGCACCTTGGTGCTGTGGGCGGCGGCGGCCTCCTCGATATGGCTCTCGCCAAAGACGGAGATCTTTTTGCCGCAGTCGGGGCACTCGATATAGCTCATATTTTCGATCAGGCCAAGGATCGGAATGTTCATCATTTCGGCCATCCTGACCGCTTTTTCGACGATCATCGAAACCAGCTCCTGCGGCGAGGCGACGATGATGATGCCATCCACCGGAATCGACTGGAAGACGGTCAGCGGTACGTCACCGGTTCCGGGCGGCATGTCGATGAACATCACATCGATGTCGCGCCAGAGCACATCGGTCCAGAACTGCTTGACCACCCCCGCGATGACCGGGCCGCGCCAGACAACCGGGTCTGTGTCCTGTTCGAGCAGCAGGTTGATGCTCATGACCTCGATGCCGGTGCCGGTCACCTTGGGATACAGCAGTTCGCCGTCGCTCTGGGCCTTTTCGGCGATCCCGAAGGCGCGGGGAATCGAGGGTCCGGTGATGTCGGCGTCGAGCACCGCGACCCGCTTGCCGCGGCGGCGCGCCTCGCAGGCGGTCAGTGCGGTGACAAGGCTTTTGCCGACGCCGCCCTTGCCGCTGACGACCGCGACGACCTTTTTGACGCTGCTGCGGTCGTTGAGCTTTTCGAGAAAGCTTTCGGGCTGCTGGCGTTCGCCACAGTTGGCGGAGCAGCTGGAGCAGTCGTGATTACATTCGCTCATGAAATTTTCCTCCTTGCTTTGCGGCCGCTGTACGGGCCGCACAATACCAATGCTAATCATAGGACAATCGTGCGGCGCTGTCAAGCGCTGCACGGGAAGGGGTGGACAGGCATGAAGATCGAGCCGCCTGAAAGGGTCAGCCGGGCGCTGTCAATGCTGCGCCGGGCAGGCTTTCGCGCAGTGCCGGTGGGAGGCTGCGTGCGCGACCTGCTGCGCGGAGAGCCTCCGCACGACTGGGACATCGCAACCGCGGCCCGCCCGGATGAGATGAAACGGATCTTCGCCGGAGAGCGGATTCTTGAGACAGGGCTGCGCCACGGCACCCTTACCCTCCTGATCGGCCGCGAGCCGGTGGAAATCACCTCCTTTCGGGCGGACGGGGATTACTCCGACGGCCGCAGGCCGGATGAGGTGCGCTTCACCCGCTCGCTGGAGGAGGACCTTTCCCGCCGGGATTTCACCATCAACGCCCTCTGTCTGGGCGAGGATGGCGCAGTCATCGACCTCTTCGGCGGACGGGAGGATCTCGCGCGCGGAGTGATCCGCTGCATCGGGGACCCGGACCGCCGGTTCAGGGAGGATGCGCTGCGAATTCTGCGCGCACTGAGGTTTTCTGCCCGTTTCGGCTTTGCGATTGAGGAAAAAACCGCCACCGCGCTGCGGCGGAATCTGCCGCGCCTGAAGCTGCTCGCGGCCGAACGGGTGGTTTCCGAGCTGGAAGGGCTGCTCTGCGCGCCGGACCCGGTGCGGGTGCTGCTCGGATATCCCGAGGCGGTCTGTGCGGTTTTTCCGGCGCTTGCGGGATGTGTTGGGCTGGCGCAGCCCGAGCGGTACCACTGCTACGACGTCTATGAGCACGCAGTGCGGGCGGCGGGGGCGGTTTCGCCTGAATTTCCGCTGAGACTGGCGGCGCTTCTGCATGATGTGGGAAAACCCGTCTGTGCCGACGGGCAGGGGCATTTTTACGGCCACGACCGGGAGGGTGCGCGCCTTTGCAGGGAGGCGCTGGCGGCACTGCGCTGTTCGGCCGCGCTGCAGCAGCGGGTGACCCGGCTGGTGAGGCTGCACCACCTCCCCCTTTCCCCTGAGCGGACCAGGCTGCGGCGGCTGTTGGCGCGGTACGGCGAAGCGGTGCTGCGCGATCTTCTCATGATGCAGCGGGCAGATGCGGCAGCGCAGGCTCCCGCTCTCCGGGAGGAACGTGCGCGGGAGCTGGACCGTTTCGAGTCGGCGCTCAATGCGCTGCTTGCCGAACGTCCGGCAATGAGCCTCAAACAGCTTGCCGTCCGCGGCGGTGACCTGCTGGCCCTCGGCCTGCCGGAGGGGGAGCAGATCGGACGGACGCTGCGCTTTCTGCTGCACGAGGTGGTCGAGGAACGGCTTCCCAACGACCGGGAGGCCCTGCTTTCGGCGGCGCGGGAACGGACGGGGAGGAAACGGGATGAATAAACCGCGTTACGAGCTGCTTTCGGCGGCACATTTTGAGGTGATGGCTCAGCTCTGGGCCGACTCGGAGGTCATCCGCTACACCGCCGTCGAACGGCCCTGCACACCGGCGCAGCCGCGCCCGGGGGGCAAAGAGATGAATAAACCGCGTTACGAGCTGCTTTCGGCGGCACATTTTGAGGTGATGGCTCAGCTCTGGGCCGACCCGGAGGTCATCCGCTACACCGCCGTCGAACGGCCCTGCACACCGGCGCAGTCGCACCCGGGGGGGCAAAGAGATGAATGAACTGTGTTACGAGCCGCTTTCGGCGGCACATTTTGAGGTGATGGCGCGGCTCTGGTCCGACCCGGAGGTGATCCGCTACACCGCCGTCGAACGGCCCTGCACACCGGCGCAGTCGCGCCTGCGGATGGAGGCGCTGCTCGAAGGCCAGCAGGGCCTGCCGGTTCCGACGATTTATCTGGTGCGGTGCAAGGGAGAGCCCTGCGGGGTTGCGGGCGCCCCGCCGCTCGGGAAGGGCTGGCGGCGTTTCGGATTCTTCTATCAATTTCTGCCCGGCTTTTGGGGGCGGGGGATCGGCGGCGAGGCGGCCGCATGGCTGGCCGCGCGGATGCGGGAGAGCTATCCCCGGGCCGAACTGGCCGCCGATGCGGTGGAGCGCAATGCCGCAAGTCTGCGGATTCTGGAGAGGGCGGGCTTTCTGCCATGCGGGGTGCGGCAGGGGAGCTTTGAGCGAGATGGCCTGCGGCTGGATATTCTCTCCTTCCGGCTGCCGGCGCCGGAGGCGAACGCTTCCTCCGCGGCGTATCCTTCGGCAGAACCGGAGCTTTCCATGCGCAAAAAACGCTCAGGGAAATTCCCTGAGCGTTTTTCTCCATTGGAATCCGGGAACGGTCTCAGCGGACCTTGATGTGCGCTTCCCGGAGCTGCTTTTCGGTGACCTCGGAAGGGGCACCCATCAGCAGATCCTCGGCGTTCGCAGTCATCGGGAAGGCGATAATCTCACGAATCGAAGGCTCATCCATCATCAGCATCAGCATCCGGTCAATGCCCGGGGCCATGCCCGCGTGGGGCGGCGCGCCGTAGGCAAAGGCGGAATAGAGCGAGCCGAACTTCTCCCGGACCGTCTCCTCTCCGTAGCCCGCGATCTCGAAGGCGCGCACCATCGTTTCACGGTCGTGGTTGCGCACCGCGCCGCTCGACAGCTCCACACCGTTGCAGACAATGTCGTACTGCCAAGCAAGAATCTCAAGCGGGTCCTTTTCGTTGAGGGCGGCAAGTCCGCCCTGCGGCATCGAGAAGGGGTTGTGGGTGAAGCCGACCTTGCGGGTCACAGGGTCAAGCTCGTACATCGGGAAATCGACGATATAGCACATCCGGAAATCGTCCGCGAGCAGGTTCAGCCGGCGGCCCAGCTCGGTGCGGATCTGCCCGGCGAGCTTGGCGGTCGCTTCCTCGGTCGCATCCGAGATGAAATAGAGCACGTCGCCGGGGGCAAGCTCGCTGCGCTCGATGAGACGGGCCTTCTCCTCGGCGGGCACGAACTTATCGATCGGGCCGAGGAGCTTCATCTCCTCGTTGGCCTTGACATAGCCGAGGCCCTTCATGCCGATCGAGGTGGCGAACGCGAGCATCTGCTCAAAGAAGCTGCGCGGCTGGGCGGCGCAGCCCGGCACCCGGATCGCCCGCACCGTATGCCCCTGGAAAGGCTTGAAGGTGCAGTTGTCGAAGATGTCGGAAACGTCGATGATGAAGAGCGGGTTGCGCAGATCGGGCTTATCCGAGCCGTAGCGCAGCATTGCTTCCCGGTAGGTGATGCGCGGATAGGGGCCGTGGGTGACGGGTTTGCCGGTGAACTTCTCAAACGCTTCGGTCAGGACCTGCTCGGCGACGGTGAAGACCTCCTCCTGGGTGGCGAAGGCCATCTCAAAGTCGAGCTGGTAGAACTCGCCGGGGGAACGGTCGGCGCGGGCGTCCTCGTCGCGGAAGCAGGGCGCGATCTGGAAATAGCGGTCAACCCCCGAAACCATCAGGAGCTGCTTGAAAATCTGGGGAGCCTGCGGCAGCGCATAGAACTTGCCGGGATGCTTTCTCGCCGGAATCAGGTAGTCGCGGGCACCTTCGGGCGAGGAAGCCGAGAGGATCGGGGTCTGCACCTCGGTGAAGCCAAGCTCGGTCATCTTGTTGCGCAGGAAGAGCAGCAGGTCGGCGCGTTTTTTGAGCATCGCCTGCATCCTGGGATTGCGCAGGTCGAGATAGCGGTAGCGCAGGCGCAGCTCCTCCTTGATTTCGGTGGAGTTCTGCACCTCAAAGGGAAGTCCGCCCTGCGACCGTCCGATAACCTCCAGGCTCTCGGCCTTGAGTTCGACGGTGCCGGTGGCAAGCTTGGGGTTGACCGTTTCGGGGGCGCGCAGCGCAACCTCTCCTTCAATTGAGACGACCGCTTCCTTCATGACCCCTTCGAGCATCCCGTCGTCGTGGATGACCACCTGCACGGTTCCATAGTGATCCCGCAGGTCGAGGAAGAGCACGCCGCCGTGGTCGCGGATATTTTCGACCCAGCCGGCCAGACGGACACGACGGCCGACGTCGGACTCGCCGACTGCGGCGCAGGTCCTGGTTCGGTACTGGTTTTCAAAAAACATAAAGGGTCATTCCTTTCCTTGCGGCGCCGGGCGGGCCGCCTCAACATTCCGGCTCTGAAAAGCACAAATAAGGGCATCCCCGGCGAAGGATCGCGGTCACGTCGCCGTCAAACGCCCGTTCTCATGCATGATATCATAGCATATGCGGCAGGGTTTGTCCAGAGAAAAGCGCAAGATTCCGGTCGAGATCAGGGGTCAGATTTCCGCTTCGAGAAGCGATTCCAGCCGTCCGGCGAGCGGAATGTGGACCAGTCCCTCCCGCAGGGCGAAGCCGACCGTCTGGGAGGTGCCGGTGCGCTCATGCAGGCAGTAGGAGACGCAGGCTGCGCTCATCTCCACCAGCGCGAGGTTGCGCCGGCGCATGCAGTCCCGGGTGTAGGAGGCCCCCAGGCAGATAAAATCGGAGGACGCCTCCCGGATCCGCTCGTAGCGAAGCGCGTCGGCGCGGCTCCAGCCGTCGGGCTGCCCGGCAAAGGGGGCGACGACGATCAAACGCAAATGGGAAAATTCCCGTTGGAGGGAAAGCACCGTCTCGGCGGCGAGGGTGTCGAATCCGAGCGCCCCGCCCGCCGCAAAGGTGTAGTATCCGTCGGCGATCAGCTCCCGCAGTGCCGCTTCCAGCAGGCCGGGCAGCAGAAGGAGGTGCCGTTCCTCAATGATCCGGTGTCCGGTGAAGCAGCAGGTGTGGTTTCGATCGGAAAACATGGGTGCTCCCCTTCCCGCGGCGGGCCGCCCCGCCTTAGTCTTTCCCCGCCGCCGGAAGGAATTCCCCGGCCGGGGCTTTTTTCCAGTATAGCCCGGCGCGGGGCAAAAAGCAAGGCGGAGCCTTCGCTTGCGCATCGCCCGCGAGCAGGAGTACCGCTACGAAGCGGTTTCCTCTATTTTCAACTGCGTCAACGACGGCATTGTATCGGTTGACCGGCAGGGCTACCTGACCAATATCAACACCCTCGCGCGTCAACTCCTCGGGGTGCCGGCCGAGGGCTGGCGCAGGCGCCGCCTCAGTGAATTCATCACAGTGCCCAAGCTGGAACGCACTCTGGAAGAGGGGGTCGAGCTGACCAATCAGATCGTGCTGTCCGGGGAATCCCGGTTGGTGGTCAGCGCGCAGGCGATCCGCCTGGGCGGACAGAGCATGGGCGCGGTGGCGACCCTCCAGCGGGTGGACAGTATCCAAAAGATGGAGAACAAGATCCGCGCAAGTTCGATTGAGAAGGGCCTTTACGCCAAGAAAAACTTCGACGATATCGTGGGCAGCAGCGAAGCGATGCGCCGCCTCAAACAGAGGGCAATGCGCTTTGCCGCCACCGATTCCACAGTGCTGATCACCGGGGAATCGGGTACCGGAAAGGAGCTGTTTGCCCAGGGTATCCACAATCACTCGGCCCGGCACGCGGCGCCCTTTGTGGCGCTCAACTGCGCCACCCTGCCCGAAAACCTGCTGGAAAGCGAGCTGTTCGGCTATGTCAAAGGCGCTTTTACCGGCGCGCGCAACGAGGGAAAACCCGGCGTTTTCGAGCTGGCCCACCGCGGGACCCTCTTTCTCGACGAGATCAGTGAAATTTCCCCCTCCGTGCAGGCGCGGCTGCTGAGGGTGCTTCAGGAAAAGGAGGTCACCCGCATTGGAGATGACCGGGTGATTTCGGTCGATGTGCGGATTCTGGCGGCGAGCAATAAAAACCTGAAGCAAGAGATCGAGCGCGGCTCGTTTCGCAGCGACCTCTATTACCGGCTCTGCGTATTGCCTCTGCATCTCTGCCCGCTGCGTGAGCGCGGGGATGATGTGGCGGAGATTCTGCACGTTCTGCTCAGACGCGGCACCCATACCCAGCCCGCCTTCTCAGAAGGGGCGCTGCGGCTGCTGCAGGAATACCGCTGGCCCGGCAACGTGCGGGAGCTTTCCAATGTCGCGGAGCGCCTTTCTCTGCTTTACAACGGCGGTTCCTTTGACGAGGCGGTTGTTCTTGAGGCGCTCTATCCCGGCGGCGAAGGTCCTCAACGGGGGACGGCGGGGGAAAACGCCGGCGAGCCGCGCTACCGCTCCTCCCGCGGGATCGACCGCGAGACAGCCCTCGAGGCGCTGCAAAAGCATCATGGAAGCCACGCTGAGACGGCGCGGGCGCTCGGCATCAGCACCACCACCCTCTGGCGCAGGCTGCGGGAGCCGTCCAGCCGGAGAAAAACGACATGAACGGCTGCCGTTTGCAGAATTGGGAGCAGCCCCGTCCATCCGTAACGGATGGACGGGGCTGCTCGTATAGGGGGAAGAAAACAGGAGATTGCAGATTGGTTGCGGCGGAAAACCGGTTTTGCCGCACGGTGCAGACTTCAGACCGTATCCGCCTTTTTGCCGCAGCCGGCCTGCCTCAACAGGGACTGAGACCGTCCTTCTCCTTCCAGACCGCATAGACCTGTCGGAGCAGCGCGTCAAAGGCAGAGGCGTTCCAGGCGGCGCGGCCAACAAAAAGGCCGTCGACATCTTCGAGGCCGATGTAGGCGCTGGCATTTTCGGAGTTGACGCTGCCGCCGTAAAGCAGCGGCACGCTGCAGCACTGTCCGGGATAAAGCTCCCGAAGCAGCAGGCGCAGGCGCTGATGGCGTTCCTGTACATAGGCGGGGGGAGCGGGCTTACCGTTGACCCCGATCGCCCAGACCGGCTCATAGGCAATCCAGACCCGGCCGGCCGCGATTTCGGCGGGAGAGACATCCGCAAGGCCGACCTTGAGCTGGATAGCCAGCGTTTCATCGCTGATCGAATAATATTTTTCGGCCGCCGTTTCTCCGACGCAGAGCAGGGCGGTGAATCCGTTGGCGAGGGCGGACAGAACCTTTTGATTGCACTGCTGGTTCGTCTCCCCGAAAAGCTGGCGCCGTTCGGAATGCCCGATCTCCACGAGATCGATGCAGCCGAGGTCCCGCAGCATCAGGGGGGAGACCTCGCCGTATACTGCCCGGCATTTTCCCAGTGCATATTCTGCGCTCCCAGCCGGATGCCGTTGCGCTCGACCGCCCCCGCCGCGGGCAGCGACGGGAAGGACGGAATCACAAAGCGGACAACCGGCTCCTCCCGGAGATCGGCGGTAAGCTGTGCCAGTTCGCCGAGAAAGGCGGCCGTTTCACTTGCCGTCTGGTACATTTTGAGGTTGGTTCCGAAAAAAAGCTGCGGCAGTTTCATCGGCGGTTCACCCGGTCGATCTCATGCATCGCCGCGGCCTTGGGGGTCGAGGAGCCGTCCTGAAAGGTGAGGCTCAGCCACTCGCGGGCGATCATCTTCGCAAGCTCCGGCCCGATGACCCGCGCGCCCATGCAGAGAAGGTTCGCGTCGTTGCTCAGGCGGGCGCGCTCGGCGGAATAGATATGTTCTGGGAATCCCCAATCCGGTTTGAATTTCCATTCTGATCACAATTTTTCTTGTTATTATTGTAAACAAAACAAGATTTGGCCGCCATGTCTATGCGGTCGGCGGAAATGTGGAGGCTGCCAGATTTGCAGGGGTCAATATCAGCAGCGTGAGAATGAGAGCGTATATCATTTCCGGATGCTGTGCGGCAATAGCCGGTATCATCTTGGCGGCCAGAATGTATTCCGGACAGCCTGAACTTGCGACAGGATATGAGTCCGATGCAATTGCGGCCTCGGTTCTCGGCGGTGTCCGGTTTACAGGCGGCAACGGAACCATCGGAGGTGCGGTGCTTGGCTCTTTATTGTTGGGAATCGTGAATAATGGGATGAACCTTCTGAATATTCCGAAGTATGTTCAAACAATGGTCCAGGGCTGCATTATTCTGGGAGCCATCACCATCGACTCGGTAAAGCGCGATAAAAAGGAAAGATAGCAAAGGAAATGAGGCGTGATTCGGGAGGCCCGCATGACGGGTGAAGCGAGAATGGACCGCGATCCGGAATTTCAGGAAATCCTGTCCCTGCTGCCCGGCACGGTGCTGGGGCGGGGGATGGAGCAGTTCACCAAAAGCGGATACCGGCCGTCCCTCGCGGCGTATACGGACGAAAACCGGAGAATCTTCGAGCGGATGCAGCGGTTCTGCGCACGGTATCCGGAGCGGACAGATGAGGCGCGCCGCCTCGCCTGCCGCACGCTGCTCGACGCTGTTGCGGCGTACCTCGCCGCTCCCCGGAAAAAGCAGGGCCTCAACGAACGGGCCCTGCGGCTGGACACCTGCAAAATGGTCATCGTGACCTACCTGACCCCGGCTGTTTTGGAAATGGGGCTGGAGATCGGAGAGCCGTTTGTCCGCGTTCTCCGGGAGGAATGGCTGTCGCGCTGTCCACGTGAGCCATACGAGCTGGTCACCGGTGAGATGATCGTGCAGGGCTTTGAGAAAAAGTGGTACCAGTGCTATATCACGCAGGCGGTCTGCGCCTATCTGGGGCGTTCCGACGACTGCTGCGAGCTGACCGCCTTCTGCCGGTTTCGGGATACCTACCTTTCCGCCTGCCCGGATGGCCCCGCGCTGATTGATGAGTACTACCGCGACGCGCCGAAAATTGTGGCGAGGATCGAGCTTGGGGGTCTGTCCGGCTCGGTTTATCCCCGGCTCTGGGAGCAGGATCTTCTCCCCTGTCTGCGGGCGATCGAGGCCGGCCGGCCCGAGGAGTGCAGAATGCGCTATGAGCGGATGACCCGCCGGCTTCAGCGCCGGTTTCTGCACCTCAGCGGAAAAAGCTGACCGCTGCTCCGCGGGATAGAGAAATCTCTATCCCGCGGTTTTTTCGGTCCTGCGCCGGGATTAGCGATTGCACTTGACAGGAAAAAGTGTATAATGATGGAGGAAACGATCCGGTCAAAATGCCGGAATGAGCAAGAGGAGGAATTCCATGGGATCTCTTTCGAAACTGCAAAACGGCAGCGACGTCCGCGGCGTGGCACTGGAGGTGGAGGGCGGCGCGCCGGTGAACCTCACTCCTGATATCGCCGGGCGGATCGCCGCCGCCTTTGTCCGCTGGCTGGCGGATAAGAGGGGGCGCGACCCCGGAAAGCTGCGGATCGGCGTGGGGCACGACTCCCGTCTGACCGCCGCAGCTCTTAAGGAAGGGACGATCCGCGGAATCGCGGCGGCGGGAGCGGTTCCGGTCGACTGCTCGATGGCCTCGACCCCTGCCATGTTCTGCGCTACCGTATATCATGAGACTGCCTTCGACGGCTCGGTGATGCTGACCGCCAGCCACCTGCCGAAGGAGCGCAACGGAATGAAATTCTTCATTCGGGAGGGCGGCCTGGACAAGCCGGATATCACGGCTCTGCTCGCGCTCGCGGAAGAGATCCCCGCGCCCGCCCTGTTCGGCGGAACGCCGGAGCGCTGCGGGCTCCTCTCGGTCTATGCCGCCGCCCTGCGTGAAAAAATCAAGTCAGGGGTCGACGCCCTCGACTATGACCGCCCGCTGGCCGGGCTGCATGTCGTCCTCGACGCGGGAAACGGCGCCGGCGGCTTCTTTGCCGGGCAGGTGCTCGCGCCGCTGGGAGCGGAACTTTCCGGCAGCCAGTTCCTCGAGCCGGACGGCAATTTCCCCAACCATATTCCAAACCCCGAGAACAAGGCGGCGATGGATTCGATTCGGGCCGCGACGGTGCAGAATCACGCCGATCTCGGAATCATCTTCGACACCGACGTTGATCGGATGTCCGCAGTGCTGCCCGACGGCGGCGAGGTTAACCGCGACGCGATTATCGCGATGATGGCGGCCATCCTCGCGCCCGAGTACCCCGGCTCGACCATCGTGACCGACTCGGTCACCTCCGACCGGCTGACCCGCTTCCTCGAGGGGACGCTGGGCCTGCACCACCACCGCTTCAAGCGCGGCTATAAAAATGTCATCAACGAGTCGATCCGCCTGAACAATGCCGGAATTCCTTCTCCGCTGGCAATCGAGACCTCGGGCCATGGCGCACTGTCGGAAAACTATTTTCTCGACGACGGTGCCTATCTCGCGGTGCGTCTGCTGATTGCCGCCGCCAAGGCCAAGCGGGAGGGGCGCGCCCTCGGCGCGCTGATCGAGCGCCTCCCCCCTGCCTGCGAGGAGGCGGAGCGCCGGATTCCGATCGAAGGGGAGGACTTTGCCGCAACAGGAAAACGGGTCCTCGCCGCCTTTGAGGAGCGGGCGCGGGCGCGCGGCTATGCCGTCGCCCCCAATTCCTACGAAGGGGTGCGGCTCACTCTGCCGGAGGGCTGGATGCTGCTGCGGCTTTCGCTGCACGATCCATTGCTTCCCCTGAACGTCGAGGGCAACGCTCCCGGCGATTGCGCAAAGCTTTTGGCGGCCGCCCGCGGTCTGCTTGAGGGCTTCCCGGAGCTTAACCTCAGCGTACTGCGGTAAACCTCTTGCCCGCGGCTCGCTCGAGGGCTTTCGGAGCTTATAACCTCAGCGTACTGCGGTAACGTCTGTCCGCGGCCTGCTTGAGGGCTTTTCGGAGCTAGCCTCAGCGCACTGCGGTAAACCTCTTGCCCGCGGTCTGCTTGAGGGCTTCCCGGAGCTAGCCTCAGCGCACTGCGGTAAACCTCTTGCCCGCGGCCTGCTTGAGAGCTTCCCGGAGCTTAACCTCAGCGTACTGCGGTAAACCTCTTGCCCGCGGCTCGCTTGAGGGCTTTCGGAGCTTATAACCTCAGCGTACTGCGGTAACGTCTGTCCGCGCGGCTGCGCCGCGCTTGACCATACACTTGAATCAGGAAAGGCAGGAATCACAAAATGGAACAATCCCGTGTGAAGGAGCTCGAGCTGCTTGCCACCCGCGCGCGGCTTCTGGGGCTCAAGGCGGTGCACGACTGCGCGTCGGGCCACATCGGAGGATCTCTCTCCGCGATGGATATTCTCACCGTCCTCTACTTTGAAACGCTGAAGGTGGACCCGAAAGATTCCAAGAATCCCGGCCGCGACCGCTTTGTCCTCTCAAAGGGCCACTGCACCCCCGCGCTCTATCCGGTGCTGGCGCTGCGCGGATTCTTCCCGGTCGAGGACCTCAAGCTCTTCCGCTCGATCGAGGGGCATCTGTCCGGGCACGCCGAAATGCGCCATGTCAACGGGGTGGATATGTCCACCGGCTCGCTGGGGCAGGGCCTTTCGGCCGCCGTCGGCATGGCGGTTGCCGGCAAGCTCGACCGCAAGGATTACCGCGTCTACGCGCTGATGGGAGACGGCGAGATTCAGGAGGGCCAGATCTGGGAGGCCGCCATGGCCGCCGCGAAGTATAAGCTGGACAACCTCTGCGGCATTGTCGATCTCAACGGCCTGCAGATCGACGGCGCGACCGCCGACGTCATGCCCACCGAGCCGCTCGACAAAAAGTGGGAGTCCTTCGGCTGGCATGTGATCAAGGCCGACGGTCACGACGTATCCGCCGTAGCCGCCGCCTTTGAGGAAGCGAAAACGGTGAGGGGCAAGCCCACCGTCATCCTCGCAAAGACGGTCAAAGGCAAGGGCGTCTCGTTTATGGAGAACAATGCCGGCTGGCATGGCAAAGCGCCTAACGACGAGCAGTACGAGATTGCGAAGGCCGAGCTGGAGGCCAGACTCAAGGAACTGGAGGGTTAAACGATGGGTGAAGTGATTGCAACCCGCGCTGCCTATGGCAAGGCGCTGGTAAAGTTTGGAGAGACAGTCCCCGAGCTGATTGTGATGGACGCGGACCTTGCCGGGGCGACGATGACCAACGGATTTGCCAAGGCATTCCCGGAGCGGTTCCTTGATATGGGAATCGCCGAGGCCGATATGATGGGGGTCGCGGCAGGGCTTGCGGCCTGCGGCAAGAAGGTGTTTGCCACCTCCTTCGCGATGTTTGCTGCCGGCCGCGCCTGGGAACAGGTAAGAAATTCCATCTGCTATCCGCGGCTGGGCGTCAAGGTGGTTGGCTCGCATGGCGGCCTTTCGGTCGGCGAGGACGGCGCCACCCACCAATGTATCGAAGATTTCGCGATCATGCGGGCGATCCCCGGCATGACGGTGCTCTGCCCCTGCGACGGCTACGAGATGGAACAGGCGGTCAAAGCGCTGATCAATTATGACGGTCCGGCCTATATGCGTCTCGGCCGGCTTGCGGTCGAAACGGTGACCGACTCGGTCGAGGGCTACCGCTTTGAGCTTGGCAAGGGCGTGACGCTGCTTGACGGCAGCGATGTGACCATCATTGCCGTCGGCATGATGGTGCAGGAAGCGCTGAAGGCCGCCGGTCTGCTCAAGGCCGACGGCATCTCCGCCCGGGTCATCGATATGCACACCATCAAGCCGCTCGACGAGGAACTGGTGCTTGCCGCCGCCCGCGAAACCGGGGCGGTCGTCACCAGTGAGGAGGCCAATGTGATCGGCGGACTCGGCTCGGCGGTCTGCGAGCTGCTCTCGGCCCGCTGCCCTGTGCCGGTCATCCGCCACGGGGTCAACGACCAGTTCGGCCGCTCGGGCAAAGCGCCTCTTGTCCTTCAGGCGTACGGCCTGACTGCGGAGGTCATCGCGGAGAAGGCCCGCGAGGCGGTGGAGCTCAAAGGACGGCAGGCAGGCTCGCTCGGCGCGCTCTGAGCAGACAGTTCCACGAAGCGGCGGCGGAGAGACGGCTTTGCGGCCGTTTTCCGCCGCCTTTTGGAAGGAGGAGAGCTGGTGAACGACCCCGATGCGCTGCTTGTCCGGGTGCTGGCCGAGGCGAAAAGTCTGGGCATCCCCGTTTCCCGGGAAATCGACCCGCACGTGGCGGTAAACACCCGCGCCCGCACCCGCTTCGGCCGCTGCATCCGCAGGAGCGGGCGGTTTACCATTGAGCTGTCGGAGCGGATGCTCGAAGCGCCCGAGCGCTCCTGCCGGCAGACGCTGGCTCATGAGGTGCTGCACACCTGTCCGGGCTGTCAGAACCATCAGGTCCGCTGGAAGAGCTACGCCGCCCGGATGAACGCCGCCTTTGGCTACGCGATTGAGCGGACCGGCACTGCTGAAGGGCTCGGGGTGCCGGACCGGCGGGAGGCGCGCTATAAGCTCGTCTGCGAACGGTGCGGCGCCGAGCTGACCCGGATGAAAAAAAGTCCGCTGATTGCCCATCCCGAGCGTTACCGCTGCCGCTGCGGGGGAAAGCTCCGTCCGGCGCCGGTATGACGGGAGCCAAAAGGCATAAGCTATCGCTGCCCGCGGGCCGAATCCGGCGCGCGGCGTTCCCGAACAAAGGAGACAATGCTGTGAAACGAATTGTTCTGACAGGCCTCGTTCTGGGGCTCATTCTCTGCGGCTGCGGGGAGCGCAGCCTTGGCCCGCCCGTTTCCCCGGAGCCTGATTCCGAAGCTTCCCCCGCCGTTCCGGCACAGCCGGTTTCGCTGCCTCCGGAGGAATCCTCCTCCCCGCAGGAGCCGGTTGAAGAGGATTGGCGGCTGATGCTTGTCAATCCCGATCATCTGCTCCCCGATGATTTTACCGTCGAGCTGGCGATGACTTCCTACGGCTATGAGGTGGATGCGCGGATTGTCGAGCCGCTGACCGCAATGATTGAGGCGGCCGCCGCCGACGGGGTGACGCTGCTGCCCTGTTACGGTTACCGGACCCGCGAACAGTCGGCCCAGCTTTTTGAAAAGCAGGTCAGCCGCCAGCTTGCCGCCGGGCTCTCGCAGGAGGCGGCGGTCGAAGAGGCCAAGAAATGGGTCGCCCCGCCGGGAACAAGCGACCACCATACGGGGCTTGCCCTCGATATCGTGACCCCGGAGCATCAGGTGCTCAATCACGCCTTCGCCGGAACGCCTGCCGCCCGGTGGATGGCCGGGCACAGCACCGAATACGGCTTTGTGATCCGCTTCCCGGAGGATAAGCAGGAGATCACCGGCATCACCTACGAGCCGTGGCACCTGCGATATGTCGGGGAGGAACACGCCCGGGTGATGCGTGAGCAGAATCTCTGCCTCGAGGAATACTGGGAGCAGCTTTACGGGGAGGGACAGGCATGAACCTGCTGGTGGCCGGATGCGGCATGGTCGGAGCGAAGCTCGCCCTGCGGATGTGCCGGATGGGGCACGATGTCTCGGTGGTCGACCGCGAGGAAGAGAGTTTTGAGAAGCTCGGCGCCGCCTTCACCGGTCTGACCTTTGTGGGCAACATCATCGATCTCGACGTGCTGCGCCGCGCGGGCATCGAGGGCTGCGACGCAGTGGCCGCTGTGACCAATTCAGACAATGTCAACGTGATGATTTCCCAGATCGCGCGGGATATCTTTTCGATTCCCCGCGTGCTTACCCGGGTCTATGACCCCGACCGCGAGCGCATCTTTGCCCAGTTTGGGCTGCACACCATCTGCCCGACCGCACTGACCGTCGAATCGGCGGTCGCCGTTCTCACCGAGCAGCGCGCGGCCCGCTATGTGACGATGTTCGGCCAGACGGTGGCCCTTTCTGCGGTTCCGCTGCCGGCGGGAACCGCCGGAACCCGGCTGGGCCGGATGAAGCTTCCGGATGGGATGGCGGCTGGGGTTCTGCATAAGGACGGCGCCTTTGAACTGTGCTATGAGGCGCCGGAACGGGTCCTTCAGGAGGAGGACCGACTGCTGGTGCTGCGCCGCGCCGGAGAGGGGGGCGTCCGATGAAGGTTGTGGTGGTGGGCGGCGGAAAGGTGGGCTTCTATCTTTCCGCCACCCTGCTGGAGCATGGGCATGAACCGGTGCTGATTGAACGGGATCACAAGAAATGCCAGCGCATTGCAAACCTTCTCGACCTGCAGGTGATCTGCGGGGACGGCTCGTCGCTCGATGCGCTGCAATCGGCCGATCTCGCCCATGCCGACGCACTGGCCAGCGTGACCGGAACCGACGAGGACAACCTCATCATCTGCGAGCTGGCCAAACGGCATTTCAAGGTGCCGCGCACGGTCGCTCGGGTGAACAACCCGAAAAATGCCGACGTGATGAAACGCCTGGGAGTGGATATCGCTGTTTCGAGCACCGATTCGCTCGCGCGGATCATCGAGCGGGAGGTGGACACCACCGCCATCCGGCAGCTCATGCATCTGAACCGGGGCACCAATTCGCTGCTTGAGCTGACTCTGCCGAAGGATTTCCGGCATAACGGCGAAACGCTGATGGCCCTGCCGCTGCCGGAGGAATCGATCGTCATGACCATCACCCGCGGCGGTGAGATGACCATCCCGCGCGGCAGCGCCCAGCTCTTTGCCGGGGACCGGCTGCTGGTTGTCTGCAAGGACACCGCGATTCATGAGCTTGGGCAGGTGCTGGGGATCACCTCAGGCGAGGGCCGCGGAAAGCGGGGCCTTCCTCTGTGAATCCGGGCGGGGCACAGCCCTGCTTCCGGCGGCTCAAAAGGTGGGTTGTGCGTCATAATGATTAGCAAAGCGACAGATTTAATTCAATAATTTTGTAAAAATCAACATATGAATCTGCTTGATTTGCGGGAAATCATTTGCCAAAATGCAGAAATCGCTTCGCGACGGTTGACTGAGCCTGCCGCCGGTGCTATTCTGTAACCATCATCGGCAAAGGCACTGCGGGTATTCCCCGCAGTGCCTTTTTCTTCCCTTCATGTTCCCCAATAGGCTTCTTTTGAGCCACTCGTCTAACGAGTGGTTTTGCGCTGCAAAAAGCCCCCGCCACAAGGCGGGGGCTTTTGGGGCAACGCGGGAAGCATCCGCTTCAGCGGAGCGCCTCATAGACGGCGAGAGAAACCTTACCGACGGTGGTGATGCCGTCCAGATCATTCTCAAGGTCCTTGGTGCACATCGAGATGATATAGCGGCTGTGGCTGGGCAGTTCGAAGATGCCGACGTCGTGCTGGATGCCGACGAGGTCGCCGGTCTTGTTGGCGACGAGCACCTGTCCCTCGGGAATGCTGCCGACAACTCCCGAATAGGAGGGAACGGCGGGAACGAGGGAGGGCAGCTTGTTGCGGTACTTTTGGGCGCACATAAATTCGAAGATGGTCCGGGAGATCTCGGGGCTGACAAATTCACCCCTCGAAATGCGGGAGAGCATGTCTCCGATTTCGCCCGCGCAGAGATAGTTGTTGCGTCCCTGCTTGATGGCCTCGAAATCCATCATCTTGCGCTGCCAGATGATATTCTCATAGCCCTGCTCCTTGCAGAACGCATGGAAACGGTCCACGGTGATGACATCCATAACCTCGTTGGTGGCGATGTTGTCGCTCATGATGATCATCAGCTTGCCGAGGTCGCGCAGGGTGATTTCATAGCTGGGGTTCAGGTCACAGAGGATACCAGTGCCGCCCACGCGGTTTTCAGCGGCAATTTTGTGGGGAGCGTCGAGGTCGATGCGGCCCTCGGCGCCGTCGCGCAGCAGCAGCGCCAGCATCGGAATCTTAATGACGCTGCAGGCGGGGAAGCTCAGCTCGGGGTTGATCTTGAGAATCTCGCCGGTAGCGCAGTCCTCGATATAGAGGCCGACCGTTCCCTTCATCTCGGAAAGAATGCGATAGATCTCATTTGACGGAATTCGTCCCATATCAAAATACCTCCTTTACGCAAACGGTTTGTTACAGGATCAGCGCCGCGATGCAGGCAAGGATCACGGTGCCGGGGATGATGGCAAAATAGGAAAGCTTGAGCATCGGCTTGATGTTCTTGGCATGAGCAAGGCCCATCGCACCGATCATGTCGACACCGGGATAGGCATAGGAAGTGATCTGGTGTCCGATCAGGACGATCATGCCCCACAGCTCCATCGAGATGCCGATGCCGGGCAGGAAGCCGTTGAAAAGGCTGTCGATCATCAGCGCCTGAGCAACCGCCGCGCCGTTGATGCCGAAGATGCCGACCAGAACGGTCAGCAGGGTGAAGCCAACCTTACCGGAGCTGCCAATCAGGGGTTCCATGAGCTTGAGCATTGCGTCAAAAGCGCCCGAGGCGGTGACGAAGTTCAGGAAGGGGTTGAACATCAGGAACATGAAGAAGAGCCACATCAGCTTGCCGCAGCCCTCAACGATGTTGTCGAAGATTTCACCGGCCGGCATCTTGGCTGCAAGCCCGGTGAGGATGGCGGCGACGATCATGACCAGAATGACGAAGGAAGCACCGCCCTTGGTGATGATGCCGTAGACGACCATGACGGCCATGGTGGCGACAAAGACGGCGGTGGCGCGCTTGGTGATGGCGTCAACCTCAAAGTTGTCAGAAGGCATCTCGACATCGGGGCCAAAATCCTCTTTGCCCTCGGTCTCCTTCTGGACCTTGTTGGCAATGAAGTAGGTGCCGATCCACATCACGATCGAGACGGGCAGGCCCGCGCAGAGCAGCAGACGGGGATAGGACAGGCCGGTAATACCCATCAGGGTAACCATGGGAGGCGAGAAGGGGCTCAGGAAGAGTCCAGTCTGGCCCGCGCCCTGGAAAATGACCGCCAGGGTCGAGGGGGTGATACCCACCGCCGCGACAAGCGGGATGACGATCGGGGCGATGACCGCATTGGCGCCCGCAAGGGTGCCGAGCAGGGTGACCAGGCAGACCGAGCTGACCATCGTGGCGAGGATGGCACGCTTCTGGGTCTTGACGCCGATCTTGCGCATCAGAATGTTGACGATGGCGGCGGCGACGCCGGTCTTGCGCAGCACCATGCCGAGGCCGGAGCCGAGCATGATGATAAAGCCGACGAGGGCCAAGAAGGAGCCCATCGATTCATAAATTACGGCGCCGAGGCCGCCCAAGGGCTGCTTGACCAGAATCGCGCCGACAACGGCACAGATGCTGACGTTGACGAGGGGATGCATCCCTTTCCGGAAGGACAGGACGATATACAGCAGCAACGGGAAGAGGCCACAAATCGGAGGCAGGTTGAAAATCATAATTACTACTCCTTCTTTCGCGTTTGTTTGAGGACCATATTGCATATGCCGCACGCGGGCGCCGGAAGACTCTCTCCTTTCTGCGCCGAGACTCCGCGCACGGACATCTCAACCGAAAATCAGCACCGGCCGTGCAGCAGCACCCTGCCGGGGGCGGCCCCGGTGAATTCCCCGTTCTCCAGCACCACCGTGCCGGCCACAAGGACCGTCCCGATGCCGGAGGGGCGCTTGACGGGGTCGGTAAAGGTGCTGTTGTCCCGGATTGTTTCCGGGTCGAAGATCGTGATGTCAGCCGCTTTTCCCTCTGCGAGGATTCCGCGCTCGGACATCCCCATGATTCCGGCGGGCAGGCCGGTCATCTTATAGATAATGTCCTCGAGAGGCAGCAGCTTTTTGTCGCGGGCCAGCTCGATCGCGTGCGGGAAGGTGCCGAAGTTGCGCGGATGCGGCATATCCCGGGTAATCGCAGGATCGTAAGAAAATCCATAGCCGTCGCTGCCCACCGCAATATCGGTGCGGCGCAGGATCCGTTCGACATCCTCTTCATACTGCGAGAAGTAGATGCAGGAGACTCCAGCCCCGCAGGTCTGCAGGATTTTGACCACCGCTTCGACCGGCCCGCAGGAAAGCTCTCCGGCGATCTGCTCAACCGTCCTGCCCTCCCAAGCGGGATGTCCGCCCCGGGTCGAAGCAACCAGAACCCGGTCGGGGCCGCCGCGGCTTTCCATTTCGGCGGCGATGTCATCGAGCAGCCGCTTTCCGGGGTGCATCACCCGCTCCATCAGCGCCGGAACTCCGCCGTCATGCGCCCACTTGGGGATCATCGCGGTCATCGAGGTGGAGGAGGCATAATAGGGATACTGGTCGCAGGTGACATCCGCGCCGCGCGCCCGGGCCGCATCGATTTTATCGAGCAGATCCTGCGAGCGTCCCCAGAGCGATTTGGTCATAATCTTGAGGTGGGAGATCTCAAGATGAACTCCGGTGCGCTCGGCGACGCCGAGCATCTCGTCGGCCGCCTCAAAGACGCGGGGGCCTTCGTTGCGCATGTGCACCGAAAGAATGCCGTGATGCTTCCTGACCACCCGTGCCAGCGCGTCAAGCTCCCAGGTCTCCGCGAAGGCGCTCGGCGGGTAAATCAGGCCGAGCGACATGCCGAACGCGCCGCGCTCCATCTCAGCGGCAAGCCGTTCCTCGAGCTGCCGGAGTTCATCGGGGGTGGGGTTGCGGTTTTCAAAGCCCATCACGCAGCCGCGCAGGGTTCCATGGCCGATGAGAAGACCGTAATTTCCGGCTTTCGGGGCGGCGGCCGACTGTTCCGCATAGTCGGTGACGGTGTGGGTCGAGATTTCGACCCCTTCCATCGGGAGCTGGAGGTCGCTGGTAAAATACTCGCTGATTTCCGCCCGGCTTTCGGGGGTGCTGGGCAGGATCGAAATGCCGCAGTTGCCGCAGAGCTCGAAGGTGACCCCCTGACAGAGCTTGCTCTCGGGACGGTAGGGCACAAGAACACAGCCGTCCGAATGGGAGTGAATGTCGAGGAAACCCGGCGCGACCGCCTTTCCCGCGGCGTCAATCTCCTTGGCGGCCTCGCCGTCGAACCGGCCGATGCCGGCAATGCGGCCGTCTTTGATCCAGAGGTCGGCCCGGCGCACGGGCGCGCGGGTTCCGTCGACAATCAGGCCGTTTCGGATTGCCAGATCATACATTGTCAATCGCCTCCTGAAAAGAATAGAGTGGATTGTATGGCTGTTAAAACGCAAAAGGACCCCTTGGCTGCCAGGACGGCAAACAAAAAGTCCCTTATTTACTCGGCCGTGAGGGGAGGCCCCAAAGCCATAAATAAAGCGAATTCGATTTTTACCGGTCCGGTCAGACCGGGCGAGCCTGGCATTCGCGCAGCTTGGCTGCGGCATCGCGCAGGATGACGGTGATCGCCCGCCGGGAATCGCCGAAATAGCGGTTTTGGATGCGGGAGATCATCTCGTCGAGATCGGTGTAGAGGCTCATTCCCAAAAGCTGTGAGGCAATAAAATCGCTCGTGATCCGGCAGATGGTATTAAACTGCACGTCGTGAATCAGGCCGCTTTGGGGATCGGCTACAAAGGAACCGATCAGGCTCTGGTGCACTCGGGTGATCGGGTTCTGGCTGGCGGCTTTGGAAAGACCCACCACGCAGACCGCACCGGGGGGAAATCGAGTCAAGGGCGGCACCTCCTTTGCCAAACCGGATTGGAAACAAAAAGGGATACACCAACACGCCTACGGTGCTGATGAATCCCATTCGCGGCAACGAAACGGGGATGGGAAACCGCCCCAACCGTTTCATTCACAAACAGTGCATCCAACCACGATTTATTCATAGTATAGACACGAAAGGTCCATCTGTCAAGGGAGCCTGCAAAGAAAAGAGAGGTTGTTTGCAATTTTTATTTGCTCCGTATAAAAAAATTGATAGTTTTTGTAAATTTGCACAAAATTTTGAGGAATTTCTATCGAGTATCGAATGACAATGCAGGAAATAAACGGAAACTATTCATTTTACGGGCGGCAGCGGCTCGGGACTGCGCTCGTGCATCTTGGAAAAGGCATCCTTGAGACAGACAAGCAGCGCCTTTTGGCTCAGCCCGTGATAGCCGCGCTGAACCGCCGCGATCATCTCCTCAAGCTCGGTGTAAAAGCACCGCCCCACCAGAAGCGAAGCGATGTATTCGCTGCTGATATCGACCAGCATATTGCATTCCGCATCGAGGACAATGCCACTTTCCCGGTCAAGAACCATCACCAGAAGGAGAAGGTCGTATTTGACGGCGATGGGGGTCGAGGCGGAAGGACGCGCCATCCCCGCGGCCAGGATGGCGTTGGGGCCGTAGCGCGCGGAGGTATGCGGTTCCTGCTGCATGGGGACATCTCCTTACCGGCGGGCCGAAGGGTCCGCGCATATTATCATAGGATACTTTAATATTGTAATCCCGGCGGGGTCTGTTGTCAAACCTTCGGAAAAAGAAAGAGATTTTACAGCAGCCCTCTTGACAACCCGGGAAAGCTGTGATTTAATAAAAAACAAACCGATGATGCGGAGAGTAAACCGATAACGCGCCTGCAGAGAGCCGGGGGGGCTGTGATCCCGGCGGCAAACGTACCGGTATGGATGGACCGCTGAGGGCGGGGTGAAAGGGAACTTCCCGAGTATCCTTCGACGCGTGCCCGCGTTACAGGGCGAGGGATGTGATGGCATCCCGGCGAGCGGCCGTTTCCTGTTTGGGACGGCAATCAAGGTGGCACCGCAGGAATTTCCTGTCCTTGAAACAGATTGGCTGTTTCAAGGACTTTTTCATTTGTCCGCGGACGGCCGGACACCGATTCAGGAGGGCTTTTCATGATGAAGCAGAATACCGGACGATGGCGCGGCGGATTCTTTGATTGTATGCCGTCCGCCCGCTGATGATGAAAAAGGAGATTTTATTATGAAAAAGATATTTGCCGCAATTCTGGCCCTTTCACTGCTGCTGACCGCCTGTTCGGGCGCATCTTCCTCCGCACCCGCGCCGTCCTCCCAGCCTGAGGCGGCATCCTCCTCGCAGGAAGCGCCGTCCGCCTCCTCCGGGGAGACGCTCAAAATCGGTCTGGTGCAGATGATGGAGCACCCCTCGCTCGATGAGATCCGCGAAGCGTTTCTGGCGGAGCTCAAGGCGCAGGGCTATGACGACAGCAAGGTTGTGATCGACTATCAGAACGGCCAGGGAGACATGGGAACCCTCAACACCATCGCCCAGAAATTTGTCGGCGACGGGGTTGATATGATTGTCGCCATCGCCACTCCCGCCGCACAGGCCGCCGCCGCCGCGACCGATTCCACCCCCATTATCTTCTCGGCGGTCACCGATCCGGTCGATGCGGGGCTGGTTTCAGATCTTGAAGCCCCTGACCGCAACCTGACCGGCACCTCCGACGCAATCCCGGTTGACCGGATCTTTGCCCTCGCCGATGAGCTGACCCCCGGCATCAAGACCTACGGACTGCTCTACAACAACGGCGAGTCCAACTCGGTTTCGGTCATCAGGGATGTCAAGGTCGCTCTCAACGCCGCCGGAATCGCCTTTGAGGAGGCTACCGTCATCAATTCCAGCGAGGTGACCACCGCCGCCCAGTCACTTGTCGGCAAGGTCGACGCCATCTTCTCGCCGATCGACAACACCGTCGCCTACGCCATGCCCAACCTCGCCCAGATCGCCATCGAGGCGAAGCTGCCGGTCTATGTCGCCGCCGATTCGATGGTCAATGACGGCGGGCTGGCCACCGTCGGGGTCAACTACACCCAGCTGGGGAAACAGACAGCCCAGATGGCCGCCGAGGTTCTCTCGGGCAAACCGGTTTCGGAGGTTCCGGTGCAGGTTCTCAGTGAGTACGCCACCGTCGTGAATCCCGACACCGCCGCCGCGATCGGCGTTGATGTTTCCAAGTACGTCAAGTAATTGCGGCTCACACTCTTCAGTTTGGAGGTCTTTGCATGAGTGCAGTCCTGCTGCGGGGCGCGGCGGAACAGGGGCTGATCTACAGCCTCGTCGCCCTGGCCCTTTACCTCTCCTACCGGACGCTGAACATCGCCGATCTGACGGTGGACGGCTCCTTCACCCTCGGCGCTGCCGCCGGAGCCATGCTCACGTCCCTCGGCCATCCGGTGCTCGGGCTCTTTGCCGCCGCGGCCGCCGGGGTGCTTGCCGGAATGGTCACCGCCCTGCTTCAAACCGAGCTGAAGGTGCAGCCGATCCTCGCCGGTATCATTACGATGACCGCCCTCTATTCAATTAATTTGCGGGTGATGGGCAACCGCTCGAACCTGCCGCTTCTGCGGGTCGAGACGGTCTATACCCTTTTTGCGGCGGCTCTGCCCGAGACGCTGCGCCCCTGGGGAAAATTTCTGCTTTCGCTTCTGATTACCGCCGCCGTTTCGGCATCCCTCTTCTTCTTTCTCAGAACCCGTCTCGGACTTTCGGTCCGGGCGACGGGGGACAACCGCACGATGGTCAGCGCCTCGTCGATCAACCCGGCTTTCACCACCACTGTGGGGCTGGCGCTGGCCAATGCCATGGTCGCTCTCTCGGGGGGAATGCTCGCCCAGTATCAGATGTTTTCGGAGATCACGCTGGGCACCGGCATGGTGGTCATCGGGCTGGCCTCGCTGATCATCGGCGAGGTGATCGCCGATCTTTTCGTCCGCTCGCCCGGCGTGGGATCGGCAATCCTCGGCGCGATCCTCGGCGCGGTCGTCTACCGGATCATTATCGCCATGGCGCTTTCGGCTTCGGTTTCAACCTCCGACCTCAAGCTGGTTTCGGCGCTGATCGTCACTGCGGCGATCTCCTTTCCCGCTGTCCGCGACCGTTACCGGCTCTTCCGGCTGAGAAAGGAGGCCCGGCGCGATGCTGACGCTTAAAAGTATTTCCAAGACCTTCAATCCCCATACCGTCAATGAGAAAAAGGCGCTCGACCGATTCTCACTGCACCTTGATCCGGGTGAATTTGTAACCGTCATCGGCTCGAACGGAGCGGGCAAATCGACGGTGATGAACGCCGTCGCCGGAGTCTTTCTCATCGATGCGGGACAGATTCTGCTCGACGGAGAGGACATCACCTTTATGAAGGACTACCGCCGCGCCCGGCAGATCGGCAGACTGTTTCAGGACCCGCTTTCCGGTACCGCGCCGAGCATGACCATTGAAGAAAACCTGTCGCTTGCCTATCTGCGCACCGCCGAGCATGTCTCGCCGTTCGGCCTCTCCGCAAAGGACCGGGCCTATCTGCGCGAGCGGCTCGCCGCATTGGGCCTGGGTCTGGAGGACCGTCTTTCCACCCGTGTCGGGCTTCTTTCGGGCGGGCAGCGGCAGGCGCTGACCCTGCTGATGGCGACGCTGATTCCGCCGAAGGTGCTGCTGCTCGATGAGCACACGGCCGCGCTCGACCCCGCTACCGCCGAAAAGGTGCTTGCGCTGACCCGCCGCATTGTGGCCGAGAATCACATCACCTGCATGATGATTACCCACAATATGCGCTCGTCGCTCGAGATGGGCACCCGCACCATCATGATGGATGCGGGCCGGATTATCCTCGACATCACCGGGGAGGAGCGCAGGAGGATGACGGTTCCGGGGCTGCTCGAACGCTTCCGAGCCGCGGCAGAGCGGGAGCTGGACAACGACCGGATGATGCTCGACTGAACTGTCTGCCAAAAAAGGCTTCCCCTGAGAGGGGAAGCCTTTTTTCATGGGAAGCTCAAAGCGAAGGACTCCCGCTTTGCGCCGTCAGGAGCCTTCGGTCCGGACCGGCGCATCCGGAGATGCGGACCATCCTTTGCCGCAGCTGTAGGAGAGGTAGCTGCAAAGCGGAAGAAGATAGAGATAGCAGGCGAGGGGAATCGAGGAAAGGGGCGCGCCCGACGCGGCGAGCGGAACCGAACCGGCAATGGACCATGGAATGAGCGCCGCCAGAAGAATCACGGTGTCCTCGAGGGTCAGGGCGAGCTCATAGCGGTCGGGTATGACATGATCGCAGAGCTGTTTGACCACAACGGTGCTGAGCGACTGATTACAGCAGATGGCGGAGGCGAGAATCGAAACCACCATCACCGCACCGAAGGGGTTGATCCGGGCGGCGAGCCGCCCGATCAGGGCGCGGGTGTTGTTGAGCAGACCGGTCTCCTCAAAAAGCTCCGAGTAGGTGGAGGAGATACAGACGATTGCGCCGACGTTGAGCATCGAGAGGACGCCTCCCCCGTTGGAGAAAGCAGCCAGCTCGGGGTCGGCCGCCCGAAAACCCCGCAGGCAGATCCAGAACAGCTCGGACGAAGCAATCCCCTGAGCCCAGAGGCAGATCGCGCCGCCCGCCAGAATGCTGGTGAGCATCGTGACCTTGACGTTGAGCCGCAGCAGAAAAAAAAGAACGGTAATCAGCGCGGGAATCAGAGGAATCCAGCCGAGATGATAGTTCCTCTCGAAGATTCCGATCACATCCGCAGGGGCCTCCCGCGCGCCGGAAAGCAGGCCGAGCACAAGGTACAGTCCGCTCGTCAGAAGGAAGGGGACCACGCAGGTTTGCAGCATCCGCCGGATGTTGCGGTAGATGTCGGTGCCGGTGATCGCACAGATCAGCTGGGCGCTGGTGGACATCGGGGAGCAGCGGTCCCCGAAGAAGGTACCGGACAGAATTGCGCCGCCGGCATAGACCGGCGGGATGCCCATCACGTTGGAAATGCTCATGCAGATTACCCCCATCGTTGCTGCCGACCCGAAGGAGGTGCCGGTGAGAAACGAAATCAGGCAGCAGAGCCAGAAACAGATCATAACCATCAGATCGGGCCGCATCACACGGGTAGACGCGCAGATGATGGTGGCGATGGTGCCGCAGGCGCGCCATACGGCCGTCAGCATCCCGATGAGCATAAAGGTAATCAGGATGTTTTTTACCGACCGGATGCCGGCAAGCGATGCCGCCAGCAGACGGGAGGCCCGCTTCCCCCGGGAAAGCCCGTAGGCGAAGAAGACGAAATACCCGAAGAGGATGGCAAGCAGAATCGGCAGTCCGGCGATCAGGCAGAACAGCAGTCCCGCCGCGAAGACCAGCAGCACAGAGGCCTCAAGCATGGAAACGCTCATCCTTTCCCTTGTTGTCTGGTGCCGTCCGCATCCGCCGGAGGCGGGTTCGCCGGCTGTGTTTCAAACAGAGCAGCAAAAAAACGCCGCAGGGCGCAAGACCCCGCGGCGGCGCCATTTGTTCAGCGGTAGATGATGTGCTCCCGCGCAGGGCCGGTCGAAACGTAGGTGACCGGGTATCCCAGTGCCTTTTCGATGAATTCGATATAGCGGCGGCAGTTCTTCGGCAGCTTTTCCCACTCGGTGATGCCCATGATGTCGCAGTTCCAGCCGTCGAGCACCTCAATCACCGGCTTGCAGCGGTCCAAAACCGGGGTGCAGGGGAAGTCGGTGATCACTTTGCCTTCAACCTCATAACCGGTGACGACCGGAATCTTTTCAAGATAGCTCAGCACGTCCACAAGGGTGAGAGCCACATCGGTGGTCCCCTGCGCCATGCATCCGTAGCGGGTGGCGACAGCGTCGAACCAGCCGACCCGGCGGGGACGTCCGGTGGTAACGCCGTATTCATGGCCCGCCTCGCGCAGCAGGTGCGCCTGCTCTCCGTCCAGCTCACAGACAAAGGCACCCGCGCCCACGCAGGAGGAATAGGCCTTTACGACGGTGATGACATTGGAGATCGAGCAGGGGGAAATGCCCGCCCCCACCGTCGAGAAGCCGGCGAGCGGCGAGGACGAGGTGGTAAACGGATAGATGCCGTGATCGACGTCCCGCAGAGCGCCAAGCTGTCCCTCCATCAGGATGGTCTTGCCCTCTGCAACCGCGCTGTTGAGGAAGCGGGCGGTGTCACAGACCATCGGGCGCAGCCTTTGCGCATGGCTCATCAGATGATCGAAGATTTCTTTGGGATCGAGCGGAGGCTGCTGGTAGACCGCCTTGAGGATCAGGCTCTTGTATTCGCAGATGTCGGCAAGGCGTTTCATCAGCCGATCCGGTTCGAAGAGCTCGCAGACCTGGAAGCCGATCTTCTGGTATTTGTCCGCATAGAAGGGGGCGATGCCCGACTTGGTCGAGCCGAAGCTGTTTTTGCCGAGCCGCTCCTCTTCGAGCACGTCGAAACGGACATGATAGGGCATCATGAGCTGTGCGCGGTCGGATACAATGATCTTCGGATGGATGCCGCGCCCCAGCAGCTCGTCGTATTCGGCAAAAAAGCGGTCGAGGTCGAGCGCAACGCCATGCCCGATCACATTGGTCACATGGTCGTAGCAAACGCCGGAGGGCAGCAGATGCAGCGCAAATTTGCCCTTGTCATTGACGATGGTGTGGCCGGCGTTCGCGCCGCCCTGAAAACGGACGACAATATCCGAATCCGCCGCAAGCATGTCGGTCATCTTGCCCTTGCCCTCGTCACCCCAGTTGCCGCCTACAATCGCCTTTACCATAGAAATTCCTCCACATCTATCGGGCTGGCGCTTCGCGGCAGCCTCTTTGTGTTGCCTTTTTCCTGCCGCATTTTCATTCTGCCGCTGAGTTTATTCGTGCAGACATTTCGATTGAAAATGCAAAAATTCCACAGCACGGTTATGATGCCATGAAAGAGCAGCCTGAATGATATCATACGCCGGCTTTTGCAGGTTTGCTGAAAGGCGGCGGCAAAAAGGCAAATCAGGGTATCATAGCCATTACGCGGTTATTATACCACAATCAAGTCCCGGTGTATAGAAATAAATTGCAGCAAATCCGCAGGAGAAGCCGCCCCGATTTTGCACATTTCCTAAATTCGGGCAGGGCGGGAGGCGATGTTTCTTCTGGAAAATTTTTAAAAAGGGTGTATAATAGCAGCGAAGGGAGAGACGCGATGCAGTACCAGAACGGAAAGCGCTACTATACGATGTCCCAGTACTGCCGGGCCCGCTACGGCGGACGGATCGTGAAGGTCCCTCTCCTCTCGGGCTGCACCTGCCCCAACCGGGACGGCTCCCGCGGAAGCGGCGGCTGTGCCTTTTGTTCATTTACTCCTAGGAATATTTCAAAAGGAATTTCCGAACAGTATCAGGATGGCTGTGCCCACCTGCTGTCCAAATGGCCGAACGCCCGCCCTGTCGTCTATTTTCAGGAGGGTTCCAACACCCATCTTCCCGCCCCGTCGCTCGCCGCCCTGCTCGCGGAGGCCGCCGCCCTGCCCGAAGCGGCCGGAATTCGGATCGCTACCCGCGCTGACTGCATTGACCGGGAAAAAGCGGAGATGCTCGCGGAGTTTCAACAATCCCGGGGCCTTCCGGTGGAAATTGAGCTGGGGCTGCAAACCGTCCACGACCGGACTGCCGCCGCCCTCAACCGGTGCCACAGCTTCGCGGAATTCTGCGCCGGCTTTTCGCTGCTGCGCGAGGCCGGGCTTTACATCTGCATTCACCTGATCAACGGACTGCCCGGGGAAACGCCGGAGATGATGCTGGAGTCCGCGCGGGCGGCCGGCGCCCTGCGCCCCGGAGGGATTAAGCTGCATATGCTTCACCTGCTGCGCGCGACCCCGCTCGCGGCGCGGTATGCGCGGGATCCGTTTCCGCTGCTCTCCCGGGAGGAATACGTCTCGGTTGTCTGCGGCCAGCTTGAGCGGCTTCCGCCCGATATGGTGGTGGAACGCCTGACCGGAGACGGCGCCGCCGATGCCCTCATCGCCCCGCTCTGGACCCGGAACAAGCATGCGGTCCTCAATCTCATCGACCAAACCCTCGCCCGGCGCGGCACCTGTCAAGGCGCGCTCTGGCGGGAAGCAGGACCGTTGGCAAAGCCGGGGCCTGAACCAACTCTAACGGACGTGCGATAGCGTTACCGCCCTGCCTGCCATCAAAAATTTTGATTGTCACACGTCCGCATTGTACTGGCCAGCCTCTCAAAGGACGCTGAAAATTTTCTGCTTGCACCACCCGCCCCGCAGCCCGTAAAAGGTGGCGGCAGACCGCTCTCTGTTCCCGTTCTCTTTCCCCGTCCATGCCAGCCCGGGCGGAAGGCGGCACCCTTAGCAGCTTGTCTTCTCCCGGTTATTGAAGCAAAAGCTTTTCCTTCTCGCCGGCAAAGCCGGTGGTTCTATGTGCTGAAGCCATATCATTTGCCCCGTTTTTGAAGCGAAGGCTTTTCCTTCTCGCCGGCAAAGCCGGTGGTTCTATATGCTGAAGCTATATAAAGGAGCTTTTATGATCGGAATTTTACAGTTGGCCAAGGAGCGTCTTGCCCAGTCCGCCAACCCGGAAGGGGTCTATGTCGATTTTACGATGGGAAAGGGCCGGGACACCCTTTTTCTTGCCTCGCTCGCTCCGCGCGGGCGGATTTATGCCTTTGATGTCCAGCCCGCCGCCCTCGAGGCGACCCGCGCTCTGCTCGATGCGCATGGGGTTGAAAACGTGACCCTGATTCAGGCGAGCCACGAACGCTTCCGGGAGTATGTCGAGGGGCCGATTGACGGCGGACTCTTTAACCTCGGCTTTCTGCCGGGCGGGGACCGCAGCCTTACCACCCGAAGAAGCTCTACCATCCCCGCCGTCATGGGGGCGCTCGAGGCGCTTAAAATCGGCGCTGCTCTCGGCGTGGCTGTATATCCCGGCCACGAGGAGGGGCGGCTTGAGGGGGAAGAGCTTCAGCGCGGCCTCGCCGGGCTTCCGAAGGAGAAATTCGACGTCTTTCTATACAGATTGTTGAATGTTCCGGAATCCCCCTATATGATCGTCGCGGAACGGCGCGGATGACCGCGGCCGTTAAGAAAATCGAAAGGATGTCTCATACCATGCAGCAATTCAACAGCCTTGCCAGCCCTGAAACCCGCTCCGACGAGGTGGAGGCGGCCCGCCGCTTCCAGTTTGCCATCCACCACGTGGGCATCAACTGCGGCGACCCCGAAACCGGCCTCGAGACGGCGCGGGTGCTCTGCGCTCTCTTCGGCCTCACGCCCCGCACGCTGCCCGGCATTTCTACCTTTGCCGACCCCTTTATCGAATGCATGCACAAAAAAGGGCGCGGCGCAATGGGGCATATCTGCGTCACCACCACCGATGTTGACGGCGCGATGGCGCATCTTGCTTCCAAGGGGGTCGAGTTCATCGACGAGACAAAAAAATTCGACGAGCAGGGACACTGCACCTTTGTCTACCTGAAGGGGGAGCTGTCCGGCTTCGCCTTCCATCTGCAAAAGGCGCGGTAACCCGCAAAAGGCATAACGAACGGCTAAGAGAACCATATCGCAGGCATCGGCCGGCTTCGCCTTCCATCTGCAGAAAGCGAAGCTGCCAGACGGCGCCGAACGGGAGGGGGGGATTTCTTACGAAACGCTACATTGTCCTGTCTGGAACGGCTTGCTCAGATCAAACATTGAAAGGAAGATCCTTATGGCTGTTCCAGACAGCAGTAAAATTTATCCCCGGACCGGGGATATGCAGACCGTATTTCTGAAAAATGTTGTGAGTCGGGACGTTCACCTTCTGCAACGATTTTGTCCATGATCCGAGGGATTCCCAGAAGAACAACGTGCTGTACCACTCCCCCATCAGCGGGGACCGGCTGCGGATCGGAAAATTCTGTTCCATCGCCTGCGGGGCAAAATTCCTGTTCAACAGCGCAAACCATATCCTGCATTCCCTGTCAACCTACCCCTTCCCGCTCTTTTATGAGGCGTGGGAGCACGGACTTTCCCCGCGTGAGGCATGGGACAATAAGGGGGACATCGCGATCGGCAGCGATGTATGGATCGGTTATGAGGCGGTGATTTTGGCGGGAGTCACCATTGGGGACGGCTCAGTAATCGGAACCCGCGCCGTCGTCACAAGGAATGTGCCGCCCTACACCATCGTGGGCGGAACGCCTGCCCGGCCGATCCGCAGGCGCTTTCCGCAGGAGCGGGTCGACGCCCTGCCGGAGATGAAGTGGTGGGACTGGCCCGCCGGACGGATTTCCGCCGCCATTCCTCTGATTCAGTCGGGAAACTTTGAGGCGCTGAAAGCCATGTTCTGACGGTCATAGCCGCCCACCAGTCCCTCCGGCTTGCGCAGCAGCCGCCGGGCCTGCTGCCGGCAGGCGTTCCGGGACGCGGTTTGCTTCTGCCCGCTCGGGGCGTGATTTAATTTTGCCCGCGCCGCCCTGCCACGCGGCCCTCAAAGGAGCGAATGCCGCCCGGCCGCGGCTTTTTCTTCCTCGAGAGGGCGCTGCCGGCGGTCCGCCTGACCCGCCGCTCGCGGCGAAAGCGTTTTACGGGGCGTTTCCGCCGGCAGCGCCGGAGCTTTTCGGACCCATCCATCATCACTGCCGGCCAAGCTCCCGGCTTGCGCAGGCCCCTGAAAAAAGCCGGACCTCCCGGATGTGGACGGCCCGGCCTTTTTCAGGCTCGCCCCTCCCTGTATGGAGGGCCGGGGAAAGGGCAAAAATCATGGGGGGGGAGGAGCCTCCTTTTTTGGCGGGATCATTGCGTTTTTCCCTCCCTTTCATGTATAATAAGAAAACAGCCGCCGCGGCGCCCGGCCGCGGGACGCATCTTCCATCAACCCGTCCGGAGGAGACGTATTTATGACCGAACAGCAGAAGCACATCCGCAATTTCTGTATCATCGCCCATATCGACCATGGGAAAAGCACTCTGGCTGACCGCATTCTGGAAAAGACCAACACCGTCGCGCTGCGGGATATGTCCGAGCAGCTCCTCGACAACATGGATATCGAGCGGGAACGGGGCATCACCATCAAATCGCGGGCGGTCAAGCTCCGCTATACCGCGAAAAACGGAGAGGCCTATGAGCTCAACCTCATCGATACCCCCGGACACGTTGACTTCAACTATGAGGTTTCGCGTTCCCTTGCCGCCTGCGAGGGAGCGGTTCTGGTGGTTGACGCATCCCAGGGCATCGAGGCTCAGACGCTGGCCAATACCTATCTCGCCATCGAGCACGATCTCGAGGTGGTGCCGGTCGTCAACAAAATCGACCTGCCCGCCGCCGATCCCGAGCGGGTCTGCCATGAAATTGAGGATGTGATCGGGCTGCCCGCCCTCGATGCGCCGCGAATTTCAGCCAAGCAGGGCATCGGCATCGAAGAGGTGCTCGAACGGGTGGTGTCCGATATCCCCGCTCCGGACGGCGACCCGGACGCACCCCTGAAGGCGCTGATTTTTGACTCCTGCTATGACAGCTACAAAGGGGTGATCGCTTATATCCGGATCATGCAGGGAAGCATCCGCCCCGGCATGAAGATTAAAATGATGGCCACCGGGGCGCAGTTTCAGATCGTCGAATGCGGCGTGATGGGACCGGTCAATCTTGTGCCCACCGCCGGGCTTTCATCCGGGGAGGTCGGCTATCTGACCGCCTCGATCAAGACGGTGCGCGACACCCGCGTGGGCGACACCGTCACCGGCGCGGAAAACCCCGCCTCGGAGCCGCTGCCCGGTTACCGAAAGGTCAACCCGATGGTGTTCTGCGGCATCTACCCCGCTGACGGCGCCAAATACCCCGACCTGCGCGATGCGCTTGAGAAGCTTCAGCTCAACGACGCGGCTCTCTCCTTTGAACCGGAAACCTCGGTTGCGCTCGGCTTCGGCTTCCGCTGCGGCTTTCTGGGGCTGTTGCACCTTGAGATCATCCAGGAGCGGCTCGAGCGGGAATACAACCTCGATCTTGTGACCACCGCCCCGTCGGTCGTCTACTACCTCAACCTCACCGACGGCACCCGCCTGCGGATCGACAACCCCTCCAACTACCCCGACCCGGCGACAATCGAATCCGCCGAGGAGCCGTTCATCAAGGCGAGCATCTTCACCCCCGCTTCCTACATCGGCGGGATCATGGAGCTCTGCCAGAACCGGCGCGGCGTCTATCTCGACACCAAATACCTCGACACCGACCGGGTCGAGCTGCACTACCGCCTGCCCCTGAACGAGGTCATCTACGATTTCTTCGACGCCCTCAAATCCCGCACGCGGGGCTACGCCTCCTTTGACTATGAGGTCTGCGGCTACGAGCCGTCGAAGCTTGTCAAGCTCGACATCCTTCTCAACGGCGAGGCAGTCGACGCGCTTTCCTTCATTGTCCACGCCGACGGGGCCTATCCGCGCGCGCGCAGGATGTGCGAAAAGCTCAAGGAAAGCATACCGCGCCAGCTCTTTGAGATCCCGATTCAGGGGGCGGTGGGCGGCAAGATCATCGCCCGCGAGACGATCAAGGCGCTGCGCAAGGATGTGCTTGCCAAATGCTACGGAGGCGACATCACCCGCAAGAAAAAGCTGCTTGAAAAGCAGAAGGAAGGTAAGAAGCGGATGCGTCAGGTGGGTACCGTCGAGGTCCCTCAGGAGGCGTTCATGTCGGTGCTCAAGCTCGATGAGTAAGGCGGTCGGGATTTATCTGCACGTTCCGTTCTGCGGCGGGAAGTGCCCCTACTGCGATTTCTATTCCCGGCGGGGGAGCGGCGAGGATTATGACCGCTTCCTCGCCGCCGCCGTCCGCGCCATTGAGGCGGCTCCGGTTTCGGGGGAAGTTTCGGCGGACACCGTTTACTTCGGCGGCGGAACGCCGGTCCTGCTCGGCGCGCGGCGCCTGAACCGCCTGCTCTCGGCGGTGCAAAAGCGGTTCGGCGCGGCACAGCGGGAAATTACCGTCGAGGCCAATCCCTGCGCGGTCGGGCCGGAGATGCTGGAAGAGCTGCGCGCGGGCGGGTTTACCCGGATCTCCTTCGGGGTGCAGTCGCTTTTTGAACCCACCCTGCAGACGCTGGGCAGAAAGCACGACGCCGCCCGGGCGATCGAGGCGCTCCGCGAGGCGGCGCGGGCGGGCTTTGCCCACATTTCGGCCGATCTGATGCTGGCGGTTCCGGGACAGACGGCGGAGGAGATCGAGCGCTCGGTCGATCTGCTGGCTGCGGAGCCGATTGACCATCTCTCGGCCTATCTTCTCAAGCTCGAGCCGGGAACCGCCTTTGCCGAACGCTTCGATGAGCCGGACGAGGATTTTGCCGCCGCGTGCTATCTTGCGATGGCACGGCGAAGCGAGTCGCACGGCTTTTCCCAGTACGAAATCTCCAGTTTTGCGCGGAATTCCGCCGCACAGAGCCTGCACAACCTGCGCTACTGGCGCTGCGGGGAATATCTCGGAATCGGCCCGGCGGCCCATTCCTTCTGGAATGGCAGGCGCTTTTATTTTCCAAGGGACTTGCGCTCCTTTCTCGACGCGCCCGATGTGTGGCGGCTGACCGTCGGCGACGGCCCCGGCGGAGACGAGGAGGAACGGGTGATGCTTGGGCTGCGGCTTGCGGAGGGAATTGCTTTGGACAGCCTTTCGGACGAATGCCGCACAGCGGTGGAGCGGGCTGCCCGCCGTCTGGACGGATCGGGGCTGCTGCGCCGGGAAAAGGGGCGGATTGCGCTGACCCGGGAAGGTTTTCTCGTCTCGAACGCGGTGATTGCCGCGCTGCTTGGCTGAAACGCGCCCCGGCGTGCCGAAGCCGTCCCCGCAGCGCCGCTGATGCCAAAATCACGCTGAAGGAGGAGTTGGAATGAAGGATTCTGCCGAATGGATTGCGCTGAGCTACTCGGTACCGGCCAGCCCCTCCAAGGCGAGGGTATTCGTCTGGCGCAGGCTGCGGGCTCTCGGAGCAGTCACTCTGCGGCCCGGGCTTGCCGCGCTGCCCAACAGCTCGGAGGGGAAGCGCAGCTTTGCGCTGCTCGCAGGAAAGATCCGGGAACTAGGCGGAGAGCCGCTGGTGCTGGAGATGGACCTCGTGGACGAGACGGAAAGCGAACGCCTGCGCGCCCGTTTTGCCGATGCCGGACGTCGGGCTCTGCGCGAGGCGATGGAGGAGGTCGCACCGATCCTCGAGAAACTTGAGACGGCCGAGCCCGCCGAGCGGACGCAGCTTGAGCGCAGCCTGAACAAAAAGCTCGGGCGGCTTCAGAAGCAGAGCGGAAACCCGCTGCGCGATCAGATGGCGGAATTTGAACAGACGGCGGGCAGCCTGTTTGAGGCACTTCGGGGAATACCGGCGGAATTTTCGGCCATGCTGCGCGGCGGAGATCAGGGAGGGAACGGCGAATGAATCTGTTTGATCTGCCCGCGAGGATGCCCTGTGAGGCGTCCGGCCTGCTGCTGGAGCGGCCCGGCCTGCGAATTGAGAGGATCGTCTCCTGGGGACAGTGCTCGCCCGAAGGCTTTTGGTACGACCAGGAGGAGGACGAGTGGGTTTGTCTGGTTCGGGGAAGCGCTCTGCTTTCCTTTGAACGGTTCGACGTTCTGCTCACATGCGGGGATCATCTGCTGATACCGGCCCGGCTGCGCCACAGGGTTGCAGCCGCCTCCGAAAACCCGCCCGCCGTATGGCTCTGCGCCTTCGGCCATTTTGACTCTGGGAGAGAAACCGTATGAAACGTCTGCCTGCTCTCATTGCCGCCATGCTGATGCTCGGCTCCTGTGCGCTGCCTGTCCTGCCCGCCGGGGAGGATTCCTCGCAGGAAACCTCCTATCGCGCGGGGGAGTACCGCGGCGTGGCTCAGGGATACGCCGGGGAGCTTACGGCCTTTGTCACGCTGACCGACAGCCATATCGACGCGATCCGGGTGCCCGACTGCCCCGAAACCGAAGGGATCGGTTCGGTGGCGGTCGAACAGCTTCCCGGTCTGATCGTCGCAAACCAGACCTTCGCGGTGGATGTGGTGGCAGGCGCAACAGCCACCAGCCGGGCGCTGATCGAGGCGGCAAAGCAGGCGGTTTCCGCCTCGGGCGCCGATCCTGCCCCGCTGCTGGAGCCGCCTGCCCAGCCGGTCCGGCCGTCTCTGCGGGCCGAGGTGCATGAGGCGGACCTGATTGTTGTCGGCGCAGGCGGCGCAGGGCTGACCGCGGCCCTCGCGGCGGCCCAGTCCGGGCCGGAGCTGCGGATCGTGCTGCTGGAAAAAAACGCTGTGCCCGGCGGAAACACGCTGCTTGCCGGCGGTGGAATCAACGCCGCCGCTTCAGCCGTGCAGCAGAAGGCCGGCGTCGAGGACGGATTTGAGGAAATGCTCTCGGACAGCCTTGCCGTATCCGGCGCGCAGGAGGGAGGGCTGCTCGAGACGCTGGCGGGGGATTCCGCCGCTGTAATCGACTGGCTTGCGGAGGCCGGGATGCCGCTGGAACAGCTGGCGCAGCTTCCGGGCAGCTCGGCCGAGCGCGCCCATCTTCCCGAAAACGGGGAGCCGGTGGGAAAATTCCTCATTGACGGGCTGACCGGCGCGGTGCGCAGGGCCGGGGTGGAAATCCTTTGCGGCACCCGCGCCTCCGAGCTGCTGACCGATGAGGAAGGCCGGATCAGCGGGGTGATCGCGGAATCTCCCGGGGTTCGGCACCTGTATACCGGCGGCGCGGTGATTCTCGCCACCGGGGGCTTTGCCGCCAACGACAAGCTCTGCGGAAGCTACCACACTCTGCTGCGGGGCCTCGATACCGTAAGCTCCGCCGCGGCGCAGGGCGACGGCATTGCGATGGCGCAGGAGCTGGGGGCCGCCACTGCCGATATGGCCGAAATCGTCATCGAGCCGACCGTCCACCGGGGAAGCGGGCTGATCGTTCCGCGCGCGCTGCGGGAGGGCGGGGCGCTGCTCGTCAACCGCTCCGGAGAGCGGTTTGCCGATGAATTGGCAGATGACGCAAAGCTTTCGGAAGCCCTGCTCGCCCAGCCGGGGCGCTGCGGCTGGCTGATCTTTGGAGAGGGGCTGCTGCATCTGCTGCCCTCGGCGCTTGAGGAAAGGGTTCTTTCGGGCGCCGGCCCGGAAAAGCTTTCCCGCGCGGCCGGTCTCCCGGCGGAGACGCTGGAGGAAACTATCTCGGACCGCAACGCCGAGCTGCCCGAAGCGGCCGATGAGGACGGCAACGAGCCGCATCCGGCCCGCCTGGAGGGAGAGCTTTACGCCCTTGAGGTGGCTCCGGGGGTCAAAACCACCCTCGGCGGCCTTGCGATCACCCCCGAGGCGGAGGTGCTGGGCGCTGCCGGTGAGCCGATTCCGGGGCTTTATGCCGCCGGGGAGGTGACCGGCGGGGTTCACGGCGCCGCGGCGCTGCCGGGCAATGAGCTTACCGGGCTTTTGGTATTTGGCAGACGGGCGGGGCAGAACGCCGCCGGCTGGCTCTCCGCGCAGGAGGAAAGACAGGAAAACAACGATGTATAAAAATAATAGACAACATTGTGAAGTTCTCCTTCCGGCGCCGATGGGTCCGCCGAAGTGCGGACGGCGGCAAGAAAGAAGCTCCTATTTCCAAATGTGAAACAAAATTGGTCAAAATCTTGTGGATTGGTGAATATTGGCGAAAAAATATGCGGAATTTTTTAAATAATTGCCAAAACACACAGTTGACTTTTGGGAACAAAGCGTTTATAGTAAGAACAATCACAATTTTAAAATCAAGGAAATGCGGAGACGGGAAAAGTAGCTTGTTCAATTCCAACAGACAGAGAGCCGCCGGGCGGTGCAAGGCGGTGTTGGAGGGCAAGGGAAGGTCATCCCCGAGCAGCCGACCGAAAGGGGAATTCCTCAGTAGGCTCGGACGGTATGGTCACCGTTACCCGACCCGGACCGGATGCAGGCTGTGAAGGCCGCACCGTTCCCCGAGCGGCCGCCGAGAGCGGCAAAAAGAGTGGTACCGCAGAAGCGAACTTCGCCTTTGTCTCTTTCCCAAGGAAAGGGCAGGGGCGCGTTTTTTTATCTGCAAAAATTTTTCGCCGCGGCGCTGTGCCGCAGAGGATAGAAGAGGAGGAGCAGCAATGCTGATGACAGGTTCGCAGATCGTTCTCGAAGTGCTGGCCGAGGAGAAGGTTGACACCGTATTCGGATATCCGGGCGGGACTATCCTGAACGTATACGACGCTCTCTATGACAACCAGCTTGGAATCCGCCACTTCATCACCGCCCACGAGCAGGGCGCAGCCCACGCGGCCGACGGATATGCCCGGGCCACCGGCAAAACGGGGGTTGTCTTTGCCACCTCCGGGCCGGGAAGCACCAACCTCGTGACCGGAATCGCCACCGCCTACATGGATTCCATCCCGATGGTGGCGATTACCGCCAACGTCCCCAACGCACAGATCGGCTCGGACAGCTTCCAGGAGGTTTACATCACCGGCATCACGATGCCGATTACCAAGCACAATTTCGTTGTGCGCAGGGTCGAGGATCTGGCCGATACGATCCGTCAGGCGTTTTCCATCGCCAATTCCGGCAGGCCCGGCCCGGTGCTGGTCGATATTCCCAAGGATGTGACCGCCGCCTCCTGCGAGTTTCTTCCCGCTCCCGCCCCGGCGGCGCCCGAACGTCCCGCCGAGATTGATCCGGCGGTGATCGCCGAGGTCGCCGCGCTGATCAACGCGGCCGAACGTCCGGTGATCCACTTCGGCGGCGGGGTGATCGGTTCCGGTGCATCGCCGCTCATTTATGAACTGGCTCACCGTGCGTCGATTCCGGCATGTCATACCATCATGGGCACCGGTGTGCTTTCCTACAATGATCCGCTCAACATGGGGATGGTCGGGATGCACGGCAACATCTCCGCCGGACTCGCGATCAACGGCGCGGACCTGCTGCTGGTCATCGGGGCGCGCTTCTCCGACCGGGTGGCCACCAAGCCGTCGGACTTTGCCAGGCGCGCCCGGATCGTGCAGATCGATATCGACCGCTCTGAGATCAACAAGAACATCCATATCGATTACAGTATCGTCGGAGATGTCGGCCGGGTGCTCGAAGCGGTGCTTCCGCTGATCGAGCGCAAGGAACACCCCGCGTGGCAGGCTCAGATTGACGCATGGAGGTCCGACGATGTCGTTCCTCCCGCAAGCGCCCTCGACGGGAAGCTGCACCCCTACGACATTATCCACGCCGTCGCCGAGCTGGCGGGCGAGGATGCCATCATCGTTACCGATGTCGGACAGCACCAGATGTGGGCCGCTCAATACTGCGGCCGTACCCAGCCCCGCTCCTTCCTCACCTCGGGCGGACTCGGGACGATGGGCTTCGGCTACGGGGCGGCGATCGGCGCGCAGGTTGCTTTTCCGAAGCGCCGGGTCATCCACATCACCGGAGACGGCTGCTTCCATATGAACCTCAACGAGCTGTGCACCAGCGTTTCCTATAATCTGCCGGTGATCACCGTTGTGCTCAACAATGGGGTTCTCGGAATGGTGCGCCAGTGGCAGACCCTGTTCTATGACCACCGCTACTCCTCGACCAGCCTGCACCGCAAAACCGATTTTGCCAAGGTGGCTGAGGCGTTCGGCGCCAAAGGGTTCCACGCCGATACCGCGGAGGAATTCCGGGAGAAGTTTTCCAAGGCGCTCGGCTCGGGAGCCCCCTGCGTGATCGAGTGCCGCATCGACGAGGACGAGATGGTCATGCCGATGATTCCCGGCGGCTCGACCGTCAAGGAAGCCTACCGTTCGGCCCCGGTTGTCAGTGAGCTCTAAGGAGGGAAAACGGATGCAGGATAAACACGTCATCACCGTAAAGGTCAAAAACAATGCGGGCGTCCTCGCGCGGGTGGCAAGTCTGTTCGGACGCCGCGGCTACAATATCGAGTCGCTGACCGTTTCGGCCACCAATGATCCGAGCATTTCCCGCATGACTGTCGTGGTCAAAGGAGACGAGGACATCCTCGCCCAGATCATCCACCAGACCGCGAAGCTCGAGGAAAGCCTTGCCGTCTATGCGCTCGATCCGGCCCGGTCGCTCTACCGGGAGCTGCTGCTCATTAAGCTCTCCTGCGGCGACGCGACCCGCGCGCCGCTGCGCGAAATCTGCGATATCTACGGCGCCAAGATCATCGATCTGTCGGCCTCTGCAATGGTGGTGGAGCTGACCGGCACGCCGCATAAGATCGACGCCTTTATTGAAATTCTCTCGCAGTACCCCATTCTCGAGATGTGCCGCACCGGAGCCACGGCGATGGAACGCGGAGATCATAAAGCAAACGCACAATAAGCTGTAATAAAGGAAGGAAGATGTAACATGGTCAAAATGTACTACGATGCCGACTGCAACCTCTCTCTGCTGGACGGAAAGACCGTTGCGATTATGGGATATGGCAGCCAGGGCCACGCCCATGCCCTCAACCTCAAGGAGAGCGGTGTGAAGGTCGTTGTCGGACTGCGCCCCGAAAGCTCCTCCTGCGCCCGTGCCCGCGAAGCCGGGCTCACCGTGATGAGCGTGGCGGAGGCCGCCAAGGCAGGTGACTTCATCATGATGCTTGTCCCCGATGAGAAACAGGCCGACATCTACGCCGAGGAAATCGCCCCCAACCTCGCCGAGGGCAACGTGCTGATGTTCGCGCATGGCTTCAACATCCACTTCAAGCAGATCGTCCCGCCCAAGGGCGTCGATGTCATCATGGTGGCTCCCAAGGGTCCCGGCCACACCGTCCGCAGCCAGTATCAGGAGGGCAAGGGCGTTCCGTCGCTCATCGCCATCGAGCAGGACGCTTCCGGCAAGGCCAAGGAATACGCGCTGGCCTATGCCTGCGGCATCGGCGCCGGACGCGCCGGCATCATCGAGACCACCTTCAAGGATGAGACCGAGACCGACCTCTTCGGCGAGCAGGCTGTTCTCTGCGGCGGCGTGACCGAGCTGATGAAGGCCGGCTTCGATACTCTCGTCGAGGCGGGATACGCCCCTGAGATGGCCTACTTCGAGTGCGTCCATGAGATGAAGCTGATCGTGGACCTCATCAATTCCGGCGGCTTCGCCGCGATGCGCTACTCGATCTCCGATACCGCCGAGTATGGCGATTACCGCACCGGCACCCGCATCATCACCGAGGACACCCGCAAGGAGATGAAGAAGGTTCTGCACGAGATTCAGAACGGCACCTTCGCCTCCGAGTGGATCGCCGAGAACCGCGCCGGACGCCGCGCCAAGTTCCTCGCCTCCCGCGCGATGGAAGCCGCCCATCCCGTCGAGAAGGTCGGCGCACAGCTTCGCAAGATGATGAGCTGGCTCAAGAAGTAAGAAACCGAAAACGGAAAGCACGACAGGCAGAAGGGCGGCCCTCCTTACGGAGGCCGCCCTTCTCTGTTTTGTGCCCTTAATAGCCATCATAATTTCACCGGGAAGCAGCCACCTTTTGGCGGAATCAAACCGGTCTATCAAATGCCTTCCGCCGCTGGCCGATGCGCACCTTTGAACGGCGGTCTGGCCTGATATTGATCGCTGCGCGGGAATCAGGCTGCACCGGCGGTATTCATTACCCGAAGCGCAAGCGGCGCCGCGATCTCCGGCCAGACACGCAGAGCCTGCGGCGGCAGAGCTTTTAGTCCGGCATTCCTGCATCTGAAAAAAGCGGACGGTTCTGCATCGGCAGGCAACGATAAAACCACCGGCGAGCGGACGGCACTCACACCATCGCGAGTCCGTCCTGCGCCGGCAGAAGAGCTGCTTGGAAGCTAAGCCCGGAACACCTTGCCGGGACGGTTTTCGGTAAAGCGGCCGTGATCGAGCACCAATTGGCCGTTGACCAGAACAAAGTCGATTCCGACCGGCGGAAGGGTCGGCTCTTCATAGGTGGCGCGGTCGGCGATCGTATCATAGTCAAAAACGGTGATCGTCGCGTCATAGCCGGGCTTGAGGGTGCCGAACCGATCTCCGAAGCCCATCAGGGCGGCGGGCAGGGCGGTGATCTTGTAGACCGCATCCTCAACCGGCATGAGGTTATGCTCCCGAACCAGCCGCAGGAAACGCGGGAAAGTTCCGGTGTTGCGCGGGTGCGGATGGCCGAACGGACGGCTCAGATCGTAGGCCGCGCCGTCCGAGCAGGCGCAGATGTCCCGGCGGGACATAATCCGCAGCAGCTCGCCCTCATCCATGCACTTATAGAGGCACTGGATATGGCCGCGGCAGCGGATCAGGATGTGCCGGATCGCCTCGAGCAGCGGGAGATTCAGCTCCTGCGCGATCCGCACAAGGGTTTTGTTGAGAATTTCGGGGTACTCAGCGTCGGGGATTTCCGAGACAGTGATATTTTCGGGACCGCCGCGGTTATACATTTCGGGCAGGCCGCCTTCGACGATCTTTGCGAAGGTTTCATCATCCTTAAGGCGTTCGACCAGTGCGTCATAGCCGCCCGCCATCGCCCACTTCGGCAGGCAGGAGGTCAGCACCGAATGAGAGACGACATAGGGGTATTGGTCACAGTGGATCCGGACCCCCCTGGCGCGGGCGAGGTCAACCTTGGCCAACAGCTCGTCGGCGCGTCCCCACTGGGTGCTGCCCATCAGCTTGAAGTGGGAGATCTCGAGCTTGACTCCGGTTTCGAGTGCGACGCCGATCATCTCGTCAAGGGCGTCGAACACCCCCTTGTTTTCGTTGCGCATATGGACGGCCAGCAGTTTGTCGTGCCGGGCGACGACTCTGGCGAGCGCTGCAATCTCCTCGGTGTTGCAGAAGCTGCCGGGCGGATAAATCAGCCCGAAGGAAACACCGGCCGCGCCCTGTTCGAGCATCCGGTCAAGAAGATTGCACATCTGCGTAAGCTCGTCAGGAGTGAGCTGGCGCAGCTCCCAGCCGATGACATAGCTGCGCAGGCTGCCGTGGCCGATCAGCGCGCCGAGATTGATGGAGATTCCGTTCCGCTCGACATCCTCGGCATAGCCGGCCATATCCCGGGCCGGAAAATTTTCAGGGGTCAGTCCGAGTGAAACGACACTGGACTGGTTGCGAAGGGTCATCTCCGCGTTGCGGTCACAGATGGGGATCGGAGAAATGCCGCACCGGCCCACCAGCTCAATCGAGACATCGAGCGCCGAAACCGGCTCGTCGCAGACGATAAACTTCGGATTGAGCGAGAGGGCGCGGGCGATGCCGATTCTCTGGCGGCGGCCGCCGTCCAGCTCGTGCGGGTAGGCGTTGGCGTAACGCCGGGCGAGGCCGACGAAATCCATCAGCTCGGCCGCGCGCTGGAACGCCTGCTGCTGGGTCGGATAGATTTTATGGACGATCATGTATTCGGCGATGATTTCGACCACCGACATCCGGGGGTTGATCGAGGAATAATGTGCGGAAATATGGGGAAAAATAAACAAATAAATTGAGACTGATAAAAATATAAAGACATATATTGAAAAAAATATAAATTCATCCGAAACCGGCGCGGAAAAACTGACTGATTTTAAATCGAAAAATTCAGTTCAAAAATCCTTTTGAGCCTTCCGGCTTCTCCTCCCGTCATTTTGCCCACAACACGTGCCATACAGGCCGACTCAAGCCGCAGCAAAATCCTGTCCATGTTGCGTTTTGAGACGCCGAGCATGTGCGGCGAGTTCGGCGGTGGTGAAGCGCCTGGTCTTGCGGTCGTCGATAATTTCACAGAAGCGCGCGAGCCGCTTGGCGCTGATGCCGGCCTTTTTCGAGAGGGCCTCGAGCTTCCCGTCGGCGCCGGAAAGCCCGCGCTCCGGCTGGTCGAGATAGGAGATCAGCGAGACGTTTTTTCCGTTGGCGGCAACCAGACAGGCGCTGTCGGGCCCCTGCGTGCGGGCGCGCTCGAGGGCGATACAGGCGTTCTGCTTGGCGGCGATCGCGGTGATCCCGTACCCCACCCCAAAGCGGCAGCTCCCCATAATGTCGCGGTTGATTTCGCGGAAAAGGTCAAATTCCCGGAAGCCCTTCGTCTCCGCCTCAAACTCATTGCGGGTGCATACGATCATCTGCTGGTTGAATCCGGCGTCGCTGGTGATTCCCTGAAGCCGGTTGGCAAAGGCATAAATTTTTTCAAGGACCCTCAAACGTCGCCGCATATATTGATACTCACTGCGTGTGACGGCCGAGTAATCACCCGGCAGGTCGTTCTCTACCAGGACCGCCACAATCTGCGCCTGCTGGTTCGACGGATCGATGAGCTGCCGGTAAACGCTGTAAAAAGCCTGGCGGAAGGTATCGAAGCTGGTCTCCATAAAAATAATCGGAACGCCTTCGGAGGTCAGGCGCTGAAACGCATACAGGTTGCTGGTGATGCAGCAGGAGACGTTTTTGTCGTCGAGATGCCGGCGGTAAAAACGGTAGACCTTCTGGTTATCATTCGGCTCGGCGTAGTCGTTGGGGTTGGGAAAGGTCTGATATAGGGTGATCTTCTGGGGATCAATGCCGATTTCCCGGCAGGCGCTCTGAAAGTCGTACTCCCGCAGGCTGCAAATGCAGAGGGAATGGATGTCGTATCCCTGTTCGAGCGCGGTGCGCAGCGCGCTGGCCAGCGACGAACTCTGAGACTGCACCACCATCCACGGGACTTTCTGCGGACAGTTGGCACGACTGTAATAGTAGGCGAGATAACCGGAAAAGAGAATGGCGTCGCATTCCAGCTGGCGCTCCTCAAGAATCTGCGGCACCTTGGTATAATCCTCATAGGTGAGGTAGAGGATGTCGATATAGGGGAATTCGGTATCGGCCAGCCGGTGGATGGTTTTCGGGTATTTTTCGGAGGAGACAAAGCCGATTTTCATCTGTGGGGCCTCCTTTCGGGCCATTGCAAGAATCAGGCCCCGCCGTTTCCACTTCCGGAACGCGGCGGGGCGCACCAGTACGATTCAGCGTCCGAACAGCTGGGACAGGAGCCCTCTTTCCGGGGCGGGCGCAGCTTCCCGGCTTTTGCGGAGCAGGTAGCGCTTTTCATAAACCAGGGCGGCATAATCCGAAACCTGCCCCACGAGAAAGAAATTGGTGATTCCTCCCACCGCCCCAACCAGCGGCAGGCCCTGCACAAATTTTGCGATCAGCACCGCGTCGGCCAGCGCGTCGGAGGTGCGCCGCGTCTCCTCCTCAAGCGAGCCGACAAAGCGGGTGCCCGCGTCGATCTTCTCGCCCAGCTCAAGAAGCTTTTGATGGTGCCGGCTTTGCAGCTCGCCATGCTCCACCGCGTTGCGGATCAGCCGAAGCACGAAGAGCTGTTCGCTCGTCCCCTCAAAACCGAAGCCGCAGCGCTGAGCGGTCTGGTAGACGGTGCGCAGCAGCGTCGCAATGATGATCGGGATATCCGGCAAGCCGATGCCCAGCAGACCCATTCCGGTTCCGCTGATTCCCGAGGCCACCTGCACCGCGTATTTCCCGCGCGCAGCGTTTTTCCCGAAGCGGCGCAGGTTCCGCAGGCTGCGCCGACCGGAAATTCTGGCATCCAGTTCATCGAAACGGCGCCGCAGCTTGCCCCCGTCGTAGGTTTGTGCGATGATGCCGCTGCCCTTTGACACCAGAAGCGAAAAGCCCTTGCAGAAGGCGAGGCTGAGCGTCTCGCGCAGCCCCTCGGGAATCCTTTCCCCGATTTTTTCCGCCGCCGGGCCGATCGCCCGGTCGACCGGGCCGGCCGGCTGGCCAATCCGCTCCCGCTCCAGCGCCTCCAGCTCCTGAAGCCGCTGGGAGATGGGATCGCGTCGTTCCAATCTATTCCAGACCATATCATCCCGCCTTTCGGTCCGATTTTGTTTCATTATAGCATTCCGCCGGGGGATGGACAATCGAAAATCAGCACGGCCGCTGCGGCAATCCGGAAAAACGCCCTGAAATTAAAATCTTTTCGAAAAATCACCCCGGGGATGATGACGGAGCTTCCCCCTTCGGATAAAATGGAGACGAAAAAGAAAAGGAGGAGTGCTCATGGAAAGCGAAAGGCCACTTTGGGAAACGGCGGCTTTTGCCGCTGAGCTCCACCGGTGCTATATGCGGCTCTATCCCACAGGGGCAATATCGAATGATGGCGCCCGGGGCTGGTGGTGGGATTTTTGCCGCGGACATCAATCTCTGATGGTCCGCGTATCGGAGCAGGCGTCCGGTATCGTCGTCACACTGGAAGCGAAGCCCGGCTGCCAGCTGAAATGCAAAGCTCCGGCTGAAATGCAAAGCTCCGGCTGAAATGCAAAGCTCCGGCTGAAATGCAAAGCTCCGGCTGAAATGCAA
>Ga0129316_1000151_pt1 | contig 50696 bp, 49 predicted proteins | sample Cm1ome_2_FD_94429 | JGI IMG/M metagenome (GOLD analysis project Ga0129316, IMG submission 94429) | Eastern black-and-white colobus group fecal microbial communities from Wisconsin, USA - Cm1022B metagenome | ecosystem: Host-associated > Mammals > Digestive system > Large intestine > Fecal...
GCCTGTTAAGTCTGCTCCTGCAGGTACTGTAAGTGTAACTCTTACAGGGAACGTCATCGTTGTGCTGTAGCCTGTATCTCCGCCTACTACCTTCGTTACTGTCAAAGATCCTGTTCCAAGAGCTGACTCGGAATAGGTATTCGTTACAGCTGCCGTTACAGATGTATCCTGCGTTCCATCAACCGGGATAGTCACAGGTGCGGGGGTTACAACTACTACTTCATAATTGTTCGTCGAATTTGTTCCATCAGAAGTTTCTGTAACTGTATATTCTGTTCCCTGCGGCAGATAATCATATGTATATGAAAAGATTCCCGTAGCATCATCATATGTCCAACCGGTGCCTGCTATATTGTCAGGATCAAGAGTTAAAGTGCTAATACAATTAATAGCAGGAGAAATATTGAATACAATGTTTCCAAGATCACTTAATGATCCGCTTGTCGGCAGTGTAATCTGCTTTTTAATAACAAGAGAACCTGTAAACTGCTCTGTGGTTGTGTAATCATTGGTAATTGTGATATTAGACTGTCCATTAGCGGAAACATTAACAAGCTGAGTTGATGAACCTGCAACATCGTAATTTGTGGCATCCAAGTAATATGTTTCGCCGGCGGTTGTTATCTTGCCTACATTGGAATCAACTACTTCAGTAATCGTATATGTACCAACAGGTATACGGGGAATCGTCACATTGCCGGCTCCACTCCACCAATAATCCATATTTGTAGTAGTGATTACCTGAGGATCTAAGAAACGATCACCAGCAGCGTTATAGTAGTAAGTAACACCATCTATAACACGAGAAACCGTAAAGCTGAACTGCTGGTTTATTCCTGACAAAGGATGATTGGCACCAAACGAATACTCTGCACCATCAATAGTGATCCGCTTATTAATAACCAACGAACCATATTCAACATCATTATCGATTCTGTTATAGAATGATCCGATTCTACATTCCGTACCGATTACATCAACAGTTCCGGCATTATAAATGAATAAATCATTACCTTCGCCCGTCCAGAACGTATAATCAACAACATATGTAAAAGTACCATTATCGCTTGCTGTTACATCAAGCCTGATATCTACATAACCATCAGAATCAGATATTCCCTCTATTCCGGCAGAAGAATGGTCCTCAGTAACCCTGAAATAGAACGATTCCGTAGTTCCAGGAGCTACATAATGATCATCTGTCAAATGACCTTCATCTGAGAAAAAGGTAATATGCGGGAAATAAGCATTAGCAGAAGCTGATGATATCGAACCTATAGGGGCAGTTGTTGAACTGCCTACTGTAGTACTGTAGGTATTATCAGTATATTCCTGCCAAATGAAAGCAAACTGGCCAGGTCTAAGCGAAATGCTTGTATCAGGCTGAACGACAGGATGTGTGGTATCACCAGTATAATCATCATTTATTCCATACTGACGTGTTAATGCTTTTACAATGTAGAAAGAGAAATCTCCCATCGAAGCTGCACTTGTATCCTGGAATATGAAGTGATGCTCAACATACAAATCCATTGTATCAGCAATAATCCAACCATTTGTTGAACCTTCTCGAGACTGAACAGCACTGTTTGGAGCGTTCAAAACTCCGCCCATATCACCTAAGCATATGCTTTGAGAACCAGGTACATTCCAAATAATAGTACGGCATACAACAGAATCCACATCTGTAAAAGGATTATCCGCACTGCCACCATTCGCTGCCGTCTTTGACTTAACACCATTAACTGTTATTTGATTAATAAAAATGTCACAATCAAACGCGTTTTCCCTAACCTCACCTTCAAGAGCTACATTATCAGGGAAATTGAAAACTACTACTGTAGAATCCGGTTTTGTAATCTGAACACCATTATTCTTGGCAATAGCCAAAAGCATTGTTGAATCAACGTTAATATATACAACCCTATCCGCATAATCATCGGTAAGGTTAATGAACATATTGCCTTGAGTTAAGTGAATATATGAATTAGTAGTAGGGGTAGTATCATTGAATACACATGCGGAAGGGAAAACATAACTAGGAGATCCGGCTCTAGTATTAAATGTATTGGCATAAGTCCTGGCATTTGCCATCAACGCATCAATACTGTTATCGATCTGTTGCTGAGTACGTACTACTCTGTGAACTGTAGTATCATCTTCTCTGAACCCCTCCATATACCTGATCGTATCGAGTACAGACTGAGGAGCCTCAATTATGAATTCACTGCAATAACCTGAACCATCTGTCAGAGAATTTCTTCCAAAGGCTAATTCAGAACCTTCCGTAAGCTGACCAACCATAAAATGAGCAGGGTTAGTAATAAAATCAATATCACTATTATCTGATCCATCAAAAACCTTAGCTGCATAAGTGGTTTCCATATGGGAGTGCTTATTCAGATTGTTGGTGATAATTCCATAATCAGAGCCATAACTCAAAACTCTGGAATAATTATAAGCACTGGCCGCATCCATCTGAGAAGGCAACGGATCACCATCAGCGAATACATCACTGTTCCACTGAATCTTCGGAATAATCAGCCACTGCATCAGGATTGATGCTGCAAGTGCGGTTGATACCAGACCAAACAATCTCTTCTTTGACTTCTTTGCGATCATGACGAGCTCCCGTAAAAAGACATAGTATCCCCATTAAAGGTTAAAGTTACTTTGATAATAAAGGAGTATCAAGCAAATTGCAATACTTTTTGTAACAAATTCTTCAAACTTTTTCACATTTTCGCCAAATTCATCAAATTCATTTTACGTGCGTCAATTAAACATAAAAACAGGATCCCGCACACGCAGGACCCTGACTTAATCTGAACACAAACTATAATCAGAACTTCTTAATAAGTCTCAATATATTACTTCCGTCCTTGTACTCATAGACGACGTCGTCCATCAGCTTCTTCGTCATGAAGATACCGAGGCCTCCGATCTCTCTCTGCTCAGCAGGAAGAGTAACATCGGGATCTGCCTTGGCAAGCGGATCGTAAGGGATACCGTGATCTACGAAAGTGATTGTAACCGTTACGGGCTCGTCCGATACGTCAACGCGGACAGTAGCGGGACCCGTCTCGGGATTATAAGCATAATTGGCGATATTGACATAGATCTCTTCCAATGCGACATCTATCTGCATCTGAACCTTGGGAGGGCAGCCTGCGTCTTCGAGACGCACATCAACGAACTCCATGACCTGTTCAAGGTTCTCCGTGACTGCCTCGATCGTTAATTCCTGAATAGTGTTATCTGCCATAATCTTGCCCCTTATGTATCTCAGAGTGCAGTTATTGTCATTTCTACAAGATTGCTCTTGATACCGATGGTAACATCCTTCGCAAGACTTGCCACGATGGATCTCTCCAACTCGTCCCAAGCCTCTTCGTCGGAATCATCCTTCTCGGGCTTGTCTTCCAGAGCCTCCCTGTAACTGTTAAGCGACCACACCGGCACATCTTCGAGCATTCCCATGCCTACATATGTATATCCGTTATTGCCGCCGTACTGCTGTTGCTGCTTCAGTGCGGAATCAAAATCAAGAAGACTGTTCTCGATCATCTCTCTGATCTTGCCCATGATGCCCTTCGCAGCGGTATTACTGCCGGACGTGGACAGCGAGAGCAGTTCTTCCTTCTTCGCCCTGTCCATATCAGTCTTGATGGTCAGCCTTACCCTGTACTCCCCGTTTTCCTCTTCAATCCAGAAGAGCGCCTCGAAGTCACCTGTCATGGCCTTAACCATGCCTACGGCTTCTTCTGCCAACAGACGCAGATGTATGGATTTCTTACGATCGAGATTTTGAGTGGCGATAAACTCATCGGCTACTCTTATAGCCTCTGACGCCTTCTCCTCGGAACCGTCGATATAAAGCTGCTCCAACTTGGTCATCAAATTAACCTCACTCGATTGTAAGGATATCCGAGAAACCGGTTACTTCGAAGATCTCCTTAACTTCCTCGGAGACGTTCTTAACAACCATCTTTCCCTGCTTGTTCATGATCTTCTGAGCTGCAAGGAGGATACGAAGTCCCGCACTGGAGATGTACTCGAGCTTTGCAAAATCAAATGTCAGAAGCTCTGCTCCGTCAAGACCCGTTCTTACGATAGTCTCGAGCTCAGGTGCAGTTGTTGTATCAAGTCTGCCTTCCAAAGCGATGTCGAGGTTCTTTCCGTGTGACTTCTTTTCGATGTTCAGCATCTTATTTCTCCCTTAAATGAAATATTAATGATTATACAATAAATTATTTTTTATTAAAATTGCTTCTCAATGATGATCTCAACGTCATTTCCGACGATGCTGACCTTAACGTCATCGGCGGCATTTACGAGGATCGAGCGCTCGAGTGCGTCCCACTCTTCTTTGCTGTCGCTCTCCTTAACGGCGTTAACGTACTTCTCCATGGACCACAGGTAAGCGTTGGTGCCTGCGATGGAATCTACGCTTGCGACGGGGCTGCCCATGTTCATGAGACCCATCGAAAAGCCTGTCACGAAAGTATTTCCCAGCGTACCCGGAAGCAGCATGGTGCCGATCATTGCGCGAAGTCTCCCCGTAAAGCCCTTGGCAGCGGCATTCTTGCCGTTAGTAGAAGACTCGATGAGCTGGTCGTGCATCTTCTTATCAAGTCTGACCTCGCCCTTCAGGTGCAAAGTAAACTTCTTGTTCTCTTCCTCGATAGTGTAATCTGCCTTGAGATCGCCTGCGATACCGCGAAGAAGGCCGATAAGTTCCTCCACGAGCAGACGGAGACGCAGGTTCTGGGCATTATCAAGTCCTGCGTTTGTTCCTGCATCGGCCGTAAGCTTGATAGCCTCTGCTAAGCTTCTGTTAGAGCTGTCAACTGCAATTGTCGTTTTAGTCATGGTCATTACCCCTCTCTTGTTTTTTATCAGGTCCGTGATACTCGAAAGCGAGCATCGTCAGGTCATCAAACTGTTCCGCATCCTTAACGAATTCGGCGACCGCCTTCTGTACATTCTTAAGAAGCGTCGTGGGATCCGCATCGGGATCGCTGTTCAAAGCTTCGAGCATACGCTCCTGCCCGAACATCTTCTCGTTGCCGTCAGTTGCTTCGGGCACACCATCAGTATACAAGAAAAGTGTGTCGCCTTTGTTAATATCAATCTCATATGAAGTAAATCTCGTCGTGGGCATCGCTCCGATCGCGAGACTGTGCTTGTCCTTATAGACTTCAAAAGAGCCGTCCGCCCTCTTTATTACGGGATACTCATGACCCGCGTTACATGCGGTAAGCTTACCTGTAGAGATCTGAAGGACACCGACCCAAACAGTAACAAACATATCCACGTTTTCGTCGTAGCAAAGAGCGTTGTTGGTTCTTCTTAAGACCTCCGATACCGGAACACCCAACATCGCGCAGCTCTGAAGGATGGTCTTGGATATCATCATGTAAAGCGCCGCAGGTATTCCCTTTCCTGCTACGTCAGCCATTACAAGTCCGATATGATCGTCGTCAATCATGAAGAAGTCGTAGAAGTCTCCGCCTACTTCCCTTGCCGGATCCATTACGGCATAAATATCGAATTCATGTCTATCCGGGAACGGCGGGAACTTATGCGGGAGCATTGCTTCCTGTATCTGAGCCGCGAGCGAGAGCTCAGTACTGATACGCTCCTTCATCTTCGTGTTCTCGGTGATCTCGGTGATATATGCCTTCGTCTTCTTCGACAGATCGTCGAATGACGCGGCGAGCACCTCGATCTCGTCATTCGTGTTGTATAGTTCTTTCATCTCGAACATCTTGCCGGTAGTAGCACCTTCAATGATGTCCTGTGTCATCGACTCGATCGGCTTAACGATCCTGTCTGACAACATCAGCACCGCGATCATTCCGGCAAGAACGATCAGGAAGATCATTATCGCCGACAGGATCAGAAGCTTGGTCTGCGCCGCTCTGTAATTGGTCTGTGCTTCGTCGTTGATGCGGTCATATTCTTCGAGCATCAGATTCGTAGGAACCTCGGTAAGATCCTTCTCGACTACGGAAATCGCAGCCCAGCCGACTGTCGGGATCGGACTTCCGACCATATAGTAGTCTTCGCCGTTCACCGTGATCTCGCGAAACCCCGTGCTGTAGTACAGGGACTCGATCACGAACCCTGCAAGATCCGCGTTATCGGAATAGCGTAAGTCTTCCGCCTCGTCCTGCGACTCCACCTCGAAAAGCCCGTTGCCGTCCGGCGCGAAAATAACCTGCCCCTCATCATTGACTATGCAAAGGAAGCCGCTGTTCTGATCGGACTGCTCAACATAAGTCTCAAGTTCATCAAGGAACAGATCGATACCTACAACACCTATGAGTTCGCCGTTTACGAATACGGGAGCTGAACATGTTACACAGGATCTTCCCGAGAATGTGTCATAGATAACACCCGAGAAAGTGACGTCATTGATATAGATAGCATCCTGATACCAGGTCCTCTGCCTTGCAGGGAAATAAATGATATTGCCGTCTTCATCGTATTTATTTGCTGAGAAAGCATCTACGCACAGCGAAGTTCCGTCTTCGAAGCCGATGTAGCAGTTATCCATATAGCCCGCATTCGTACACATGGCGACCATGGTATTGCCCATCTGAACCGCAACTTCAAGGTATTCGGACTCTGTGTAATCTTCAACAGTCTCATCCCAAAGAGCCTGGGCAGTTACCTCGCCGTCCCGAGACGGATCCGGTGGCAGGATCGGTGCATATTCATAAGAGCCCTTATGCTGGAAATATCCTTCGGCAAGCGCCTGCAAAGTCAGTACATCAGTCTCGATCTCGCTGAACATATCATCGGCGATAAATGCCTGAAGATCATTCGACTTGGTCATAGAAGTATCGAGCACTTCATGTATGGTATCCGCCGATACTTCGCCCAAAGCGATCTGCTGTTCTTCCCTTGTGGAGCTGACAATATTGGAAAGGTATCTGGTTCTGTAAACAGAAACAATCGTAATGAAAATGATCATAATGAGGAAGATCACTATGACCAGGCTCACGATTTTCTGTTTAAGACCGCCTAACTTTATTCCGAATAATGTCTGCATACATGTAATTATAACTTAACAGCTTTAAACAAATAAGAATAATATATTAATCTTGCATGGCCTTAAACCCTGATGTTATAATCATCCCGTTACTTCGGGGCGTTAGCTCAGCTGGGAGAGCGCTACGCTGGCAGCGTAGAGGTCACGGGTTCGATCCCCGTACGCTCCACCAAATAAAGAACCCTTGCCGTTATGACAAGGGTTCTTCTTATTTTCGATTATTCTCAGAAGATTACGCTTCTTCAGCTTCCTCGAGGATGTTCTTGGACATAACCGTAACAGGTCTCTCATAGCTTGAGAATGCTTCATCGATAAGCTTCTTATCAGGAGCCTTGGAGATCAGGCTGAATACGGGAACAATGATGAATCCTGCAAGCATTGCGAATGCACCGCAGTTGATGGGTGACTGCAGAACCGTAGGGAAAGATGCTCTGAACAGCATGTTGCAGATCATGAGCACGGAACCGAACAGGAAGCAAACCCAGCATGATACTTTCGTTGTTCTCTTCCAGTAAAGGCTGAAGAGGAACGGAGCGAGGAATGCACCTGCAAGAGCACCCCAGGATACGCCCATGAGCTGTGCGATGAACGTAACGTTGGATCTGTACTGGATCAATGCGATCACGGAAGAGATGATGATGAACACTACTACGAGCACACGCAGGCAGATAAGCTTGCTTGTCTCCTTCATGTTCTTAACAACAGTTCCGGAGATGAAGTCCAGTGTCAGCGTGGAGCTTGATGTAAGAACCAGCGAGGACAGTGTGGACATTGATGCGGAAAGAACGAGGATAACAACAACTGCTATGAGGATGTCAGGCAGTGTCGAGAGCATCGAAGGAACGATGGCATCGAAGCCCATCTCCTTTACCTCATCGGGTGTAAGGAAGAGTCTTCCGAAGCCTCCGAGGAAGTAGCAGCCGCCTGCTACGATGATAGCGAAGAATGTGGAGATGATCGTACCCTTACGGATAGCATCCTCGTGCTTGATGGCATAGAACTTCTGAACCATCTGAGGAAGACCCCATGTACCGAGGGATGTAAGGATAACAACACCGAGAAGGTCGAACGGCAGCGGTCCTACGAAAGAAGTATACGCACCGTTGTACTCGGGGAAATCACCGGGAATCTTCGCGAGCTCGATCATGGAGCCCATGAAGCCGCCGTTAACATTAAGAACAGCAACGATAACTGCGACGATACCGATCAGCATGATAATGCCCTGGATAAAGTCGTTGATCGCAGTAGCCATGTAGCCTCCTACGATAACATAGATACCCGTGAGCACTGCCATCGCGATGATGCAGTACTTATAGTCTACGTGGAAAGCCATCTCGAAAAGTCTGGACAGACCGTTATACAGAGAAGCTGTATAAGGGATAAGGAATATGAATACAATGAACGAAGATCCTATGCGAAGACTCTTGGAGTTAAATCTCTTGGCAAAGAACTCGGGCATCGTGGATGAATCGAGCTTGTGTGTCATGAGACGTGTTCTTCTACCGAGGATAACCCATGCAAGAAGCGAACCGATAACGGCATTACCGATACCGATCCATGTGGAAGCTACACCGAACTTCCAACCGAACTGTCCGGCATAACCGATAAAGATAACAGCCGAGAAGTAACTCGTACCATACGCGAAAGCCGTAAGCCACGGTCCGACGGATCTTCCGCCGAGAACGAAGCCGTCAACGTTCTTCGCACTCTTGCGGCTCAATACACCTACAGCGATGAGCACCGCAAAGAATACGATCAACAACAGGATCTTGATCAACATAACTACCTCCATGAAAAAGGCTGTCCTTGTAAGGACAGCCCTACCGAAGTAATTTATTACACTAAATAAACTAGCGTGTCAATATGTTAACCCCTCTTAACAAGATCCTCTATGATCTCCACGCACTTGTCGATGCCGAGGACCGAGGAATTAAGACAGATATCGTAGTTCGGAGCATAACCCCATTCAAGATCCGTGAAATGCTTGTGGTTGGCAGCTCTCTTCTTATCCTTCTCATCAAGCCTCTTCTCGGGCTTCTTATCATTCTCGCCGTAAAGCTTAACGATACGCTCTGCACGGAACTTCTTGTCTGCGCAGATATAGACATTGAGAATGCTGTCGTAATCCTTGAGGATGAAGTCTGCCGAACGTCCTACGATTACGCAGGGCTTGCCTGAATCTGCTATATCCTTGATGACCTTACGCTGAACCGACCAGATATAGTCGTTCATCGTCATTCCGTTCATAATGCCGGGAGTAGCCTGTGCTTCGAATCCGTAAGAGAAAATACTCTTTCCGGGAGCCTCTTCGCCCTTGGATGCTACGACCTCCTTCGAGAAACCGGTCTTCTCTGCGACCTGCTCGATGATCTCCTTATCGTAATAATCGTAGCCGAGCTTCTGTGCAAGAGTCTTAGCTATCGTCCTGCCGCCGCTTCCGAACTGTCTGCTTATCGTGATTATCTTGATTGACATGATACTCACCTCCCTTGATTATCGTCTTCAAGTATTTATATTTTACAACTTTTCTTAACATTAAATATTTAAAAACTGAAAACAATAATCTATAATCTGAAAGAAAATTTTCGCCTCAGGAGGCAACGCAATATGGCAATCAGAATCGGAATCATAGGTTACGGTAACCTCGCACGCGGCGTCGAGAGCGAGATCTCAAGATGCCCCGACATGGAGCTCAAGGGTGTATTCACAAGACGCGACCCTGCTTCCCTTAAGATCAGAGCAGCAGGCGTTCCCGTCTACTCCGTTAACGACCTCAAGGACAAGACAGCTGACTTCGATGTCATGATCAACTGCGGCGGTTCCGCTACGGATCTTCCCGTAACAACACCCGAGTACGCAGCTCTTTACAACGTTATCGACAGTTTCGATACACACGCTAAGATCCCCGAGCACTTCAAGGCAGTCGACGAGGCTTCCAAGAGCGCTAACAAGGTTTCCCTCATCTCCGCAGGATGGGATCCCGGAATGTTCTCTCTCCAGAGACTTTATTCCAACTGCATCCTCCCTGAGGGACACGACTACACATTCTGGGGCAAGGGCGTTTCGCAGGGTCACTCCGATGCTATCAGAAGAATCCCCGGCGTTAAGAACGGCAAGCAGTACACTATCCCCGTACCCGAGGCTCTCGATGCCGTAAGATCCGGCTCCAACCCCACACTCACAACAAGGCAGAAGCACACAAGAGAGTGTTTCGTTGTTGCCGAGGAAGGCGCAGACAAGGCTCTCATCGAGAAGACTATCAAGGAGATGCCCAACTACTTCGCTGATTACGACACGACAGTACACTTCATCTCTGAGGAAGAGTTCGCAGCTAACCACAGTAAATTGAACCACGGCGGCTTCGTATTCCGTTCCGGCACAACAGGCATCGACGGCGAGCACAAGCACATCATCGAGTACAGCCTCAAGCTCGACTCCAACCCCGAGTTCACGGCTTCCGTTATCCTCGCTTATGCACGTGCAGCTTTCCGCCTCTACGAAAAGGGTGACTACGGCTGCAAGACAGTATTCGACATCGCACCCGCTCTCCTCTCACCCCTCTCCGGCGAGGAGTTAAGAGCAAAGATGCTTTAATAATAATCAGGTCTTTACATAATCAAGGCCCCGGATCGCTCCGGGGCCTTGTTATTGTAAATTAATCAGATTATATAACGCTTATACATTTACTCTGAAGAATGCACAGATGTTTGCCCACTCGGGTGACTGTGCAAACTGTCTGATAACAGAATCTCTTGTGGCACCGCCGTCAAGCTTTGCTACCCAATCAGCGATCTCTGCTTCAGTACCGGCTCTGTTGCACATTACCCAGTACAGTGTTGTAACAAACTCCTCATTGCTTGTGTTGTAAGAAGTATACTCAGGGCTCTCGAAGAATCCGATAGCTACTGTTGTAGCTGTTCCGCCCTGCTCCATGAGGAGGCTCATCCATGAATCTCTACCGGCTGCATCAAAGTCTCTATGAAGAATTCTTGTATAAAGAGTTCCGACGAAGTTACTTACAGACATCTGTGTAAGCTCTGCTTCGGAATAGAAAGATACCGTAACCGTGCACTCTGCCTCATAGAACTTGTACGTCGTATTATCAACAACTATCAAAGTGATAACTGTAGAACCGACGCCTACAGGAGTTACAATACCATCTTCTACAGTAGCAACAGACTCATCATCAGAATACCAAATGTAGCTGAGATCATGATCTGCAGTATCTGAACCGAGAACATAGCTAAGAGCCGAAGGAGCAGAATCAACGAGGAATGTGACCTCGGAAGGACTAAAAATAACACCTTCCGTGAAATCATAGATCTCCAACTCGATAGAGTCCGAGAGACCCGCATACGAAGCTGTAAGTGTAGCAGTACCGACACCGACAGGAGTAACGATACCGTCAGCCGTAACTGTAGCTACCGACTCGTCATCAATTGACCAGACGATACCGGATGTATAAGTCGTATTAGCAGGCAGGAACTCAGCGTAAGCCTGGATGCTATAATCAGAAATCAACGGAATAGGTATTGTAGGATAGTCAATGCTGATACCTGTTGCAGGAACTTCAACTTCAACAGCAATACTAGTAACAGGGAGATAATGAACAACCGAAGGTAGTCCACTATAATTAACTCGGAATGATACTCCTGTTGAGTTACCTGTCCATGTCAGCGTATCTCCAGTCTTTACAACAGGATTCTTTACAATATCACCGGATATGGATATCGTCTGAGACGGAGCAGTGTTATTACCGGTAGTTATTGTAACGCTTCTAATAAATCCACCTGCATATGCTGCACCTTCAGCACCGTCAATTGCAATAGAATAATTACAGGTTTTCTGATTCGTACCTATGAACAGACCTGAAGATGAGAACTTACCGTCTCTTGATGCGGAGATGATGATTCCCTGATCAGCATAAGAAGTTGATGTACCTTCAATACTGTCAAGTGTAATAGTGACTGTCTCGGTCTGTGGAGCAGGAACTGCAAAAACCATTGCAGGTATCATGCTGACCATAACCGCAGCCGACACCAATGCGCCGATTATCTTCCTTCCATTTTTTATAGTAGTTTTCATAAATTTCCTCCTAAATCTTTGAGATTTATATAAAATAGTGTAGCCTTTATACTTTAAAAGTTCAAATTCAATTGTATGAAGAATTTGTTAACAATAAATTTTACATATATTTCAGGGTTCTATAGGTTATAAACGAACAAAAAGACCAAACCTCCACCAAATAAAAAGCCCCCGGATTGGCTCCGGGGGCTCCGTATTTACCTATTAGCAAATCATAGCTTTAAAGGTTATACGTTAACCTTGAAGTAAGCGCAGATGCTAGCCCACTCAGGTGACTGTGCGAACTGTCTGATGACAGAATCTCTTGTTGCACCGCCTTCAAGCTGTGCTACCCACTGAGCTGTCTCAGCAGCTGTAGCTGCTCTGTTGCAGAATACTCTGTAGCATGTAGCTACGAACTCTTCGTTGCTAAGGTTCTTCGATGTGAACTCAGGGCTCTCGAGGAATCCGATAGCAACTGCTGTAGCTGTTCCGCCCTGCTCCATGAGGAGGCTCATCCATGAATCTCTACCTGCTGCATCGAACTGTCTGTTAAGGATTGTTACATACATTCCTTCTACGAAGTTCTGAACAGACATTGCTCTGAGCTGCTCCTCTGTATAGAAAGGAACCTCGGGATCGGGGGCAACCTCTGAAACAGTTACAGTGCAGGTTCCTTCAAACCAGTCATCCAGAGTGTAATCCCAAATAGCGGCATATACAGTAGCTGTACCAACACCGATGGGAGTAACCATTCCTGTCTCCATATCTACTTCAATAACACCTTCACTGGCTTCATCAACAAAGAAGCCTAAGAACTCGATTTCATGGTCTTCTGGAGCAATCACGGTATATGTGAGAGTAACAGGATCAGAATCCAATCCTAAATCGAGAGAAGAAGGATTAACTGTTACAACCGGCTCGTCAGGACTGTAAACAGTTACAGCGCAAGCATTACTGAAGACCCAGTCAGCCTCAAGGTCATTACCATTAGTGGCATAAGCTGTAATTGTAGCCTCACCAACAGCAACAGCTGTAATCTTTCCTTCTGAATCAACAGTCGCTACTTCCTCATTACTGCTTCTAAAATATACAGGATATGTGGAAGCCTCGGGAGAAGCAGTTGCTACCAGATTAGATGTTGCACCGGGAGCAAGATATACATTATCAGGGGAAACTGTTATAGAATCAACTGCTACAGCCAACGTACCTACAAGCTGATAAGTTGCAGAATAAACCCTACTAACTCTCGATGCCGAAGCCTCAATGATATATTCTTTGCCTGCCTCTACAGTGAAAGTATTATTATCATCACCGACAGTCTGACCTGCAAACTTAACACTTGGATTAGTATTTGTTCCCGGAGTTATATCCAAAGTAAAGATACCATCATTAGAAGGTGTATATACATATCTTGTAGTAGGGAAATCCTGCTGTGAGGATCTGTTGAGCTCTACCGTCGCACTGCCTGTGAATGTAGGGTATGCAGTGTAACTGCCGCTAAGTTTGTATGAGCCCCAGCTAGAACGGGAAGACTTATCTGCAACAATTGTATAAGTTGCACCCTTATTCAACGTAAGACTAACACTGTATGGACTCGGACCGGATGAAGAATGACCGTCTACAGTATAACTCGGAGTAAAACGGCTGGATCGATCTGATGTCGTAAAGGTATACTCTCCCGTTGCAGGAGCTGTAAATGTAATAGTTGTTTTAGAACTGATTGTAATACCGCTTGCAATATCTGCCCATGGCGTCTGTTCAGCGTCTGCAGCAAATACCATAGCAGGGATCATGCTTACCATGACAGCGGCCGCTATTAAGGTACCCAGAACCTTTCTGTTTTTGTTGTAAATCTCATATAAGCTATCCTCCTTGCTTAGTTTAGATGAGCTTGTCAAGCTCTTATACGACTTGACCTTATACGAGGATAGTAGCAAACAAATGTGAACAGAATATTATCAAAAATCTTTGTTTATAGTTTGTTTACATTTATATGACAAAAAAATCGGCCACTTCAGAAGGACTAGATAATATGATCTTAGCCCCGTTTTCTATAAGGAATTCCCTGGTTCTGAAGCCCCAGTCTACGCTTATACATTCTGTACCGACCGCAGCCGCAGTCTTGATATCGACATCGGAGTCGCCAATATACACCGTCTCTTCAGAAGAGACGCCAAGTTCTTCCATAGTCATGTGAACGAAAGTCGGATCAGGCTTAACGGGAACTTCCGGCACATTACCATGCGTCACGGCTATCAAAGAGCCGAAGTGCTCCTCAATCAGTTTTCGCGCAGGCAGATCCGGCTTATTGGTAACGACCGCGCACTTGATTCCGGCCTCGTTAAGCTTTATAAGCATCTGCTTTATCCCGTCATACGGGAAGGTATCATAAGAGCAGTTATCCGCGTAGTACTGCTGGTAGTCGGAATACACTTTCGCGATCAGGGCAGGATCCGCATTCTCGCCGAGCGCTCTCTCGATAAGCTTACGCGTACCGTTGCCTACCATCGCCTGCACCTCGTCGCGGGATCTTTCAGGCAGGCCGTTCATGGCAAGCGCGGCATTAACCGCGTGCGTCAGACCTCCGATAGTATTAAGGACAGTTCCGTCCAGATCGAATATCGCAAGCTTGTATCTCATATACCCTCTAGTAGTCTCTCAGTAATTTACGCCGTGCCTTATAGTCCGGCATCACATCCCCGACATGCTTCCAGAACCTGTCCGAGTGGTTCGCCTCAAGGAAGTGCGCGAGCTCATGCACGACCACGTACGCGATAAGCTCCTCCGGCGCCTCGAAAAGATTATAGTTGAACGTCACCTTCCCTGTCGACGGCGAGCACACGCCCCACCTCGAACTCATAGTGCGGTAAGACACGGCAGCAGGAGACTTTACACCCTTCTTCTCGAACATGGGCACATAGTACTCAAGCATCTCTTCTACCTTTGACTTGAGCATGCCCTTCTTCCACTTATCGTACAGACGCTCCGTCTTCTCGGGAGAATCCGAATTGATGTAGATGTCGGGATAGATATAGCGCACGCCTTTAAACGGGAATCCGGGACTTACGTGAAGCGTGCACATCTCGCCGAAGACCTTGACCTGCTCACCGTCTTCGTAGGAGCTCGGTCGTGCGGCGTTATCTATTCTGTAATTGACCTTGGCAAGACTCTTGAAGATGAACGCGGACTCCGCACGCATAAAAGACTCGACTGCCTCTACACTCGTACGATAGGGACACGAGACCTTTACCGATCCGTCGGGATTGATGCGCAGATTAATGTTTTTGACGCGCTTCTTGATCAGTTCGTATTCTACGAGCCTGCCGTCAAGGATTATCTGTCTTAACATGGATCAGTCGGAAGCTCCGTTATAGAGCTCCTGTACCTTCGCGATGATGCCGGAAGGAGTCATGGGACATCCGCCGTGATTGTAGTGTTTGCCCTCTTTATCGATCGAGCAAAGCTTATAGTTCGTATGTCCGATGAACTCGTCCGACTCCACCGTAAAGAACTTCAAAGTCTTGAGGTCAGGTGAGAAAAGATACACGATATGAGCGCACAGCATAACAGACTCGGGCTTCGGCAGTGTCACGAAGCATCCGAAGGTGCCGTCTGTGAACTTAAAGCACTTGGTCGAGAACTCTTCTTCCTTATAAGGAAACTGCTCGCCCGTGCGTTCTATCAGGATCTTAAAAAGCTTGTAGAACGTGTTGTTGCCGGGCTCGAGAATACTCGCAATGACTTCCTTGGGCGTCTCATAGAAACGCTCGGGCAGACTCTTCTGCTCGATCTCATAGCGGGTACTGTAGATGTTCCGATTAAATGCCATATATACATTATAAACACTTAATTCGCGCTTGTTTTTTACTATTGCTTGACAATGCGGAAGGGTATTCAGATTGTCTTACGAAGTTGTCTGAAGTCCTTTACAGCCTTCCAGCCGATCTTGAAGATACGCTTCATATTGATGGAATTCTTGCCGCCCTGTCTCGGTCTGAAAGTTATGGGAACGAACTTTACGTTGTCCTTGTTCTTTACAAGAAGCACGGACAAAAGCACATTCGACAGGAAGAAGTCCTTCGGGATCTTGGGAAGATATTTCTCGAGAGTCTTACGCGGCATAAGCCTGTAAGGCGTGTTGGCATCGGTTATGGTAACGCCGAAAGAAAGCTTGATAACGAGCTTGAGCACCTTGGTTACGATGATCCTCGAGAAGCCGTCCTCCCTGTGATTACGGTGTCCGATGATCGCATCGTAGAGCTTACGATCCTCCCAGAAGGGGCCGAACTCGGATGGCAGAGTCTGTCCGTCGGAATCGGTCTGGAAGATATAGTCCGCCTTCTGTTCAACGGCATAGTTATATGCATAAAGCAAAGTAGCTCCGTGTCCGGAATTGGGTTTGGTAAGGGGCTCTAACTGCGGATATTTCTCTTTAAGCTCAAGAAGTTTCTGATATGTATTGTCTTTACTGCCGTCGTTAACGACCACCAGCTTGGATTCAGGTCCGACATTCGTTACAACTTCATGCCATTCTTTGACAACTTCCTCGATATTTGCCTCTTCGTTATACGCGGGCATTACAATATAAAGACTATCTTCCATTATTGCTCCGTTTTTTCTTTTTTATATGTATAATTTTTCTGGGACTAGTTTACCACACATTATCAAAAACAATACGGACGGATGAAAAGGACCTATGATATCTGAACAGACCAAGAAGAAATTCGCGATTATATTCAGGAACATGACGCCCGATCAGCGCGCGACGCTTCAGGCGCATCTTTTGACCGCCACCGAAGATCAGAAGTGGGAGATCATAGAGAAGATAGTCGCGACCTATGAATCTAAAGCCAACAATCCGTTTGTCCAGTCTGAACTTAATCCGACCAACGAGATCGAATATACAGATGAAGAAGAGATCCCATACGAACCGGAGATCACGGAGTTCGAAGAGACTCCCGAAGAAGACGATGAGGATGAAGCACCCGCCCGCACATCTGCACGCACTCCCAAGCGCAAGCTCAAGAGAAGCGTCAAGAATACTTTTATGGGCTTTATACTTATCATCCTGCTGATGTCTATAGCACTGCTGGTATTGAATTTTAAAGAAGATATTTTCGGAAGGCATTCAGAAGAGACTGTGCCCGCGCAGCAGACCGAGATCATCGAGACCACGGTCGAGACGACACCGTCCCCTACCCCGACCGTCACGCCCACTCCTGCGCCGACCATAGTACCTGTTGCCGCCGACCATCCTGACCTTACGGGTCTTACTGTCGTAATCGATCCCGGCCACCAGGAGACAACGGACAACGAGCAGGAGCTTTATGCTTCATGGCTGTCGGCCACCAAGCCCCGCTGCACATGCGGAACCACAGGTGTTGTCACCGAGACTCCCGAGTATGATCTGACGCTGCAGTATTCACTCATCATCAGAGATTACCTCGAGCAGTGCGGTGCGAACGTAATCCTTACCCGTGACACGAATGACGTCAACATCTCCAACCAGGAGCGTGCTCAGATTGCGAATGTGAACGGAGCTGACGTTTTCATAAGAATCCATGCCGATGCCGCAGGCGATTCCGCTGCATCCGGCGTACGCGTATACACACCCGACTCCGGAAGCTACACCGACAGCTCACCTGCCTATGCTGAGCAGCTTGCCGAGCTTGTAGCAGACGCCGAAGGTCTTGAAGTAAATGCCGTAAGAGCCACAAGCCTGTACACGGGTCTTAACTACGCGAATACATTGAGATCATTCCAGTTAAGTCTCGGCTTCCTGTCCAACAGCGACGATGAGGCAGTTCTCGTTACCGAGGAGAACAGAGCGGCAGTTGCAGAAGCCATATCGGTTTTCTGCGAAGAATTTGTATAATAGAGTTATAAGAATAACGGAGGACACGTAAATGGCTGACATCTACGATTGGGCAAAGAGCGAATCTTTATCGGTTAACGATATCGTTGATAACAAGATTGCCAAGCTCGAGACACTGATCCACAGTATGTGGCTGCTCATGAAGAAGAACGGATACACGAACGAGATGCTTGATGAAGCTATCGCCGAGGCGCTCGACATCGAGGCTGAAGGTCCCGCTTACCTCAAGGGTATGGTCTGCCCTAACTGCGGACGTAATGCACAGCTGTCAGGCAGCTTTAAGATCAAGTGCATCTACTGCGGTATGGAATCCGTTATCAACCCTTATGAGGCAAGAGACATCGCCAACCAGATGGACGAGGTGCTTGCCGCACAGCAGGCCGAGCAGGAGCAGAAAGACAGATGGTCTACTGCGGTTGAAAATGATCCTTACCAGCCCTACGATGTAAGTAAGGATCTGAACTTTGACGATTTTGACGATAACGGCACCATGTGATAAAGTGTGAGCACCCTTATTCGGGGGTGTACCGGTTTCGACGGGGTCGTTGATACTGAGAAAGCGGGTGGAGGATTCTCGTTGGCCTCCTTAAAAACGGGAAACGCAAGTAATTGCAAACGACACACAGCTCGTAGCTGCTTAATTTAGCTACCGTCTTCTTCGGTCTTCTGCCACCTTAGAAAGACGTTGCCGGCAGACCTTACCCGGGAGAGGATAAACGGGACCACCTCATCGGCAAAGCTTTGAGCCTTTGTTGTATCCATGAAGCTACCGGCGGGCACGCCTGACAGCGGGCCCTGTCCAAAGGGAAATCCTTAAACACTGTCTGCACCCGGAGACGTCTCAGAGGATACGGTTTCGGACAGGAGTTCAACTCTCCTCACCTCCACCAAATCACAACAAAAAGCACCGGTTAATCCCGGTGCTCTTTTATTTATTAAGTTAATGATCTTATTGATTAAAGATCGCACTTGTCACATACTGCATCGAACTCAGCGCTGTTAAGGAAAGCGTCGATAACCTGGGTTCTTGTTGTACCTGCTGCAAGTGCTGCTGTCCAGTTGTTAAGCTCATCTGCAGAAGGAACTCTGTTGAACATAACTCTGTAAAGAACCATGATGAATGCATCGTCGCTCAGGTCAAGTGCCTCAAACTCTGCGGACTTAAGGAAACCTCTTACTACTGTATCGATGTCTGCCTCACCTGTAAGGATCATGTTTACCCAGGAATTCTTGCCTGCGAAGTCTGAATTTCTATCAAGAGCTTTTACATAAAGGCTCTCTACGATCTGATCTACTACGAAAGCTCTGTTTCTCTCAGCACCGAGAACCTGACCTACGGGAGCGGAAGCTGCAGGTGCTGCAGCGGGAGCAGGTGTTGCAGGAGTCTCGGCTGCTGTCTCTGCAACGATCTCATCAGCTGCGATCTCGTTCTCGATAACTGTCTCAGGCTCGATCTCCTCTTCAGGCTCGCCTGTAAGTGTGAAGGAATCCTGAGGATCGATCTCGAAGTCAGGTGTGATCGTGAAGGAATCCTGGGGATCGATCTCGAAATCATTGTTTGCAGGCTCCTCTGCGGGTGTCTGATCAGCAGGTGTCTGATCAGCCTGAGCTGTGGCATCAGCTGCATCGATAGCTGCATTGTAGTAATAATTAAGCTGAGCTGTCATCTCAACAACAGAGCTCTCGGGAAGCTCATCTGCGTATACTGCAACATGCTGTGCAAGAAGAAGCGCGTTCTGAAGTACGAACAACTGACCCTCGGGAACTTCGTTGCCGAACACGGAGATAAACTGCTCTACTTCGTCACAAAGAGCGAAAAGTCTGTCAAGAGCCGTTACTTCATTAGTTTCAACGGGAGTCTCATCTTCAACAGGAGCTGAAGCGATGATGTTATTGATAAGATCAACTACGGAATCAAGTGCTGCCGAAGCTTCACTGTAATCAGAAGCATCAGCGTCCGGGTCTCTCATAACAAGGCTTACCGAATTAAAGATCGACCTGCACCGTTCATCTTCATCGGAAGTAAGAATGTCCTCCTTATCGTAGAAGAAATTAACAACTGACGTGAAATAATCGATAAGCGTCTCAAGATCAGTCGTCTCTACGGGCTGTGCTGAGATATAAGCACCGTCACCATAATGATCTGTCTCACATGCCAGCGAATTCATCGTGCATACGGGAATTGCTGTAAGTACCATTGCTGCTGAGAGCACTGCTCCCACGATCTTGTTTCCGAAGTTTCTTGTAACCATTTTTCATTGCCTCCTGGTTTTTGTAAGTAGTTTGTTTTTGTTTGCACGAATATAAAACCACTCGGCAAGACCGGAACCAATGAGTAATGTCAGGCCCATTTGTCGCTTAAGCAACACATTGTGCCCCAAGTGTTGGAAAACCCATGAAAATACTGATCGGCATCGCCACTACGGCCGTGCTCGTGATCACTAATGTTATAATTCTTATATGGACATTCCGGTCGACAACAAAGAAGCAAGACCCATAACTTCTGAGACTCACAAGTGTCCTTCGTGCGGCGGGAAACTGATCTTTAATCCCGAGATTCAGCTTCTCATCTGTAACTTCTGCGAGAACACCTACAGTCCCGGGAAGCTTGAAGTCCTTGAGCAGATCCGTCCCGCCGATGAAGGCGCGGCCGACGAGGCGGAAGAGGACAAGAACGAAGTCGTCTGCGATAACTGCGGCGCCGTTCTTATCACCGATAATGACACGACCTCGACGTTCTGTGCTTTCTGCGGCTCCCCTGCCGTAATCACCAGAAGACTTTCGAATCAGTTCAGACCGGATTATATAATCCCGTTCAAGATCACAAAGGAAGAAGCGACAGCTAAGTTCGTCGAGTTCGCCAGGACACGTAAATACGTCCCGCGCGATTACTATAACGAGGATAACCTCGGAAAGATCACAGGTATCTACGTCCCTTTCTGGACTGTGAGTTCCAGATGTAAAGTCAGTGTCAGAGGCGAAGGCTACAGGCGCAAGCTTGGGCACACCGATAAGTATGTGCTGATGTCGGACTTCGATATTAAATACAACAACGTTCCTTTCGACGGATCGGCCGAGATCGCAGATGACCTCATGGAAGCCGTGGAGCCCTACGATACAGCGGACAAGAAACCTTTCAACACGTCTTATCTTCAAGGCTTCTACGCGCAGAAGTTCAATCTAACGCCGGATAAGCTTACCGACAGGATAATGCTCCGTATGGAGCGTTACGCGAAGGATACGGCGATCATGTCGCTTCATGAATACAGCTCGGTCGAGATCGGAGCATGCGGCGTAAAGCCGTATAACCTCGAGCAGTCCTATTCCCTGTATCCCGTCTGGTTCCTTAACTACAAGTACAACGGCGGCAACTACAGGATCGCGATCAACGGACAAACCGGCAAAGTCGACGGTTACCTGCCGGTAGACAAAGTCAAGCGAAACACACTTCTCGTGCTGCACAGGATCGTAGATGTACTGTGCTGGATTCTGGCTTTGGGAATCTTCGCGGGATTCCTGTTCGGATTATATAAGCTGCTTCGCAGTCTCTCGGGTACCAGCAACGGACTTATGTTATTTATCATCGCATGCATTGCCGTGCCGCTCGTCGGAATGAGCTTATTACGTAACCGCATAACCTTCGACGTCGGCGGCAAAGTCGAGACATTATCGGAGATAATGACGCGCCCGATAACCAAGCTTCTTAACAGCAGACGCGACTCATACGAGAAGCTCAAGGAAAAGACCAACATGCTGGTCGGCAAGCGTCCGCCCGCATACGTGTATTACGACTCGAAAACCAAGATCGAGTTCGACAACGCCGAACTGTTCAGCAACACCGAGTTTATAGCCAAGTAATCATTGAGGTTCCCAGCTGCCTTGTTGTCTTAATCCGGAATTAGCCGCTTGCTCGGTCAATATATCAACGTCTTTAGAATCAATCGTTACATCTATCGCGGCGGCAAGTTTCTTAACATGAGAGGGCTTAGTAACACCGACTATCGGATTCGCGCCCTTCGCCATTACCCAAAGGATCGGCACCTGTGAAGGATCGATGTTATATCGTGAGGCGACATCACGCATGGAAGCAAGCAGTCCTTCTATCTTCTTGAAGTTTTTGCGCGGAAACAGGAAGCTTCGAAGCGAGAACGCCGGGAACGGATTCTCGTAGCTGTAGTGTCCCGCGAGCGCACCCTGCTCGAGCACCATATACGCGTAATACTTGATGCCGTTCTCATTGCAGTAATCGATGATCGGCTGCTGGTCGTTACGGATGATGCTGAAGTGATTCTGCACCGCGCCGAGCGTCAGTCCTTCCTTAGCGAGCAGCTCCTGCGCAAGCTTGATGTGAGCCAAAGATACATTCGACACGCCCAGCGACTTGATCCTGCCGTCCTTCATAAGCGGCACAGCCTCTGCAATATTCTTCTCAAGATTATGCGGAACATGTATCCAAAACAGATCAGCATACGAGCGGCCCAAACGCGACATACTCTCCTCGAACGACTTCACGAGAGCTCCCGCCTTATACTTCTTCGAAGGCATGAACTTGGTGGAGATGAAGATCTCCGGGTGGCCCGCGATAAGCCCGCCTAAGAACTTCTCGCACGAACCCATGCCGTACACGGCCGCCGTATCCCAGTTAAGGAACCCGAGCTTGACCGCCTCGTCGAATGACTCCTTCAGCGCCTGCGGATCCTGCTTGTTACCGAACACCATCTTGGTTCCGTTCATTCCGGGCCCCCACGCCCATGTTCCGATCAATACATCTTTCATAACTGCCTCCTTATACCTCTTCTTTAAGTGAATTCTTTATTCTGCTGAGTGACTCGGGCTTGATTCCGAGATACGTCGCAATATACTGCTGCGGCACGCGCCCGATAAGGCTCGGGAACCGCTTACGGAAACTTAAGTACCTCTCTGTCGCATTCTCCACGAGGAACCCGTTCTCCCTGTAAAGCTTGTAGCGCATACCGCTCTCGAGCAACTCTATCCAGATCGTCTTGATCTGCTCCGACGACATGATAAGTTCCTTCATGCGCCGCGCCTCGAACAACATCACCGTCGTCTCCTCCAGCGCCTCCCACATGGCTGCGTACTCCGGGTTGCCGATAAGACCGTCGTCCATGCACGCGTTCCCCTCACAAGCGAAAAACCTGGTCACGTCATTCCCGTCGCCATCGACATAGAAACACCTGGCAACGCCGTTCATGACGATACCGGCATACGTCGAAGACTCGCCGATACGCGCGAGGATATCGCCTTTGTTATATACCTTGAACTCGGAGATACTGATGACCTGATCGAGTATCTGCTCAGGTATATCAAGCTCATATGCAGCGGCAAGCTCCGCAAGCTGATTTATAAGATACGCCTTGTCCATACAGGTCTCCCTTCGTCTTCTGCTGTTACTATAACAGAAGCAAAGACCCGATAGCATTGACCTATGTTAATTATGCGTTAATCATTGATTCGTACAGCGCGGGACCTAAAGACATCACGAGCACCATCACCGACATGCTCATGTCGATCAGACCATGTCCGATCATGATCGGCAGCGGATTTCTGTGCTTACGGTAATGCCAGCACAAAACGAGCGTCAGCGGCAGGAATGAGAAGAATCTGTACAGGATGTACTTTACGTCAAAGAACACGGGTATAAAGCAGTGCTGCACAGCGAAAAAGAATGCAGGAATCATAACCGCCAGCTTATCGTTCTTGATTCGGTTCACACCATAACCTAAGTACAGTCCGTCTTCTGCGAAAGGCACAGTCAGCGGGAACAGCAGGAAGTTGATCACCGCGAGCACAGCAGGTATGGGAGCCGCCATCTTAACCGCAGGTTCAGGCATCACAGTTCCGTACAGAAGGAAAGCCGTAAGATACATGAACCCCATGCCGAGGAGGAAGACGATTACGATCATGCCGATTACCTGTCGGATCTTAGTTACACCCTTCTTATAGTTAATTAGTTCTTTATACGTCTTTCCGCTGCGCTTAGCAGTAATAACAAGAAGCGCGATGGTGATCACATTCACGACAGTAACAACTACAGTCCACCAATTCGTGATCTCATCTACAGCCTTACCGGTCAACGCAGCACCGATAACAAATATAAGAAGAAACAATACAGATCGTACCGGCAGCAGCCAGGGCAGTTTATTCTTATCCATTTGAACCTGCTTTCAGCTGAAGAACGAAAGCTTCAGACGCACTCTTGATCAACGCCATCACCTGCTTCTCGGGCGCATTAAAAACACCTGTCGCGATCATAGTCGCGACTCCGTGCGAATACATGATCGTATTCTGAATAACCTTAAGAGTCTGTGAAGGTGTAAGTCCGGTCTGCTCACTTATGGCAGCGATCATCGCCTCCGAGTCGGCTTCACGTGAGATGCCGCTAAGCGTAAGAGGCTTCTCGATAGGACAACCGCCGAGATACAGGAACTTAAAAAGATTCGGCTCCTTCATCGCCATCCTGATGTAAGATCTTCCCATGAACTCGAATGCATCCGCGCCTTCCCTTTTACCCGGGTCTGCCTTACGCACCGCATACTCGCGTGCATAGACGGCGAGCGCCTTGCGAAGTCCTTCCATATTCTCGAAGTGCCAGACCAGAGGCTGCGACGAGCAGCCGATCTTCTCCGCAAGTGTCCTTATATTTATGGATTCGTATCCGTCAGCAATCAGCATCTGCAGTGCCGCTTCAAGGATAACGTCTTTACCGATAGTAGTTTTACGCGCCATCTTTACACCTCATTATATTAGTGTATTTATATAATTGCACTTATATATTAGTGATGAGATGTCAAGATGTCAACTTACGCTCTTACCATCTCCTGCAGCGCTTCGATATACAGAACTGCGAGTCTGGACGTCACGTTATTGGCAGGCTTAATAAACCCTATCTGCATATAATCGTCGACCGCGAGTGGCCTTGCCACGATATTCGGTCCGTTAAGATCTTCATTGATCACACCGCTGCAGATCGTATAACCGTTCATACCGATCAAGAGGTTAAACAGCGTCGCGCGGTCACGCACGATCAGCTCCTTATCGCAGTCGAGCGTACTTAAGATCTCCTCCGAGAAATAGAATGAGTTATGGCTTCCCTGCTCATACGAAAGTCTCGGGTACGGCTTCAAGTCATCGAGCTTGATCCTTTTCTTAGAAGCGAGGGGCGAGTCCTTACCTATGAACACATGGGGCTTTGCCACGAACAGCTCATGGAATACAAGATCATTATCCTTAAGAGTCTTAGTAATAACAGTCTCATTGAACTTATTAAGATAAAGTATCCCGATCTCACTTCTTAACGTCGCCACGTCGTTAATAATGTCATACGTCTCGGTCTCCCTCATATGGAACTCATACTTATCGGGATCCAAGTCCTTCAGCAGCTTAACAAAAGCCTCTACCGCGAACGAGTAATGCTGCGAAGACACACAAAATCTGACCTTACCCTTATGCGCGCCGTTATATCTTTCTTCTATAAGGTTCGCCTGCTCGAGCACCTGCCGTGCGTAACCTAAGAACTCCTCGCCTTCCTTCGTGACTTCGATGCCCTTCTTGCTTCGGGTAAAGATCGTGACACCGTATTCCTTCTCGAGTTCGCGTATTGATGCCGTAAGGCTCGGCTGCGCCAGGAACAGCTTCTTCGAAGCCTCGGTAATACTGCCGGTCTCGGCTATGGTTACAGCATAATGCAGTTGTTTAAGAGTCATCGTACACCTCACAGAAATCTATGTTCACATCCGTTCCATAGATTTTCCCTATATTTACACTCCATTTTTATGTATTTTACCCACTGTGTCAATAGGCATATACTCGGCACCATAGAAAATGCATTGAAACAAGGAGAAAGCATATGAAGACATCAGTTATCGGTTATCCAAGAATCGGAAAGGACAGAGAGCTCAAGTTCGCCTCCGAGAAATACTTCAAGGGCGAGATCACAGAGAGCGAGCTTAACGAGACAGCAGCCGCTATCCGCGCAGGCAATCTCAAGGCACAGAAGGATGCAGGCATAGACTTCATCTCAAGTAACGACTTTTCTTTCTACGACAACGTCCTCGACACAGCCGTACTCTTTAACATCATCCCCGCAAGATACACAGAGCTCGGACTGCCCGCTCTCGATACGTATTTCGCGATGGCAAGAGGCTACCAGGGCGACAAGGGCAACGTTAAGGCCCTCGCCATGAAGAAGTGGTTCAACACGAACTACCACTACCTCGTACCCGAGATCTCCGACGATACGGAAGTTAAGCTCACCGGCACCAAGCCTGTCGACGAGTACAAGGAAGCCGCAGCGCTCGGCGTTAACACCAAGGTTGCTGTAACAGGTCCCTTCACTTTCTTGAAGCTCCTGCGCTACACCGGCTCGAAAACAATCGCAGACTACGCACCCGTTTTCGCCGCTGAATACGTTAAGCTCATAAATGCTGTTGCCAAAGCAGGCGCAGAGTGGATCGAGTTCGACGAACCTTACCTCGTACACGACTTGAGTGCTGAAGACAACAAGATCTTCAAGGATATCTACAACACCCTCCTCGGCAGCAAGGGCAGCGTGAAGGTTCTCCTGCAGACATATTTCGGCGATATCAGAGATATCTACAGCGAAGTAACGTCGCTCGCATTCGACGGTATCGGCCTCGACTTCATCGAGGGCAAGAAGACACTCGAGCTTGTTAAGAGCAACGGATTCCCTGCTGATAAGCTTCTTTTCGCAGGTGTCGTAAACGGCAAGAACATCTGGAAGAACAATTATGAGAAGACACTCGGCATCATCGACGAGATCAAGGCTGCCGCAGGCGAAGACAACATCGTAGTAAACACTTCCTGCTCCCTCCTGCACGTGCCTTATACACTCGCAAGCGAGACGAAGCTTACGGATGAGTACAAGAAGCATTTCGCTTTTGCCGAGGAGAAGCTGCCCGAGCTCGTTCAGATAGCTTCCCTTGCAGTCAACAAGGACGAGGCTGTGCTCGAGGCTAACAGAAAGCTTCACGAGAGCCGTGTAAACGCTTACGACGCGAAGGTTCAGGAGAGAGTAAAGAACATCAAGGATTCCGACTACACAAGACTTCCCGAATTTGCAGAGCGCGAGAAGATCCAGAAGGCGCGCTTTAATCTGCCGCTGTTTCCTACAACCACTATCGGTTCCTTCCCGCAGACCGCTGACGTAAGAAAGAACCGTCAGGACTTCAGAAAGGGCAACATCTCCGAGGAGGAGTACGTTAACTTCAACAAGAACAAGATCGCCGAGTGCATCAAGCTCCAGGAGGAGATCGGCCTCGACGTCCTCGTTCACGGCGAGTTCGAGCGTAACGACATGGTAGAGTATTTCGGCGAGCACCTCGAGGGATACCTGTTCACAGAGAAGGCATGGGTTCAGTCCTACGGTACAAGATGCGTTAAGCCTCCGTTCATCTGGGGTGACGTATCACGTAAGGAAGCGATCACGGTTAAGTGGTCCGCATTCGCGAAGAGCTGCACCGACAAGGAAGTAAAGGGCATGCTCACAGGTCCTGTTACGATCCTGAACTGGTCCTTCCCCCGTGAAGACATCTCCATCAAGGAGAGCACACTGCAGATCGCACTTGCGATTCGCGATGAAGTACTCGACCTCGAGGCTAACGGCATCAACATCATCCAGATCGACGAGGCTGCCCTCCGTGAAAAGCTTCCTTTGAGAAAGTCCGACTGGTACAGCGAGTATCTCGACTGGGCTATCCCCGCCTTCAGACTCGTTGCTTCCGGCGTAAAGCCCGAGACTCAGATCCACACGCATATGTGCTACAGTGAGTTCACGGACATCATCCCCGCGATCGACGCGATGGATGCCGACGTCATCACTTTCGAGGCTTCAAGATCCGACCTTCTCATCCTCGATTCACTGAAGGAGAACAACTTCAAGACAGAGGTCGGCCCCGGCGTATACGACATCCACAGCCCCCGCGTTCCTTCCGTCGATGAGATCGTTACGGCTCTTACCAAGATGAGAGCCAAGATCGACGACAGCAAGCTCTGGGTCAACCCCGACTGCGGTCTTAAGACAAGAGGCAACGAAGAGACTGTAAAGAGCCTCAAGAATCTCGTAGAAGCAGCAAAGAAGTTAAGATGAAGATAACCGATCTTTACAAGGAAAATAAGAGAACTCTGTCGTTCGAGATCTTCCCTCCCAAGAGGGACGACGAACTTCGTAATATCGACGCGACACTCGAGGTCCTGTCCGAACTTAAGCCTGATTTCATCAGCGTCACGTTCGGCGCAGGCGGCTCGTCCAACTGCAACAGGACCATCGAGCTTGCCAAGAAGATCAAGTACGAGTACGGGATCGAACCCGTGGTGCACCTTACATGTCTGCACTACGACAGACACGAGATCGATGAGTTCGCGCACGTACTGAAAGCGGAAGGCATCGAAAACATCCTCGCGCTCCGCGGGGACCCGAACCCCAACGCACCTGCCAAAGATGACTTCAAGAACTCATCGAATCTCATCTCTTACCTTAAAGACCGTAACGACTTCTGCTTCTTAGGTGCATGCTACCCGGAGAGACATCCCGAGTCTCCTGATACCATAAGCGAGATTCGAAGCCTCAAAAAGAAGGTCGACGCCGGCGCGGAAGTGCTGCTGTCACAGCTATTCTTCGACAACAGCATCTTCTACCACTTCCACGAGGAGTGCCGCATCGCCGACATAAATATTCCCATCATTCCCGGCATCATGCCGGTCATCAACGCCGCGCAGATCAAGCGCATGGTGACCTTGTGCCATGCGTCTTTCCCCTTGAGATTCCAGAGGATCGTCAACCGCTACGAGGATAACAAAGCCGCGCTGTTCGACGCAGGTATGTCCTACTGCTTAAGCCAGATCATCGACCTGCTCGTACACGACACGCGCGGAATCCACCTGTACACAATGAATAATCCCCTCGTAGCCCGTAGGATCTGCGAAGGGATCAGGAATATCGTTTGAGTTGTACTTAGGAGATTACCCTACTCCGTACCAGCCGGTACATATCGTAATACTCCCTGAGCGTACCATAAGATATGCTGACATAACAATTATTGTTATCACGATAAAACGTAACTACCGTTGAAATCTCAGGTTTACGTTTATGTTTTGCCAATAACATAAACACAAACCTAAACATTCAGCCAAAAGTTCATGTAGACGTTTATGTTTTACACAAAACATAAACAACAACATAAACATTTCTCACTATCAGGCGTATTTCTTGACACAAACACTTCGCTGAGCGGACTTACGCAGACGCTTCGCGTCGAGTACGTAGCGAAGCAAGTGTTCGTGTCAATGCATTAAATCCCCGGTGGGCAGTCTCGTCCACGCGAGCGGCAGCAATTCGGCGATATCAGTCTTGATGATCTCGCCGTTCTCATCGGCGAGGATTACTTTTATATCAGGTGAATACTCCATCAGCATCTGACGGCAGTTACCGCACGGTGAGAACAGACCCGCAGGACCGTCGGGATGAACGGAGACAATCGTATCGAAGTCATGGCAGCCGTTAACCTTCGCGTTGCCGACTGCGATGAATTCGGCGCATGAGCCGTGGATGCAGTCGCAGTTAACGCCGTGATACAGCGTGCCGTCCTTCGCCTTCAGGCAGCAGCCAACCGTATGGAAGAAATTGCCCGGAATCTGAGCCTTATGAAGCGCAGCGTACGCCTCATCGATAAGCTTCATATCATCGGGAGTTACTTCGTACTTACGCACGGGATCAATCCATGAACAGGCAGTACTTGCCGCCGCACTCGGCCACGTGCTCGTACCCTTCGAAAAGCTTCATAAAAGCATCATAGACGGCCGTCCATCTCATTACTTCGAGAGGATCTGTTCCGTCTACATAGAGCTTCTTCATATTAAGCTCATAAATCTTCTTATATTCGACACTGTAATGATCGAGTTCGATAAGGTCCTTGATCGGCGTATCAGCCTTATTCATTCTTCTTATGCGGTTCATAAGTTCAGCCATCTTAACGGCTCCGGAACCCGCGCTCATAAAGCTTGATACGATATTATCCTTAACCTCATAGATATTAAGTCTTATAAACGTCTTGGCGATATCATAGATAAGATCGGTGCATGCCTCCACTGCCATAACGATCTCAAGGATCATCATACAGTCAGGATCCCTGAACAAGCGGTTCTCCTGATAGTAATACTGAATCTCATGAATGATATTATCTGCTTCATCTTCAATTGAAGAGATATGTCTGACAACGGAATCAAAGTCCCCGTCATCGTCGATCAGCTCACACAGCACCTCCGCCTCTGATATCAAAGACTGACACAGTCTGCTCAAGCTGGTAAATACATACTCGCGATCTGATTCTTTCATCCGTAGCCCCAAAGCAAATTAAGATAAACTAATTTTACCATAAAAAAGCCGGGACTTTCATCCCGGCTTAATCAACCAATCTACTTACAGGATATTTCTTACTCTTATCAGAGTGCAGAAACCTTAGAAGCACCCTCTTCGCCAGCCTGGCTGTCTACGATGAGCTCAACCTGTCTGGGTGTACAGACGAATGTTGTCTTAACGGGTGTAGGCTCGATCTTACCGTCGAGGGAGTAAACTGCACCGGAGATGTAGTCAACAACTCTCTGGTTGTTAGCGTTAGGTGTGAGGTTGCAGATTACGATATGGCCTTCACGGATATGATCACAAACGATCTGGGAAGTTCTGATGTCGTAAGGTGAGAGCATTACAACTGTAGCTGTAGAAGCTGATCTGACGGGAGTAGTTGTTGCAACAGGCTGCTGGATATATGTCTGTGTCTCGGGCTGCATATAAGGTACCTCTTCCTGGAAAGAATCATAAGATGCATCGTACTCTGACTCGCCTGCATCATCGTACTCTCCCATGTCGTAAGCGTTGTACTCGCCCTCTTCTACGTCCTCATAATCATAAAGCTTCTTCATGAAATCAGAAAACTTGCCCATACTTTTCGTTCCTCCTAAATTATTGTATTGTTACCACAAAACCCGCGTGGTTGTTAAAAAGTATGGCTTGATAATACAAATTGAAAATCACTTGCACAAGTAAATTTGAGCGGTTGTAAGACTATGGAAAAATAAAGAAACTTTTCTGTAACATAGACTGTTTTCTGTGTTACACAAGAAATCAAATTTGGCTCTGAAGTGCCTTTCTGTCGCCAAATATCGCGGTTCCAATTCTAACACAAGTGCTTCCCGCCGCAATAGCTTCTTTGTAATCGCCGCTCATGCCCATGGACAGCGTATCCCAGCAGGACGGATCCTTTACGGAAGTCTTAAGTTCTTCGAAAATATCGCGCGTCCTCTCGAAAACAGGTCTTGCCTGCCCCGGCGCAGTCTCGATCGGAGCCATTGTCATAAGGCCTCTCATGCGCACGCCTTCCAAGGCAGACACAGCCTCCACGGCGCTCTTAAGCTCTTCGGGAGTAAAACCGTGCTTACTCTCCTCGCCCGAGATATTACCCTGCAGGAGTATGTCTGTAACGATTCCCGCTGCAGCAGATCTCTTCGATATCTCCTCGGCAAGCTCGAGTGTATTTACGGAATGTATAAGATAAGTCTTTCCTATAATATATTTAACTTTATTACGCTGAAGCGTACCGATCAGGTGCCAGCGGGGATCGAGCTTGTTAACAGCCAAAGTCTCGATCTTCGGAACGAGCTCCTGAACGCGGTTCTCTCCGAGATCATTAAGACCGCCCATAACGGCCGCAGCAGCATACTCGACAGGAAACACCTTGGATACACCTATCAGAGTTACCTCAGACGGATCGCGTCCCGCTTCCCTGCACGCTTCTGTAATATTAGTTCTTACCTTATCGGCATTAGCCTTGATTCTCTCTGTAAGCTCCTTGGTAACTTCCATCATCCCACCTGATCTCCCGGACTTACGGATTCCGGATTGGTAATATAAACAGTCTGAAGATTCGGAACGGAGCCGTCACCCATAGGAGTGATGATAGCGAACTCACGGTCATAGTCGACTATGAGAACTCCGAGCGAATTACAGAAGCCCTGGTCATTGACATAGATCGTGGCAACGCCGCGGTCATAATCGGGATTAACAAGGCTCGATACGGGAACACGAAGACCTCTTGTCTCTGTGATAACGACCTCGATATCAACGGATCTTACATCGAGAAGATCCTCCACATAACGTGTCGTGGAGAATACTACAAGGTAATTGCCGTTACTCGTGGGCTGTATTCTCTGAACGATACACTTACCGATACTTAAGCCCTCGGAACCTACGATGATCGTATGCTGCGAACCGACCTCGAACGCCGCAGAAGGCGCATCCGATTCATTAAGGAAGCATGCGATATACTGATCCTGGTTGCTCGCGATTCTCGCGACATTATCACCCGCCTCGACCGTGAGGTCAGACGTGATAACACCTACGGCATTATCGATATAATCTCTTATCGTTACGGCATCCGCATTAAGCAGCACCTCATAATTGAGCACAGTCTCGAGACCGTCGAGCTTGAAAGAAATGATGCCGGGCTCGGTCGCATTGACAACCGAAGCTCTGTTCTGAAGCTGCGACTCGTAACCTCTCTCGTCCGATCTTAAAGTACGGAGTCTCTCATCATCGAAGTCGAGATCCGCGAGCTCGAGTTCTCTTTGATTAAGAAGAACGGAAATCGAAGACGAATAGGACGACAGCTCCGACAGATTACCTTCTATGGAATCTATTCTTAACATATTAATAATAGGGTTCAGTGACTGATCGATATCGCTGTAGATAACGTCAGCTCCCTCGGCAAGTCCGTTCGCGATCAGCTCCTGCTGAACGTCTGAGATCTGTGACTGAGTGCTTCTCAAGTTCTCTACTACAGTCTGCATATCGTCGGGAACGACCATCGCGATCGACTGACCGGCCGCAACACGCGAGCCCTCCGCAGCCTGCGTTACGAAGTCACCGCCGTGATCCGAAGAGATAACGCTCTCATTACGCACGATAATCGCCCTCGAACCGATAGTGTGCTCGATGGAACCGTTGGTAACGAACTCGAGGTTCGGCTTAACTGCAAAATAATCGAAAAGGTGATGCACAACGAACAGCAACACCAGAATACCCGCCAGCACAAGCGCGACGGCTAACGCGGAGCTTACAAGAGCCTTCTTACGTGAAGACTTCTTACGGATCTCATTGGGAGTGGGATTGCCGGGAGCGGTCTTCTCCTTGGAAGACTTGGGCTCAGGCTCGCCCTTCAGCGGGATCGCAGACTGAGGGATAGGCGTCGGCTCGCTTCTGCGCTTCTGCTCAAGCTTACGCTGCTCGGGCTTCTTGCCTTCAGGTCTTCCCTTACCGGAATCCGGCCTGCCGTCTTTACGGACGGCGTCAGCCTTAGGCTTGCCGTCCTGCTGAAGCCTCTGTCCCTGCTTACCCTGCATGGGACGGTCGGACTTCGGCTGACCGGGCTTAGGCTGCTGAGGCTTCGGCGGATGCTTGCCCGCAGGAGCCTGGCCGCGCTGAGCGGAACGCTTCTTACGCGCTTCATCGGCGGGAGCCTTCGGAGCACCGGATGCGGGCTTCTTGCCGCCTGTCCTGCTCCTTCTTCTCTCGCGATCCTTATCGCTTTGCTCAAACCATTGTCTGTTCTCGTTATCCGACATAATCAACCGTAAGTCAGTTTATGACAAAGCCTTCATCACTGCAAGTTTGACCTGCTCATATACAAGTCCGCCCTGCATATACGCTATATACGGCGGCTTTATCGGGCCGTCGCAGGAGAATTCCGTCGTTGCGCCCGAGGTAAATGTACCAGCGGCCATAACGACCTGATCCTCATAACCCGGCATATCCCAGGGCTCGGGGGTAACGAAAGAATCAACCGGCGAGCAGCTCTGGACCTTGCCGCAGAAATTAACAAGTTTATCGGGATCGTTGAAGATAATAGTCTGAACTATATCTCCGCGGTCCTCATTATAGGAAGGAGACGTCTTGATTCCCGCAAGCTCGAATGCAGCCGCAGCGAACACCGCACCCTTGAGGCACTCGGCTACTACGTGAGGCGCCATGAAGATGCCCTGCGCGAGCTGTCTGTTAAATCCGAGTGAGGGTCCGACTTCGCTTCCCAATCCCGGCGCGCAGATATGTCTTGCGACCTTCTCAACAAGGTCTTCTCTTCCCGCGATATATCCGCCCGATGGAGCGATACCGCCTCCCGGGTTCTTGATCATGGAACCTGCGCAGATATCGGCGCCGTAGGAACAGGGCTCCGCATCCTCCGTGAACTCGCCGTAGCAGTTATCCACCGCCACGATGATATCGGAACGCTTATTATGAACCGCATCGCAGATGTCCTTGATATCGTCCTTGCGAAGCGCGCGTCTGCCCGTGTAGCCTCTGGACTTCTGGATGAAGACCACCTTGACCCTATCCGTGATCTTGGACAGGAGCTCTTCGCGCTTGAAGGTTCCGTCCTCATTAAGCTCGACCTCGTCGTAGCCGATGCCGTACTGCTTCAAAGAGCCGTCGTATGTCTTCTCTGTAAGACCGAGCGTAGATGCGAGCGTATCGTAAGGCTTGCCCGTCGCGGACAGGATAACGTCGCCGGGGCGTGTGATGCCGTAGAGCATCGACGATATCGCCTGCGTGCCGGAACTTATCTGGATCCTGACATAAGCCTTGGGCGCGCCCATGATATCGGCGAAGATCTGCTCGATCTTCTCTCTGCCGATGTCGTCGTAGCCGTAGCCTGTCGTAAGACCCATGTGGGGCTCGGAGAACTTAGCCGCACGAAAAGCTTCCATCACGCGGAGCTGATTCTTCTCGCGGGTCTCCTCTATCTTTCTGAATACAGGAAGAACAGCTTCCCCCGCCTTCAAGGCAAGCGAAGCTGCTTCGTCACTTACACCGTAAATACTGTAGGGGTTCGACATCAGATGCCGTATACCTCCTTATCATCAATAACAGGGATGTTATTCTGCTCGAAGATCTCCATAGTCTTAACTCTGTCATCGACTCTTAAGACTACTACGGCCTCCGTGGACAGACGTCCTACGAATGCGTAGAGATACTCGAGCTGGATACCGTTGTCGGAAAGAAGCTTGAGCACCTTATCGAGTGTACCGGGAACATCCTTAAGCGATACAGCGATAACGTGCGAGATACTTACCGTAAATCCCTTGCTCATAAGAACTATCTTAGCTTCATCGGGCTGATCGACGATCATTCGGAGCATACCGTATGTGGTCGAATCCGTAATATATACAGCCCTGATATCGATCTTAGCCTCCGAAAGTGCCGCTGTAACCTCAGCAAGTCTTCCGGGCTCGTTCTCTAGGAATACATTGATCTGCTTAACTGACATAATATGGACCCTCCCTATGAAGTTCTAAGATAATTATAACATTTATTTATTAATAATCAGAGCTTCATGTCGCCTTCTTTGATCCATCCGAGTTTTCTCATGATCTCGGAGAAAGCAAGAGAAAGCAGAGCAGGCGCGATAATGCATACGACTGCCATTCCGATCCACGCTTTGGCATCAAGAGTGCCGGAAGCGGACATGTCGGAGAAGCATCCGATGGGGCCTACGAGACCGCATGTACCCATACCTGCGGATACCTTAGAGCACTCGAGCTTGAATACGACCGTAGCAAGAGGACCTGTGATGGCAGCTGCCAAAGTAGCGGGAATCCAGATAACGGGCTTCTTGACGATGTTAGGCATCTGAAGCATCGATGTGCCGAGGCCCTGTGAGACAACGCCGCCCCACTGATTTTCGCGGAAGGATGCGACAGCGAAGCCGACCATCTGTGCGCAGCAGCCTGCAAGAGCAGCACCGCCCGCGATGCCGGCGATACCGATGGAAGCGCAGATAGCCGCACTCGATATAGGCAGAGTGAGGATGATACCTACTACTACCGAGATGATGATACCCATTACGAACGGGTGCATCGTAGTTGCATAGTTAATGAACTCGCCGAGCCAGTTCATGGCGATGGCGATGACCGGACACGTCAGATATGCGACAAGATAGCCGATACCGAGCGATGTGATCGGAGTAACGAGGATATCCACCTTTGTCTCCTTGGATACCGCCTTACCGAACTCGACTGCAAAGATAACCGCGATAAATACGCCCAAAGGACCTGCAGCATAAGGCTGTCCCGGATATGCGTTCGCGAAGTAGCCTACTGCGGCAGCACACGCCGTAACAAGCATCGGAGCCTTCAGTGCAGCTGCGATACCTACGCCGATAGCAGCGCCTGCGATAGCGGAAGAAGCTGTACCCGCTTTCGCGATGAAGTGTGCGAAGCGCGCGAAAAAAGCTCCGTCGATCATCCCGATGTACTTGGCCACGGTCGAAAGGATCGTGCCTACGAGAAGCGATGCGAACAAGCCCTGCGCCATACCGCTCATGGCATCGACAAAGTACGTCTTCGCACTTATGTTGATGTCTTTTCTCTTGAGAAATTCCTGTGTCTTACCCATCTTTCTTTTATACCCTCCATAATAAGTTCAGACCTTATCAGCACCAATAAAGCGAGAACGAATTAACATTGTAATAGTGCGCCACCTCAAGATTGGCGAAATACTCGGAATAATCGATATACAGCGGGATATAAAGCACAGTCCCGGGAAGCACGGGCTCTGTCATGATGACATCAGTTCCGTCCTCTGCTTCATCGATCCTCGCATACATATCGGCCATCTGCCTCGATGCGATCTGCATCCTCTCGTTCTTAAGATCGTCGATGATCTTCATGGACATGCCGTTCTGATAGTTGATGATAAGCTGACCGGAGAACATGATCACGATGCCGATGACAAGGATGATCGACTTATAAGCCTGCTCCCTCGCGTTGATGTTGTTACGCTTGAGAAGATCCCTTACATAGAAAGCAATGAATGCCGTAAGAACGATGAAGCTTAAAGAGATAACGAGATCGAATGTGTAGATGATCCTCGAGCTTGATGCCCAAGCATCGATATTGTAGCTTCCGTAGCCGAGGATGACCGGGAAGATAGTTACCAGAGTAATAAAGAGTGTTCCGACTACCGCACCCGTGAGCATCTTACCCGTAACGACGGTCTTGGACACGGAACAGATACATACGAGGAACACGATAAGAAGCACGAGCGGCAGCAGATAAGCCGTGAGCAGACCGCCTACGTGTGTGATGAGGTTATACCAGCTCGATGTGAACGCGGGAACAACAGAAAGACCGCTTGCCTCCATGGCGTCGTGTCTTTTGAAATTGCCGGGAGCAGCCGTGTTAAGGAGCGCACCCGCCACTGTTAAGACAAAAGGCAGAGCAAGGAAAAGTACTCTCTTGATATTCGCCTTGATATTCTTGATACCGATCGCATAGACAACGAGAAGCACAAGGAAAGCCGCGCATCCGAAGCCTACTACCTCGAGCGATCCGCCTGCACCGATGACGCCGAAGACGCCCGCAAGGATCGCATATGCAAGCTTGCGGTCGAAGTAACTTCTTATCGAGAACGCGAGACAGAACATCATGGCAACAAGCGGATATGTATAAACAGCGGCACCCGTGTACCATGAGAAAAGCTCGCCTGTAAGCGAGATATTAAATGCGATGAATTCTGCAAGAAGAGCTGCTGCCCATGCCTTGCCGGAAGACAGGTTAAAGAACTTGGTGCAGACAGTGTGAATAAGGTAAATAAGTGCGATAATAAAGAGTACCACACAGGCGATCATGATAAGTCTGATGCCTCTGAACGATTCTCTTACGGAAGGCTCGAGGCCCATGATGAGCTCGCCCGTATATGTTCCCTGCCATGACTGGTAAACATCTCTTGTATATAAGAAAGCCGATGAGAGAACGTTGTGGCTCTGCCTGTATACGGATACGGCGTTGGCACAGGAGAAATCATCTGCGCCCGGGATAGTGTATCTTGCCAATACAAAATGCGGATAACCGATAATAAAAGCTATAACGGCGAAGCCGATATTCTTAAGAACATCCTTGAGGAACGAACCCTTCTTATCCATATAAGCACCTTTTCCGTCAGAGTATTACGGCACAAAACCGAATAAATAATAACATAAAAAGACTGCGGTGGAATCCGCAGTCTTTTATTATTAATAAATATAGTCAATCTGACTTATCTTAATATACCGAAGCCTCCGCATGTCTGTGCCCACTGTACAGATTCAGTAGCCATGACAAAGATCTGCTCACGTGTTGTCGTACCGTTGTTAAGCATATCGAGACAAGCCTGAAAATCACCGGTTGGCTCTCTGTTAAGGATAGTCCTGTAAAGTCTTACGAGGAAGTCGTAGTTGCTCAGGCCGCTGATCTCATCGCTGAAGAAATACTGATGAGCAAGATCCGTACCGCCGTATCTGAAGTTAAGAAGGTCTGCGCCTACGCTCTCAGCTGTAGCTGTATCGATGCTTCTTGCATGTACGCCGTAGTAAAGCCATGTTACGAAGCCTGTGGATCCGTCCGTAGGAAGGATAGCGATCGAAGGTGTAGCATTAGATCCGGAAGGAAGTCCGTAGATAAGACACATATTAGCCCACTCTACAGAACCCAGGAAGCCTTCGATAACAGACTGGCGGGACTGTCCGCTTGCAAGAGCTGCAGTCCATGTGGCAAGGCCGTCTGCGTCTGCTTCTCTGTCGAGGATGACTCTGTAAACGACCTTTACGAAGTCCTCGTTAGTTACATTCTTATCAAGGAACTCGGGTGAGAAAAGGATACCTCTTACAAGGTCTGCTCCCGTATATCCGTCGTAGATGATGTGGTTCATCCATGTGAATCTTCCGTCGGGATCAGTAGCTCTGCCGAGACCTGTGTAGTACAGTCTGTCGAGGAACTTATTAAGTCCGTCGATCCAGTACTGGTTCGTCTGCTCACGGTTAACATAGGTAACGTCAGCATAGACCTTGTTCTGCTTAAAAGGAACAGCAGCAAAGAACACTACAGCCACCAGAAGAACCGCAATTATCTTCTTAAACTTATTCATAAGTGCACCTCACTTTTTACAAATATAATTAATTTTAACATTTAAATTGTAAAAAAATTAAAACTTTCGCCGTTAAAGTTTAAATATATAAACAGTAAGGTCACATTTATTCGCGTAGAATAATGTAAAAGGAGTTCGACCGTGTTCAGTAATCTGCCTTTACGTGCAATGGAAATATTCGTCTACTGGTACCCTGCCGTCATGGGTATGATGTGGATACTGGGATCATTGGTATTCTATTTTGCCAATGAGCGTAAGGGCTCGCTGCCACTCGAGAAGACTCCGTTTGTCTCCATCCTGATGCCGGCACATAACGAGAGCCGTATCCTCTACCCTGTAGTCAAGGAGATGGTGGACCTCAACTACCCCGAGTATGAAGTCATACTCATAAATGACGGAAGCTCCGACGACACATCCGAGGTCCTTAAGGATCTCGCCATCAAGTACGACAGGGTCCGTGTAATAGACCTCAAGGAGAACTGCGGCAAGGCGAATGCCCTCTATCTCGGTCTTATCGCGGCCAAAGGCGAGATACTTGTCGGTGTCGATGCAGACTCATATCTTGATAAGAATGCACTCCGCTATCTCGTCTCGCACTTTGTAAACAGGCACAACGGAGAGCGCGTCGGCGCCGTCACGGGCAACCCCAGAGTACGTAACAGAGGCACGCTCCTCGGCAAGCTTCAGCTGTGTGAATATGCGAGCATAATAAGCCTTATAAAGCGTACTCAGCGCGTCCTCGGCAAAGTCATGACGGTATCGGGCGTATGCGTCGCTTACCGCAAGCGCGCCCTCATGGAATGCGGCTTCTGGGACCGTGACATGATGACGGAGGATATCGCCGTCACCTGGAAACTCGAAAAGAATTTCTGGGACGTCCGCTACGAGCCCCGTGCCCTGTGCTGGATGCTTGTGCCTGAGACGATAAAGGGTCTGTGGCGTCAAAGAAGGCGCTGGTCTGAAGGCGGACTTGAGGTCATCTTCAGGCACTGGGACATCTTCAAGAGTTGGAAGAGAAGAAGAATGGCGCCCATCTACCTCGAGCAGGTCCTCTCTTTCTTCTGGTCCGTCTGCTGGCTTATTCTTACGATAATCCTTATCACGATGGAGATAAGAGGACACCACGTCATCACCGAATACATCTGGAAAAGCCAGTTCCTGTCCTTCATATGTCTGTTCCAGTTTCTCATCGCGATGTGGCTCGAATCAAGATACGACAAGAAGATCTTCGATAACTCCTGGTCAGTCATCTGGTACCCGATACTGTACTGGTACATAAACGTATTCATCGCACTCGCATCCATCTTCAAGGCGATACTTCCCAACAAGAAGCTCGCGACTTGGAAGAGCCCGGATCGGGGCGTAACGCAGACTATGAAGGAGCAGTCGGCGTCACCTGCGAAGAGCATTGATACAGAAGAACTGGAGAATATGCTTTTCGAGCCGAAGCCGAAGGAAATTGAGATCGGCCTTGACGCCGAGGACAGCGAAGCGCTCATGAAGATAACGAGGCGTGAGCAGGCCTTAACCGGCAAGAGCACACCTAAGATGCCGCTTGTTGACGGCAGCCTCGAGAACCCCGTAATCGGCAAGGACACTGACAAACACATCGAATACGACACGAAGCAGGTGTGGTGGAAGCGGCTGATCGAAGTCATCCTCACAGTCTTAGGCTGGCTTTACATGGTCGTTTACTGGGCTTTCATGATGTACGGCATCTTCCGCGATGCGCTGGGATACCCTGTAGGGAAGCTGTTCATCTACGACCTGGAGATGCTCAGGACCACCGAGCACTACTTCTATATCATGGGCATCGTCATCATGATCGAGCTCGCGGCGATCATCATCTGGAAGGAATACAACCGCAACAGGTTCGGCAAAAAGCGCCGCCGTACCTTCAAGCCCGACACTGAGGAGAGCGAGATAGACGATATCTTCGAGCTGTCGCCCGAGTTAAGCGACAGACTTCACCACCATAAGTACGTGGAGATCCTGCAAAACCCCATCCCCGAAGGCATGGGCCAGGGCCGCAAGAGCAAGAAGGAAAAGAAGAAGTGATCAGTCCCAGGCTTCCCCTGCGATCTCTTTCTCGAGAAGTCTGAATACATTCGCAAGAAGGAAACCGTCCGCGACAGCGTGGTTAAGACGCACTGTCACGGGCATCATGAGGCGCCCGTTCTCCTCGCGGTACCTGCCCCAGTTTACTATCGGCGGGAAATGCAGATACCCGTCAGGAAGTTCGATGTTAAGCGCATCGTACGACAGCCACGAGATGTAGGAAGCATCGAACCAGTTCGGGTGTCCCTGTATGTCGAGCTTGTATTCGCGGGTTTTCTTGGCTTCCTCGAGATCATTCAGAGCATTGTCGTAGAAGGTCTTATAGTCCTCATAGTAAGTCGTGTACACGGGAGTGCACGTCTCCGTATCCTCGTGGAAACAGTACTGAATTGGATTGATCTGATCGTAGCAGACAAGCTCCTCGTCCTCCCACAGATAACCCATCTTATAGTCGTCGCGGGAGTTTAGTACCTTCGAGAGAACGTACAGGAAGTTGATGTAGAACTTGGTGCCGTTCGCTTTCGAATGCTGCACAAGACGCGTGACATCGATCCGCGCCGTCATGGAAGTCGAGCACTTGCAGTCCATCGTGAAGTGGTCGAAGACGCCCTTGCGGTAATACTTGTCCTTGTCTACAACTCTGTAATTCATATCATTCTCCCGATTCTCTCATTATTGTCTTCTCTACGCGAAGGAAGATCATAAGCGCTATCGCAGTATTGATCACGTCGGACGCAAGCTGCGACCACACAAGGCCTTTAAGTCCGAATATGATATTCATAACGATCATTACAGGCAGGATCAGAACGAGATGCCTTATGACTGCGAGTACAAACGATACCTTGCCCTTACCTACCGCATTCATATAATGGACGATAAAGTTGCCTATGACCATAAAAGGCATCGCGAGGGCTCTTGCCTTAAGGAACGCAACGCCGTACCCGACCGTCGCCTCGTTCTTTATAAACTCCCACATGATCGGTCTCGCGAATACGACCATCAGCACCGTGCAGATTATTGAAGAGATAATTACAGCTTTTATTGCCGCAGCACTTATCTCCTTCATTCTCTCCATGTTGCCGGATCCGTAGTTATAAGCGATGAGCGGCACCATGCCGAGACAGATGCCGATACCGATATACATGGGAAGACGCTCGACCTTGAGCACGATGCCCATGGCAGCAAGCGCGATGTTGCCGTATTCGACGATCATCTTATTAAGAGCTATCGTCACCACGTCGAAAAGGAATATCGCGAACGCAGCAGGTACGCCGACGGAATACAAAGCCTTGGTATTCTCAGGCCCGATCTTCTCGATCCTCGTCGGGATGGACAGGACCGTCTTGTCCTTAAGCTTGATAAACAGAACAACAAAATAGACCATCGAGATAACATTCGACAGCATCGTCGCGATACCCGCGCCCAGGACCTCCTTGCCGTGAGGCAGGATAACGAACATGAACAGCGGATCCAAGGCCACATTAAGCAGGCTTCCCATCGCGACACCGAATCCAGCCTGCCTGGCATAACCCGCATTACGAAGAAGTTGGGGCATGCACATGGAAAGCACAGTCGGAATGCCTCCGACAACCGAAGTCATCATGACATACTGTCTTGCGTATACGATCGTCGAATTATCGGCGCCGAGGAATCTCAGGAGAGGATTAAGAAAGATAAGTATCGACAATGAGAACACGAGTGTACAGATCGCGGCTATCGCTACGCTGTAGGACGCGACCTTACGCGCATCCTCAGTCTTCTTCTCGCCTTCCAGTCTTGCCATCAGCGTTCCGCCTCCGACACCGAAGACGTTCGACAGCGCGACTACCGCAAGATATAAAGTAACGGCAAGCGAAGACGCGCCGACCATATCGGGATTGTTAGTGCGGCCGATATACCATGTATCGGCTATGTTATATATGAGGACGATCATCTGACTTATGATCGTCGGCAGAGCCATTATCGCGAGCGCTTTACCCGGGCGCTCTTCCTCGAACAAAAAATTCTTATCGTGTTGCATTGAATCATTATAGTCCTAATCGTAATTGATTAGTAGAAATCAGATCTTCTTCATCAGCTCCCAGAAGCATATGGCTCCTGCTGCTACGACATTAAGCGAATCGACTCCGTGATACATCGGGATCATGACGCGGTAGTCGGCAGCATCTATGACAGTCTTCGGAAGCCCCGTGCCTTCAGTGCCGAGCAGGACCGCGAGTTTATCGATAGATCTGATCTCATCATTATCGACGCTCGTCGAATCATCCGTCAGCGCCATCGCGACCGTCTTGAATCCGTATGAATTAAGACGCTTAACAAGATCGAGGCTTTCCGACTCCTCAAGCGACGCCTGCACCCACGGGATCTGGAAGACCGTTCCCATGCTGACTCTCGATGCTCTTCTCGTAAGCGGATCGACAGCCGCGTGAGTGAGCAGCACACCGTCCATACCGAGCGCCGCCGCGGATCTTATTATCGCTCCGACATTCGCGGGATTAACGACATCCACCATAACCGCTATGCGTTTCTTACCGCGGCAGAATTCTTCGACGGTGACAACAGGCTTGCGCTTCATCGTCATCCACAGACCGCGCACGAGAGCATAGCCTCTCATATTCATCACGAGCTCGTGCTCCGCGACATAGACCGGAATCGAATCCGCCGTCGCCTGACCGCAGTTTTTCGCGATCGCCTCCATGACAGGCGCCGCCTCGATCTCGAGACGACCTTTCTCCACGAGCATTTCGACCGGCTCGTATCCCTTAGACAGAGCAAGGCAGATCACATACGCACTCTCCGCCATGAACAGTCCTTCTTCGGGCGCGTTACACGTGCGAAGCTCGCGCTCGGTGGTTCTCACGAACACATCGAGTCGCGGGTCGTTTATATCTGTTATCTCGATAAGATTCATATCAGGACTGCTGCGTCGCCTTTCCGTGACCGTAGTAGATCGTCCTCTTGCCAAGGGCGCGTATCTTCGCGACGCTCTTCTTCAGCGCTTCCTTATCGCTGTAAAGGTGACCCGTCGCAGGCGTGATCCAGTTATCGAGCGCATCGCCGACGATGAGGTCTTTTCCCTCTACATCGACGCCGATCGAACCCGCGGTGTGACCCGGAAGCTCAAGTATCTTCGCATCGAATCCGTACTCGTTAAGCGTGTCGCCTTCCTTAACATAGAAGAACTTCGCGGGCTTCTTGACCTCGGTCTCGCGCAGGACTTTCAAAGACATGCCGAGCACCACTTTGCCTACAAGTCCCCAAGAATCAAGCGGCTGCTTATCGTAACTGTCGAACAGTTCTTCGTCAGCGGGATGGAATGCGACAGGGATATCGAAGCACTCCGCCAATCTTGCGGCATTCTCCGCATGATCGAAATGCACATGCGTCAGCACAATCAGCTTCATATCATACTTACTGCACTCGGCAAGGACCTGATCGTACACCTCGCCGCTTGCCGTATCGACAAGCATCGCACTCTTGCCGTCCGTGACAAGATAGCAGTTATCGGTCTTACCCTTGATCATGTGAACATTCATTAAACTCTATCCCCTTCTCATTCAACAATATACCTACTATACAGTAAAATAACAGAAATTGCCTGCGGGCTTGGGAGAACAGGATGATACTTATGTGGCTTATTATTCTCGGACTTACATTACTTGCTGCCATTGCAGGGCTCATCTACCTGACTGTCGCGGTCAGGCGTTTCTCTTTGCTCAAGAAAGTCACCGAGAAAAATAAGATCTTCGGAACTGCCCTCTCGTTCGCGATTATAACAATTGTATTCCTCATCATCACGTTCACCATGGGTTCCATGAATGCCATCGTGGTGCTGCTGCACGTGATGATATTTTTCGCGCTGTGCGGCGGCATCGTGTTCATAGGTAAGCGCATCGCACGCCGCGAACCTAAGTGCTACCTGCAGGGCTGGCTCGCGCTCATAGTGTCCGTCGTATACCTCGGCATCGCGTTCTTCCTGTGCCATCACGTGTGGCAGACAAACTACACTCTTAGCACTTCGAAAAGCATCTCTCCCCTCCGCATCGCGATGTTCGCAGACTCGCATCTCGGAACTACTTTCAACGCGGACGGACTTGAAGAATACCTAAGGGAGATCGAAGCGCAGAACCCGGATATCCTCGTTATCCCCGGTGACTTTGTCGACGATGATTCGGAGCGCGAAGACATCATCCACGCATGCGAAGCGCTCGGCCGCATGGATCTTCCCTACGGCGTCTGGTTCACATGTGGCAATCACGATGAGGGTTACTACAATTCGAGAGGATTCTCCGGCGACGAACTTCGCGATGCACTTATATCGAACGGTGTGCACGTGCTCGAAGACGAGTGTGTACTTATTGATGATTCGTTCTATATTGTCGGTCGTTTGGATTCAGGTTACGACCGCATGGAGATGAGTGATCTCATCTCAGGTCTTGATACAGACAGATACATCATCGTGCTCGACCACGAGCCGAACGACTACGATAACGAAGCGGCAACCGCAGCTGATCTTGTACTGTCAGGTCACACTCACGGAGGTCAGCTGCTCCCGATCACATTCGTCGGAGTCGCATTCGGAATCAACGACAGCACATACGGTTACGAACAGATCAACGGAACTGATTTCATAGTTACATCCGGCATCTCCGACTGGGCGATGGACTTCAAGACCGGTACGCATTCGGAGTATGTGATCATTGATGTGACATGAAAAAACCGGAACCCTTAACGGATTCCGGTTTTAAGATCCTAAGTCAGTGTAACTTATGTGATCAGAAAAGATCTACAGAGTTACCGTCCTGGTCGAAGATCTTCTTCTCAGAAGCAACAACATAAACGTCGCCGCCGAGCTTAGCAGCCTTCTTCTCGATTGCCTTAACATCGATCTGCTGGCCGTCGATCTCAACGATGATCTTGCCGAGCTTCTTAGCTGCGGGCTTCTTTGCTGTTGTCTTCTTAGCAGCAGGCTTCTTAGCTGCTGTAGCCTTCTTTGCGATTGCCATAATCTAATTCCTCTTTCTTAATAGATTAAACGCACTTAATTCTAAATGCATTATTACTACTCGTCAATAAATTTTGACTAGCAGATTGCATGAAAATTAATTGCGTTTTCTCTGACTCATAATTGGAAATGTTGATAGTCTTTCGGATTGTTCCAGTTACCACCCCATGTCCAGCCTCTCGCAGTAAACAACCGGTAAGCATAGTCTGACTCAGTAATAACGTGCGGCATATCTGATGTTCTGTTCGACATATAATCGTATGCATTCTCATGCTCGCACGATAACGAACCGTCGGCGTTTATTCTGACATACGGGTTCTGCTGCGGGTTAAGATCGATCGCAAGTCCCATCGCGTGTCTTGATAAATTACCGCCGCCCGACGCAGGTCTGTAGCAGAAGCAACTTGTGTTGTTGTGATCGATAGAATTCGTATCCGAGTCGGTGCCGTTGCCCACCCAGAAATCGTCGATAAGATACATCGAATAGATCTCGTATCTCGCCTCGCACAACAGCTCGAAGATCTCCGTCACCTGCTGCGCCACAGAAGCATTAACGATCATCTCGCCCACCTGATAGTTCCCGTCGAAATTCACATGCAGCATCTTAAGATATCTTAAATCCGACAGCGCGATGTCATTGTTATAAACGAACGACTGGCCTGCGATTCTTTGATATATGTTATCGCCTTCAGTTATCTCGCTGATCGTGAAGTATTGACTCAAGTTAGCTGTGTCTATCAGTATATCTTCTATCACTGCACCAGGTTCATATCCGTCAAGTGATGTGAGCATCGAGGGAGTCGGTGTGGGTGAAGGTGTAGGTGTCATTGTAGGTTCGGGAGTCAATGTATTTGTCGGTTCGGGAGTCGGCGTATCTGTGATCATCGCAGGTGAGGCTTCCGTAACTTCTGTCGATTCAACACTCGTCTCGGAACTCACAACAGATGCTTTATTCAATTCGCGAAGCACAACGATCACACCGCCTATTATCAGCAGACACAAAACCGCGGACACGATCAAAGTGATCATCCGCTTTCTCTCCTGCCTCAGCCTCCCTGCACTCTTATGTTTCATACCCCCGGATCCAGCAAATTCAGAAGACAAGTAAGCCCATACAACACAGGGCCTGCGATCGACAGCACGAGATTGGTAACTGCCATGCCTCTATATCCTACAGGAGGCTTATTACGCGAAGCCAGCGCTTTGATCGATAAGATCAGATTGATTAGCGGCCATACTATAACGAACAGAATGAATGTCACGAGATCAACAACATCAAGATTCATCCCCTTCGCTATATTCGATACAACGATCAGCGCGACCGTCGAGACTATATACACGATTACATTAGCAATGATCGAGGCCATCGTCCCTTTGATCAACTTCTTACTCTTCTCTTCCATCAGGCTCACCTTAACAGTGTCTTCCACTCTTCTTCCTTGAAGCCGACGAGCACATTATCATCCGCAACGAGCAGAGGTCTCTTCACTATCATTCCGTCAGATGCAAGTAGCTTAAACATCTCTTCTTCACTCATTTGGGGAAGCTTCTTCGACAACTCCATCTCACGATATATCAACCCGCTTGTATTAAAGAATCTTCTGAGCGGCAGCCCGCTCTTCTTATGAAGCAACTTGAGCGTCTTCTCATCAGGATGATCCTCTTTAATATCGATCAGCTCATACTTGATCTTATTCTCATCCAGCCACTTCAGAGCCTTCTTACAAGTCGTACACTTGGAATAACAAAATACTTTCATAACCTATCCTCCCGATTCTTTACTTACATATACTACGATGCTAAAATTTCTTCAGAGAGCACAGTCTGCAAAGACGGGGGCTTCTGAATTAGATAATTGGATTACCTCACTCTAGATAGGCGTCCTGGGTGAGGTTTTCATTTGCTCTTATATCTGTTATCCAGAATGGCAAACTCCACCAATAGAATTATAGCATTACACACAGAAACAGCAGGCGTCTTTGCCTGCTGAATAAATACCATAACGTTATAATTCTTTACTTACATATACTACGATGCTAAAATATCTTAGAAGGCACAGTCTGCAAAGACGGTTGCTTCTGAGTAAAGTTTAGAAAAACCTCACTTTAGATAGCTAGTCCTGGGTGAGGTTTTCATTTGCGTTTGTATCTGGAATCCAGATACGCAAATAGCTTCAATAACAGAGTTATCGAAGCTATCACTAAAGTTAATATTCCTACTACCAAAGACAATATCTCGTAACTCGTCATATCAGCAGCCCTCCTTTCCTAAACTATCCCGAAAGGACGTAAAGTACTCAGAAGGCAACCGCCCATAAAGCAGGCTGCACCAATAAAATTATAGCATTACAAGAACATATGTTCAACGATGATCTCTCACATAAACAGATACTTCATAGTCTAAAGGTGTCTTAAGGACGCATTTTCAAAAAATAGAAAAACATCCGCGAAAACACGTCATTTCGCGGATACTTTTTTGAATTTAAAATTTGCGTACGCATTATCACAGAATTCACGTACGCATTCTTAAAACTCGAGATTGCGTCCGCAGATTAATCTCGTTTCACGGACAAAAATCGAAAAAAAACAAATTGAGTCCTTACGGATCACAGTTACTGCGAAACTCGTCGGTTTTTATTCTCCTTCGGGAGAAAGGAGGTGATGCACTTGAGTAGTTATGAGACTATTATTGTGATTCTTACGATTATTTTGATTGTTATGAATCTACTCATTGAGTACATAAAAAAGTGACCGTCCCCCGACCAAGGTTAACGGTCACTTCGTGACAATCAACTGAGGTCACCCGTCTGTGGGTAACACCTCTTATACACGAGTTATACATCAGGTTTCCGAACAATCACAATACTATCGATCTCAACCATTATAATCTGTGTCACCGGGAACCCACACTCAGGACACACTCCGCCGCTCATCGGCGTTCCGCATCTGGGACAATTCATAATGCTACCTCATTCACTTACGCAGGCTTTCTCTCATCCCACTGTCTGAATATCTCATACACTCTTCTTCTGTCAGCGCGCTCCTTACTTTTCTTGAACTGCTGACGATATTTCCGCTGCTTCTTCGTCCCCTTGGGCATCTGCCTGTACGAACTGTAATTCTGCATCCTGAACACATCATGCTTATGCACATAAGAGATTATCTGTCCCAGCGAGAAATCATCCCTGATATCTGTCTGTTTATGATAATCCTCTTTATAATGTCTGTACACCGCATCACTCGTTGGTCTGGTATTCCCATGATACAGATCGAACTTTCTCCTGCTTCTGTCGAATCTTACCTTCCAGAACGACACCTCGGTCTGCAGAACCAGCCAATGCCCGTCAAGCTTGTACGCCACCTTCTTATCCGCAAGATAGTCCGTATATTCGTCTCGGTTACTGCCAAAAATAAACCTCATCGTCTGACAATACATACACGGTCTGTGATGGCGACGAATAACATCGGCATCATCGGTACGTGCCTTATTGGACTTGCGCATCCTCTTCGCATACGGACACCGCTCGAAATGGTATACATCCGTCTTCTTATTAAGGACCATCGCATACTCATGCTTCTTATCAAGCTTCATTATTCTCCACCATCCTTTCTGTAAGTCTTAACAAAGGTATCTTTATAGCAATTACAGTCTAGCACCCACTCACCAACGATGAGGGACATTAATGGGACTAATACATCAGATCCAGACACACCGCCGCAGACACCGGACCACTCTCATCACCGGAAGACTCAATATAACGTTCATAATTCTCTTTAAGGATCCGTGCGATATAATCCCTGCCAAAATACTCATCCAAACTCTCATGACTATATCCCTTTCGCCACAAGCAGCACCTTACCGCCTCGAGATACTCTTCATAAGCGCACCCCGACTTCTTATACAGACACACGAACACAGCAGCCTCGATCACCCGTTTGGTCGCGCCGTCATACGTGACATTCTCCATCAGCCCGAACTTGCGATCCGTGACATTAACATCAAGCGGCAGACGCGACCCGAGAACCTCATCCCGTTCAGCGCACGCGAACCCTTCCGCCGTCAGGAACTCATACAAGATCTCCCGCACCACACCGTGCGCCCGCACATAATACCTTTCCGTCCCGCGCGCATTCTTCCCTGCTTCATCCATCGCCAGCATATCGAGTCCCTCGTACTTAGCGAAAATCTTCCACACTTCGAAAAACTCCTCCAAAGTAATCGCATGCCCGCCGGTCTCCTTCACGATCGCAACTCCCGGCATCCCGTAAGCATAGAGCTTATGCGTAATACTTACGAATACCCAATCACAGCCGAAGTGCCCCTTCTTAAAACCTTTCTTGAATCCGTTCTCCTCAAGCCACTTAAAGAACGGCGCATCGATATCCTTGAGCGACGGGTCTCTTACCACGAACGCCTCATGTGCCGTCACATCATCACTTCTTAACATTGTCGTATCCTCCCGGAATAATGAATTCCACAAGAGCACGGACAAACAAAGCCCCATCGTTTCCGACGGGGCTCTAAGAAAGACTAACTATTAAAAGTCAACAGGAAAAATGTAGCGTAAACGCTAGTTGCATCGAACCTTGATAATTGCATAACGAAGTAAGCACCCACGAGGTGCTTTGGAAAACAAGTGGTATGA
>Ga0129316_1000152_pt1 | contig 50503 bp, 46 predicted proteins | sample Cm1ome_2_FD_94429 | JGI IMG/M metagenome (GOLD analysis project Ga0129316, IMG submission 94429) | Eastern black-and-white colobus group fecal microbial communities from Wisconsin, USA - Cm1022B metagenome | ecosystem: Host-associated > Mammals > Digestive system > Large intestine > Fecal...
TAAATCGTCGTATCAAAGCTCATTCATAAGTAGTAAATTAGTAGTAAATTGAGTGGTTTTGACCTTGATAAAGTGTGATAAGTCCAGTTTTTATGCGGATAACTAGATTTTTATGCTATTTTTGTGATAAAAATAGCTTAAAAACGCTATAATATCACTATTTATGCGGAAAATGCTATAATAAAAGTATGATAGAAAAGCTAACGATTTTACACTTAAATGATTGGCATTCACATTTTGAAACCTATCCAAAATTAAAACGATTCTTCCAAGATTATGTTGCTCAAGATTCTGAAGTTATCAGAGTTGATGTTGGTGACAATATTGACCGTTGGCATCCGATGACCGACGCAACGCAAGGAAAATATAATGTTCAATTGATGAATGAGCTAGGCATTGATTTTGCGACAATTGGGAATAACGAAGGCATTGGACTGGCTAAAACGATGCTCAATCAAGTCTACGGAAATGCCAATTTTGATGTGATTTTAGGAAATTTAGAGGATGAAGCTGGGCGTCCAACGTGGGCTAAGCCTTACAAGATTTATGAGACAGCTCTTGGGACAAAGATTGTCTTTTTAGCCTACACTTTTCCTTATTACCTAACGTATCATCCAGGTGGTTGGCAAGTGCTGGACCCAATCACATGCTTAAAGCGTGATTTGGAAATTCCAGAGGTCAAATCAGCAGATTTTCATATTTTATTGAGTCATCTTGGTTTGCCATTGGATGAAAAAATCACCGCAGAAGTGCCAGAAATTGACTTGATTATTGGTGCTCACACGCATCATGTCTTTGAGGACGGTGCTTGTCTTAACGGTACTTATTTAGCGGCTGCTGGAAAATATGGTCAGTTTGCTGGTGAAATCAACTTGGCCTTTGAGCACCATGAGCTGAGCGATATCACCATTCATGCCCACGAAACGAGTCATATGCCAAGTAAGCCTGGTGATAAAGAATGGATAGAAACAGTTGAAGCGAATGGTCGCAAACTGCTAAGCCAAGAAGTAGTCAAATCTTTTGACCATGAATTAAGCCTTGATGAGTCATGTCAAATCGTTATGACAGCAATGAAAGAATACGCTAATGCGGATATTGCCATGATAAATTCTGGTTTAGTGGTGACCCCATTTTCTAAAAATATCACCAAGGATACGCTACAGCATTCCTTACCACATCAAATGCGTTTGGCAAGACTAGAAGTGACGACTGACGAATTAACGACGATTTGCCAAGATGTCTTTTCACAAGCAGAATTGTTAGCTAATCAACAAATCCGTGGTATGGGCTTTCGCGGAAAGGAATTTGGTAGGGTTTTAACTAGCGGCTTTGATTACAAAAATGGAAAAATAGTGTATAATAAAAAGGTTACGAATGAAAAGGACACTATCAGTTTAGTCTTAGTTGACCAATATTACTTTGCACGTTATTTTGAGACCATAAAATCTCACCAAGCAGAGTTACTTTTTCCCGAATTACTACGTGAACTGGTAGAGACCTACCTTAAAAAATAATATGAATTTTAGCGATTAAGAGAGGAGACCGATGAGAAAAGATATCTCTCCTGAAATGTACAATTACAATAAATTTCCTGGTCCGCAATTTGTGGCGTTCTCTGACCGTGTCAAGAGTGATGATATTGAATTGTTAATTTTGGAAAATGAGAAGAATGCTTTTGATGCAACTGTTTTTAGTCAGCGTTTTTCAGAAATTTTACTAAAATACGATTATATTGTCGGTGACTGGGGAAATGAGCAATTACGTTTGAAGGGATTTTACAAGGATGATCGAGATGTTAAGAAAACAAATCGCATCTCACGTCTAGACGATTACATTAAGGAATATTGTAATTTTGGTTGTGCTTATTTTGTGCTTGAAAATTTAGAGCCTCGTCGTGTTAAATCTGACGACGATAAGCCAACGAAACGTTATAAATCACAAAAACGCTCATCACAGAAAAAGAAGTCAGAACCTAAAAAATCTGACCGCTCGGCAAATAAACATTTTAAGAGCCAAAAACGTAAAGATACAAAAGTACGTGGTGAACGTCAACAAAAACGAGAACAACAAAAAGAAATTCAATCGGCAAAAAAACAATTTGTGATTCGCCGAAAAGAGAAATAGGAAGGATTTGGTATTTACAGAATGCAAACAGAAACTAAGGACATGAAGCCCTCGATTTACGGTTTAACACGTGATGAATTGATTGAATGGGCAATCGAACACGGGGAAAAGAAATTCCGTGCGACACAAATTTGGGATTGGCTTTACCGTAAACGTGTCCAATCTTTTGAAGAAATGACAAACATCTCAAAAGATTTTATCGCTGTTTTGAATGAAAACTTCTGCGTGAATCCTTTGAAACAACGTGTGGTTCAAGAAGCTTCTGACGGAACAGTCAAATATTTGTTTGAATTGCCTGATGGCATGTTGATTGAAACAGTATTGATGCGCCAGCATTATGGCTTATCAGTCTGTGTGACATCACAAGTTGGTTGTAACATGGGGTGCTCATTCTGCGCTAGCGGATTGATTAAAAAACAGCGTGATTTGACAAGTGGCGAAATTACATCACAAATCATGATGGTGCAAAAATATTTTGATGAACGTGGTCAAGATGAGCGTGTGAGCCACGTGGTTGTCATGGGAATTGGTGAACCATTTGACAATTACAACAATGTTTTACGCTTCCTACGTACGATTAATGATGACAATGGTTTAGCAATTGGTGCGCGTCATATTACGGTTTCAACATCAGGTTTAGCACATAAAATTCGTGATTTTGCCCACGAAAGCTTGCAAGTGAACCTTGCTGTGTCACTTCATGCGCCAAACAACGAATTGCGTTCACAAATCATGCGTGTTAACCGTTCGTTCCCACTTGAAAAACTTTTTGCAGCGATTGAATATTACGTTGAAACAACAAATCGTCGTGTGACATTTGAGTATATCATGCTAAATGAAGTCAATGATTTTCCAGAAAATGCGCAAGAATTGGCTGATTTGACGAAGAAAATCCGCAAGTTGTCTTATATTAACTTGATTCCGTACAATCCAGTATCAGAGCATGACCAATACAGCCGTTCAAGTAAAGAACGTGTAGCTGCTTTTTACGATGTTCTCAAGAAAAATGGGGTTAACTGTGTCGTTCGTCAAGAACACGGAACTGATATTGATGCAGCTTGTGGACAGTTGCGCTCAAATACTATGAAACGTGACCGTCAAAAAGCTGTTGCTGAAAAAACAAACTAATGATATCAAGATTTTTGGATAAGACTGCTGAATTAACGCCATTGGGACGTCGGATTATAAAGGTGCTTGTGGTTTTATACGCCATAGCCATTTGTTTGATGTGCTTTAGCCCACAAACCACCATTGATGGCATTGAAACACCAAATATCATTTATTACGGTCGTTTACGTTTCTTGCTTGTGCCGTTTAACACGTTTGTTGGGTTTAGCCAATTAGACGGATTTTTGGAGATTTTTTGGGTAATTGCGCAAAATGTGATGAATATTTTTCTGCTTTTTCCCTTAATGCTAGGCGTGATAGCATTATGTCCGAAATTGAGAACATGGCAAAGAGCGACGTTATTGGCGTTTATTATCAGTCTTTGCATTGAAACTACGCAGATTGTGGTGGATTTGTTGTACAATGCTAATCGTGTTTTTGAAATTGATGACCTTTGGACAAATACCTTGGGTGGTTTACTAGCCTTTTTAGCTTATCAGTGGTTTGTCAAACGATATCAGAAATATCAAAGAGAAAATTAGGTTATAAAGAGTGAGATGACTATTTTCCAATGAATAGTTGTCTTGCTCTTTTATTATTGAAGTCGTGTTTTAGTTTGCGTGGTGTGAAATAATGCTAAGATGAGTTGATGAGGAAATATAACTTGACTTAGAGTTCACTCCAAGGTGTATAATAGCAGCTAGAAAGCAGGTTTTATGAAAATTATAAAAGATCTCTGGTGGTTTTTTCGTCAGGAGAAAAGGCGCTATCTGATTGGGATTATTTCTCTGAGTTTGGTGGCGGTTTTAAATCTTATTCCACCTAAAGTTATGGGAACGGTTATCGACCGTGTGACGGCGGGCGATTTAACACACTCTGAATTACTATTAAATTTATTGTGGCTAGTCTTATCAGCAGTTGCCATGTATTTTTTGCGTTACATTTGGCGTATGTACATTTTTGGAACGTCTTATCGTTTGGGGCAAATTATGCGCTTTAGGCTTTTTGACCATTTCACAAAAATGTCACCGAGTTTTTATCAAAAATACCGAACAGGTGATTTGATGGCGCATGCAACGAATGATATTAATGCCTTGACACGTTTAGCTGGTGGTGGTGTGATGTCAGCAGTTGATGCCACGATTACAGCCATGGTAACCTTAATTACCATGTTTTTTACGATTTCTTGGCAAATGACCTTAGTTGCCATTATTCCGTTGCCGTTCATGGCTTATGCAACCAGTCGTTTAGGACGTCAAACGCACAAGGCGTTTAGTCAATCTCAAGCGGCTTTTTCAGAGCTTAACAACAAGGTTCAAGAGTCGGTTTCTGGTATCAAGGTGACTAAATCTTTTGGTTATCAAGATGATGAGTTACAGTCTTTCCAAGAGACCAATGAAATGACTTTCAAGAAAAATATGACGACCATGAAGTATGATGTCATGTTTGACCCTTTGGTGCTTTTATTTATCGGAGCAAGCTATGTGTTAACATTATTTATGGGAGCAATCATGGTTGCGGCTGGTCATGTGACGGTCGGTAGTCTGGTAACGTTTATTACTTACTTAGATATGCTTGTCTGGCCTTTGATGGCGATTGGTTTTTTATTCAATATGGTGCAACGTGGTTCGGTTTCCTACGAGCGAATTAGTCAACTATTGCAACAAGAATCAGATGTTAAAGAAGCCGAAAATCCACTCCCTACGATTAAAAATGGGCGTTTGGTTTACGATATCGATGCTTTTCACTATGACAATGAAGAAACACTTGCGGATATTCATTTTGCGCTTGAACAAGGTCAGACTTTGGGCTTAGTTGGGCAAACAGGTTCTGGAAAGACAACTTTAATTCGCTTGCTACTGCGGGAATATGATTTGCAAGAGGGACAAATCACGCTTGACGGGCATGATATTAGAGAATATCGATTGGCTGATTTACGTCGCTTGATTGGCTATGTTCCCCAAGACCAATTTTTATTTGCGACGAGTATTTTAGAAAATATTCGTTTTGGAAATCCGAAAAGCTCTTTGGCGCAGGTTGAAGCAGCGGCTAAATTAGCAAGGGTTTATGACGATATTGTAGCAATGCCTGACGGTTTTGAGACAGTGATTGGTGAAAAGGGTGTCAGTCTGTCTGGTGGGCAAAAGCAACGTATTGCCATGAGTCGTGCCATGATTCTTGACCCTGATATTTTGATTTTAGATGATTCTCTTTCAGCGGTTGATGCCAAGACCGAGCATGCGATTATTGAAAATCTTAAAGAAACACGGCAGAATAAGTCAACGATTATCACGGCGCATCGTTTAAGTGCAGTGGTTCATGCTGATTTGATTTTGGTGCTGCAAGACGGGCATATTATTGAGTGTGGTTGTCACGAGGAACTTATTGAACAAGGTGGTTGGTACGCTGATACCTATGAAGCTCAACAATTAGAAATGGAAGGAGATGCTGATGAAGAATAATGCAAATCAATGGCGGGTTTTTAAGCGTCTCATGAGCTATCTCAAGCCATATAAATTTTTGACAGTCTTGGCTTTAGCTTTGCTATTGTTGACGACGGTGGTAAGAAGTGTCATTCCTTTGATTGCTTCTTACTTTATCGACCATTTTTTGACTGATATGAATCAGACAGCTATGTTGATTTTGGTTGGTTATTATCTCATGTATGTCTTGCAGACGATTATCCAATATTTAGGGAATTTCTATTTTGCGCGTGTGTCATACAGCGTTGTCCGAGACATTCGTCGAGATGCCTTTGCCAATATGGAAAAATTGGGAATGGCTTATTTTGACCAGACGCCAGCAGGTTCGATTGTGTCGCGTTTGACCAATGATACGGAAGCTGTCAGTGATATGTTTTCAGGAATTTTGTCTAGTTTTATTTCAGCGATTTTCATTTTCACGGTAACGTTATTGACTATGTTAAGATTGAACGCTGTTTTGACGGGCTGGGTTGCCATTTTTCTCCCCTTTATTTTTATTTTGGTTAATCTTTATCGTAAGAAGTCGGTTGCAGTCATTGAAAAGACACGTGCTTTGTTGTCGGATATTAACAGTAAACTTTCTGAGAGCATTGAAGGGATACGTATCATTCAATCTTTTAGTCAAGAGGACCGTTTGAAAGACGAATTTGAAGCGATTAATGAGGAGCATGTGCTCTATGCCAATCGTTCCATGGCGTTAGATAGTCTTTTTCTTCGCCCAGCTATGTCGCTGTTAAAACTCCTTGCTTATGCTATTTTAATGGCTTATTTTGGTTTTCGTGGCATGGAAATTGGGATTTCAGCAGGGTTAATGTACGCTTTCATTCAGTATGTTAATCGATTATTTGACCCTTTGATTGAAGTGACGCAGAATTTTTCAACGTTACAAACGTCAATGGTTTCAGCTGGTCGTGTGTTTGATTTGATTGATGAACAGCAGTACGAACCTGAACAAAAAAATGGCGAAGCAACCGTGCAAGCTGGGAATATTGAATTTAAAAATGTCAGCTTTTCTTATGACGGTGAACGCCAAATTTTAGATAATATCTCATTTAAGGTAAATCAAGGCGAAACGATTGCCTTTGTTGGCTCGACAGGTTCTGGCAAATCATCGATTATCAATGTTTTCATGCGCTTTTATGAATTTCAGTCTGGAGAAGTTTTGCTTGACGGCGTTGATATTCGTGAGTATCCTAAAGAAGAGTTGCGCCGTAATATCGGTCTCGTTTTGCAAGATCCTTTCTTATATCATGGTACAATTAAGTCCAATATCAAGATGTATCAGGATATTTCAGACGAAGCTGTCCAAGCCGCTGCGGCATTTGTAGATGCTGACCAATTCATTCAAAAATTACCTGAAAAATATGAGACAAAAGTCACCGAACGTGGTTCGAGTTTTTCAACAGGGCAACGTCAATTATTAGCTTTTGCAAGAACCGTGGCTAGTCAGCCTAAAATCCTTATCCTTGATGAAGCGACAGCCAATATTGATTCTGAAACTGAAACCATTGTTCAAGAATCATTGAAAAAAATGCGCCAAGGTCGGACAACGATTGCTATTGCGCACCGTTTGTCAACGATTCAAGATGCTAATTGCATTTACGTGCTGGACAAAGGCAAGATTATCGAATCTGGCAGCCACGACGAACTCCTTAGCCAAAAAGGTACTTACTATCGCATGTATCAATTACAAGCAGGCATGATGGAGAACTAAACCAATCTGCGAAAGCGGATTGGTTTTATAATATAAAAATCCTTTGAAATGCTTCCGAAGGATTTTCTTATGCTTAAAAGTGTTATGATTTTGGAGTGACAGACTTAACCATTTTGATAATTTCCTTGTCAAAGCCTAACTTTTGATGAAAGGTTAGGCTTTTTGATTAGCGCTAAAAACGTCTAAAACAAGTTCTGTGTAATGATATTCTCTACACCAATCTTCTGCTTTTGTCATCAAAGTTACCCAACTCCCTACCTTTCTGCGGTTGAAAGCACAGCGATAGCTTCAATGTAAGCAACTTTTTTTGAGTGAAATAATTTTTTTGCTTCATTTCTAAGTAGCCTAAAAATGCCCGTTTGATTCCGCGACAAAAATATTAGAAGCGTTGCTTGCTATCGATTTTTGGATGAGTTCTAATTGCTTTTGCGTCATAACATCACGGTCTCGATAGGCTAAAAAGTTTATCTCGTTAAAACGTGAAGATAAAGCTAAAATTTGAGGAGCATGTTCTGATTTAAAAGCTCTAATTTGCATGATTAACCTCTTTCTGATTTGAAGTTTTATTGTCGTCAACATTCAGATAGGTAGAAAGAGGAGAATTGATGAGTCTTAGAAAATTGTCTTTAAATTCATCAGGTGGTGTGGGATTTTCTTGGATAATCCAATTTTTGATAATGACCATGGTCTGTTCGACGATTAATTGGGTTAAAACATCGTCTGGTAAGTGGAATTTCTCACTTTGTGGGTGGACATTTTCTACGCCCCATTTGGTATAAGTAGAGACAATGAATTGTTCAAAAGAAGGATCGATGGCAGAAATATACAGGCAGGCAATCCATTCTTTTCCTTCGTAAATAACAGGAAGGACATTATCAGCTACGTAAATAAATGGGTTACCGTCTTTAGTAATATCATAATTAGCATAAATTTGATAAATTTGTTTATCTAAAATTTCGTGAATATAATCAATAATTTCTTGAAAATTTTTAAAATGTTTTTGATAGATTGCTTGACGAGATATGCCAGCTTGTTGGGCAATTTCTGAAATAGTAAACTTGTTTTTTCTGGATTATTTTGAGCTAGTTCAAAAAATGCATCAATAATTTTTTCACGTGTTTGCCATACCATACACAATTCTTCTCCTAATACTAAAATAAGTTTTTTCTAATAGTCTATCTTAAAGTATTTAATAATTCATACAAAAATATAACATTTGCGAAAGAATCTATTGACACTATGTCAACGGAAAAATATAGGATTTAATAATTTCTATGTTAAAATTTAAATGTAATATATTTTTTAGGTTTCTTTAAGAAAAGGAGGATGAAAATGATTAAGCTAAGAAAAATACTCATTGCCCTACTATTACTTTTTAGTAGTATTTTCTCTGCTAGAACAGTCTTGGCTGATAATGCAAAAGAGTTAACTAATGTTATCACAGATATTGCTATCTGGGATACATCCAACGGTCGCTATGCCACACAGTCAGGCGGTGTTTATCAATTAACAGAAAATGTTAGCTATAGTTTTGAAGTTGATTTTGATTTGTCAGCCTATGATGGTAATTTGGCAAATGGGGATTATTTTACTTTTACCATTCCAGAGCCATTTACTGTTGCGAGTACTTCTTTTGAGTTGACAGATGAAGAAAGTGGGGTAGCGGTTGGTGAGGCGGTCGTTACTTCAAATGGTGAAGGACTTGGAGCAACTGTTACAATTACATTAAAAAATCTTGAAGAATACTTGGAAAAGACAGGTGGTACCGAAGTTCAAGGAGTTCAAGGAACATTTTATACAAATTTTTCAGTAACTGAAGTCATAACTGAGGAGACGGTGACGTTTGATACTACTGAAACAACTGATACAATCACTCATACTATTAAAGTTAGTGAAAGAACCTCAACAGATTATTCAAGTGTTATCGGTAAAACCAACTTTTCTAAAATTAATGGTGTTTTACGTGCTAAATCTTGGACATCTGAAGCGTTAGGAAAAAGTGGTGAATATGTTCACCCATTTACCGTTCGAGTGAATGAAAGACAAGCTTCATATGACACTATTGTGGTTCATGATTACATTTCAGAAAATTATGCGCCTGCACAATTTATTCCTGAAACATTAGCAATTAATGCTAGTTACTACAATTCAAATTTTGGTTTTGTTTATCCTTTTACTAGATTAGTTGAAGGAGTAGATTATACTATTGAGTGGAATTCATCTTATACAGACTTTGTGGTTACAATTCTTAATGCTTCTACACGTTTAGCTGCAAATGGTCAACCAGCTGCCTACCAAATTACTTATGACACAACTGCCCCAGCTAATGGAACGAGAATTGCTAACTATTTAGAAGTGACAGCAGATGGTCAGGAATTAACCAATACAACGGATAGTACCAACAAACGTGTCATTGCAGTCAGAGATTCAAAGGTAACATCTGGAGGAACAATTCAGTTAGATACTGGGTATCGAATTACCCTTTACAAACAAGATGCTGAAACAGGAAACCTAATTAGTGGTGCAGAATTTGAAATTACTTCCCCAAGCGGAAATACTGAAACAGTTGTCATTGGAGATGATGGCTATGCGCAATCACAAGTCTATTCGGCTGAAGAAGTGGCTAAGGGAAATTTCACTGTTGTTGAAACCAAAGCACCTTATGGTTATGAGTTAGATAGCACACCTATTGAGGTAACTGTTGGAGAAAGTGGCGCTATCAGAACCATTAAAAATAGTAAGTATACGACAACAGCTAATATTTCAGCTACGAAACAATTAACTGGTCGTGAGCTAAAAGCCGATGAGTTTGAATTTACATTAACAGACTCTGATGGAAATGTCGTTGGAACAGCTAAAAACGATGCTAGTGGCAACATTGCCTTTGATGAGCTAACTTTTGATGAAGCAGGAACTTATACTTACACTATTACTGAAACGAATGGGAACCTAGGTGGTGTCACTTATGATGATTCTACTATCAAAGCGACAGTTACCGTAACAGCTGATGAAAATGATAATGGAAGATTATCTGCTACGGTTACTTACGATAATAATGACAATACTTTTGAAAATACATTTGTTCCTACACCAACGACAGCAACACTTGCAGCAACTAAAACTTTAAGCGGTCGTGCCTTAACAGCGGATGAATTTGAATTTACTTTGAAGGATTCAGAAGGCAATACAGTTGAAACAGTCAAAAATACATTAGCTGGTGTCGTTACTTTCTCACCAATTACTTATGATAAAGCAGGTACTTATGCTTACACCATTACCGAAACTAATGGTGGAACAACAGTTGATGGTGTGACTTACGATGATATGGCAATTACAGCAACTGTATCTGTAGTAGATGATGGTGCTGGGAATTTAACAGCTACAGTAACTTACTCAGATGATACTGAATTTAATAATATTTATACGCCAGCTGGAGAAACAACAGCAACGATTGGTGCCACAAAAGTGCTTGATGGCGCTACACTTACTGCAGGACAGTTTAGCTTTGTTTTGACAGATGAAAATGGTACAGAAATTGAAACAGTAACTAATGCAGCAGACGGAAGCATTACATTTACTCCAATAACTTACGATGAAAGTCAAGTTGGTACGCACAAATACACGATTGCGGAAGTCGCAGGAACAGCAACAGGAATTTCTTACGATACAACGATTCAAGAAGTTGAGGTAACAGTTGAAAAAATTAGTGCAACCGAGCTGACAGCAACTGTTTCAAAAACAGCAAATGGTGTTGTATTTACCAATACTTACACGCCAGCTAAAACAGAGGTTAAAGTAACGAAGAATTGGGATGATGCAAACAATCAAGATGGTAAACGCCCAGATTCTATTACAGTTTCCTTGATGGCTGACGGAACCGATACGGGTCAAACCCTTGAATTAAGCGAGGCTAATAGCTGGTCAGGAAGCTTCACTGACCTTGATGCTGATAAAGGTGGCGTTGCTATTGATTACCAAGTTGTAGAAACAACGGCTGTAGATGGTTATACAACTTCAACAAGTGGCAATGCAACGGACGGCTTTACTATTACAAATTCTTATACACCAGAAACTGTCGATGTTAAAGCGACTAAAAACTGGGATGACGGCGATAACCAAGATGGTAAACGTCCTACCTCAATCACTATTAACCTTTTAGCGGATGGTGAAAAGGTCGCTTCTAAAGAGGTTACAGCAGCTGATGATGGAACATGGACCGCAGAATTTACTAATCTTGCAAAATATAAAGATGGTAAAGAAATCACTTATACAATTACTGAAGATAGTGTTACGGAGTATGAGACTACCATTACTGATTTTGATATTATCAATAAATACACACCAAAAGCAATTGAGTATCAAGTCACAAAAGTTTGGGATGATAATAATGACCAAGATGGTAAATGTCCAGATTCAGTCACTGTTCAGCTATATAAATCTGTTAACGGTTCAACACCAGTAGCGGTAGAAGGTAAAACCTTAACCATTACAGCAGATGATAAGACAGATGATAATACATGGATAGCTTCCTTCACTAATTTGCCACAGTTTGAAAAAGGACAAGAGATTACTTACTCTGTTCAAGAAACGGATGTCGCTGATGGCTATACAGCTTCTGTCTCAGGACAAATGATAACAAATAGTCATACACCAGATACGGTTGTTATTTCTGGAACAAAGGTTTGGGATGATAATAATAACCAAGACGGTAAGCGTACAGCAACTGTAACGGTTCAGATTCTCAAAGGTGAAACGGTAGTTGACGAAATTGAAGTTTCAGAAAGTGATGACTGGTCATTTACATCAAAAGAACTTCCAAAATATGAAAATGGTCAAGAAATTGCTTATACTGTTAAAGAAATTGCAGTTGAAAATTATACAACCAAAGCCATTGAACAAGGAGAAGATGGTAAGTATACAATCGTCAATGAGCATACACCAGAAAAAATCACTCTTTCAGGTGAAAAGATTTGGAATGATGCTAACAACCAAGATGGTATTCGCCCAGAATCAATCACTGTTCATTTACTAGCAAATGGTGAAGAGACAGGACAAACTGCTACGGCATCGGAAGCAACTGGTTGGAAATACGAATTTGCGGATATGGACCGCTATAAAGATGGTCAAGAAATTGTTTACAGCGTTGTTGAAGATGAAGTGGCTGGTTATACATCTCAATCAACAGGTATGAATGTGACAAATAGTCACGAACCCGAAACAACCTCTGTTAGTGGGGGAAAAACTTGGAGTGATAATGATGACCAAGATGGCATTCGCCCAGACTCAATTACGATTGAACTTTTAGCTAATGGTGAAAGTACAGGAAACACACAAACTGTTTCAGCTGATACTAATTGGGAATACACTTTCAAAGATGTTCCTAAATATGCGAATGGTCAAGAAGTTACCTACACCGTTAGGGAAGTTAATATTCCAGATGGCTATACGTCATCTGTAGATGGCACAACTATTACCAATACGCATGTTCCAGAAACAACGGAAGTGTCAGGAACCAAAACTTGGAATGATAATGATGACCAAGATGGTAAACGTCCAGATTCGATTACCGTTAACCTTTTAGCTAATGGTACAGTTGTTGATACTAAGACAGTGACAGCGGATGATAATTGGAGTTACTCATTTACAGACTTACCTAAATATGACAATGGTACTGAAATCACTTATATGGTGACAGAAGATGCTGTAGCTGATTACACCACAACGTATGATGGCTACAATATCACCAATAGTTACACACCAGGTGAAACAAGCATTACAGTCACAAAAGTTTGGGATGATAACAATGACCAAGATGGTATCCGTCCAGACGCTATCCAAGTACAATTGTACGCAGACGGTGAAAAATTAGGTGATGTCATTACCTTGACAGCAGCTGACAATTGGACTTATACATGGACAGGTCTTGCGGAAAAAGCCAATAAGAAAGCTATTACTTACACCGTTGAAGAAGTTTCAGCTGTTGAAGGTTATACAGCAACAGTTGGTGATGTTGAAAATGGTAATGTGACTATCACAAATACTCATACGCCAACAACACCAGATAAACCGTCATCAGATGAGCCAACAACACCAAGTCAGTCAAATAAAAAATCTGATAAAGAGCAAGATAAAAACATCATTGCAGCTCTTCTCCCATCAACAGGAAGCCGTAGTGGCTTGGAATTGACAATTCTTGGTTTAGTGCTTGTTATTGCGCTCCTTGCTGGATTGGTTTATCACAAAGTTAAAAAGGCTTAGGAAACTTTTTAACTCAAATAATATACACTTTTAACACTTTAACATTAGAGAGCCTACGGGTTCTCTCTTTTTTATGACTAATAAAAGGTTTACAGGATGTCAATTGATAATCATTATATTACTTAATCCTCTATGATAAAATAAAAGTGCGGGAGATGGGGAAATGAGAAGAAGGGCTAATAAAGTCATAAATTCTGTTTATGCTTTGACTTACTCGTAAATTAAGTATTTTGCATTATTAATTAGTTCAATTATTCTTTTCCTTTAGAGACTTGCTGGTAGCATTATTAGTTTTTCGTGCACACTCTCGTATTTGGTCATTTTTATAATATAGTGAGGAAAGGTGATAGGGATGACTGATAATCAATTGCCACCGTGGTTGGCGGCGCTGACCGAGAAAGACCTTGATTTCATTAGGCAATTTATTATAAGCTCAGGGTCGTTAAAGGAAATGGCGAGCTACTATGATATTTCTTATCCGACTGTTCGATTAAGGCTAGATAAATTGATTCAAAAAGTATCAGGTGATGGTATGGTTGAAGATGATAATTATATTCAGTTGATTAGGCAGTTAGCTTTGGATGGTAAGATGAGCTATGACACGGCTAGAGAGTTGATACTTTCTTATAGGAAAGAACGACGGTATTTATGGTGACATACTGTCAACCGAAAGTGGTTTATATCTAAGGATTCCTTTTGCTATAATGAAAATAGGAGAAGCGGTATGGAAAAATTCAAGTTGAATCGAAATCAGTTAAAAGCTCTTGCAACCATTTTTATGGTCTTTGATAATATTTATCTTCGTTTTGCTGGTTTGCCAAGCATTATTCATTTATTAACTCGATTTGTTGCTCCTTTATTTGCTTGGTTGATGGTTGAGGGATTCTTTCATACCCACTCTCGAAAAGAATATTGCAAAAGGTTGTGGATAGCTGCTGTTTTGATGCAGATTGGTGACTTTATTTCACTGGCTTTGTTGAAGGAAAATGGTATTTCTGACAATATCTTTCTGACCTTAGCGATATCATTTAGTGTGATATGGCTGATTGATACAGCTAAGAAAGCAAAAGGAAATAAAAAAATTTTGCTAAATTTGGAAGCGGTAGCACTTGCTGCTGTGGGCATGGTAATTAGTGAAGGTGGTTTATCCATTATTCCATTTGTTTTTATCACGTATTTGTTTTATCATCAAAAAACAAAACAGGCGGTGGTTTATTTCCTTTATTGCTTTATTCTTTTCTTTACGTTTTATGGTGGCTTGAGTTTAGCCATAAAACAAGGCTTTGAGATGTTCTGTGTGAATTCGGACTGGATGGGATTTTTAGTGATTCCTTTTATGTACCTCTATAATGGTGAAAAGGGGCAATCAAGACCTTATCAAAAATGGTTTTTCTATGTTTTCTATCCTTTGCATTTATGGATTTTAGCCATTATAAGTGTCGTTATAAAGTGAGATTATTTTAGAGGAGGCTGAGGTAAAGTGCACAGCCTCTTTGTTTATGTTATTCAAACTAATTACCGTGGAAGGCATCAATAAAAGCTGTTCTCTTTGGTTTAAAGGAAAAAATAAGCTGTTTTGAAAAAACATGTTAGATGGTATAATGATGATATGAACAAAGAAAGATTGCATATTGTTTTAAATAAAGATATTATTGACCAGTTGAATCTTGCTAGTGGGCAGGAGCTGGAAGCCGAGTTATACGCTGATAAATTAGTGCTGCAAAGAGAAGAAGAGCCTGAACGGCGTACCCTTTCGAGTTGGGTATTAATTATTGCGACTGTTTTGCTGAGTGTGGTCTTTTTTGCCATTAGTTCTATGCAGGACAAGAGTCAGATTTTATTAGTTGGCGACTACTCGATTATCACCTTTTTGATTGGCTTTGGCGGGGTGCTAGGAATGGCGATTTTTACCATTACCTTCATTCTCAATCGTCATCTATTTCTGGGTGGTCTAAAAGCACGTGTTTTCTGGCGGATGCTTCCCGTCATCATCATGTCCTTTACGGTTATTTTATTGTTAGCTTTATTAGGCTTTGGCTGGCTGCTGGAGCAGATTTTTACAGGAGCGTCTTTTGATAAATTAACAGCTACCTTGATTTTAGGAGTTTCGATTTATGCTGTAAGCGCGCTTTGGGGGCAAATAGCAGAGCAGATTAGAGCGACTTGGTTGACGACAGTATTTACGGTTATTATGATTAGCGGCGTCTTTATTTCCATGGCAACCAATAGTTCATTGCAATGGTGGCACTTTAATCTTAGTTTTTTAGGAACAAAAGAAGCTAAAGATAGCTGGCAATTCAATTTGACCTTAATGTTGTCGGCGCTGATTTTAGTTGCGTTGGTTGATTACCTCTTTGTCGCTCTCGGTGAAAAATACGGCAGAAATTGGAAATTACGACTGATGCGCGTGATGCTAACTCTACTAGGGCTTGATTTGGGTGCTGTTGGCTATTTTCCAAATAATACCAGCTCACATCTTTTGCATACCCGTGTGGCTGGTTACTTGGTTTTTATTATCATTGCCTTGATTATCAGTGTTAAATGGCTTTTACCAAATGTGACCCGAGATTTTCTGGTAATGTCGTATGTGATTGGAGGCATGTTAGTTGGACTAGAAGTAGCTTTTGAAGTGGTTCACTATTTGTCTTTGACAGCATTTGAAATAAGTGCTTTCTTATTAGCTTTTACATGGCTAATTAGACTTATCAATCATTTGGAACGCCTACTCGTTCCAGAAAAGAAAATCATGACCGTTACGCTTGAATCATTTTAATCTTTTTAACATCATCTCTAAGCTTTTAGTCTGAAAATACGGGTGACTAGTGGCTTGGGGATATTTTTTTCACATTAAAGCTCTTTTTAGTGGCTAAAAACGTACATTTTGGTGAAAAATGTTGTATTTTTTAGAAAATTCGCAAAAAATGCTTGACAAGGAGAAAAACGGTGGGTATAATGTTAATCAATCAGAAAGTAACAAGGATTTGCTTACAGGGAGCCCGTGGTTGCTGTGAATGGGTAGCAGGTGGTTGTGAAATTGGGCTGATGGTATATTGTTGAAGATAAGAAATAGTTTTCAGGTGAGCACCCCTTATCGTGCAGCTCCTTGCTAGAGGAGATAGAGATGACGGAGTATGATTTTCCGTTAAATTGAGGTGGCACCGCGCTAATAGATTAGACGTCCTCACACAGAAGTTTTTTCTGTGTGAGGTTTTTTGTTTAGCATAAGTGAGTTAGGTAGCAAACTGCGAAAAGATTTCTTAAAAACAAAGTGAAGCAAACGCTGATGATGAGTTGAGAATTAGTGGTACGTTTCAGGTAGGCACCCCTTATCGTGCAGCTCCTTGTTGGAGGAGATAGAGATGACGAAACTTATTTTTCGTTAAATGAGGTGGCACCGCGCTAACTAGCTTTAGACGCCCTCACACAGAAGTTTTTTCTGTGTGGGGTTTTTTGTTTAAAAATGGAGGAGAGGTAATGAGAGATTTAGCAGCAGTTCGTCAAGAAATAGATAAGATAGACGAACACTTAATCACATATTTAGCTAAACGACAGCGTTTAGTTGAAGAAGCAGGGCTCCTAAAACCTAAAAATGACAAAATGCGCAAGAACGTGTTGAAGAAGTCATTAGAAATTGTTGCGAGCGTGCACGAGCAGCAAATTTATCTCCTCGCGTTGCAGAAGCTATCTGGCGAACGATGATTGGAGTGTTTATAGCGTTAGAGACAGAAGTAAATAGTCAGTCAAAAAAATAGAAAAGAGTTTTTTATGCGAAAAATTTTAACTGCTGATACTTTAACACCTATTCTTGCTTATATGCGAGTTCAAGGTGAGCATAAGGTTATTCTTGAATCAATTCCACGAGAAAAAGAAAATGCGCGTTTTTCAATCGTGGCTTACAATCCCGTTTTTGAAATCAAATATGAAAATGGTGAGTTAACTGAAAATGGTCAAGTCATTACTGGTGACCCACTTGATTATCTCAATCAATTAACGGTCAAAGGAGAAGCGACTGATTTGCCTTTTGGTGGCGGTGCGATTGGTTTTGTCGGTTATGACATGATTAGCCTTTATGAGAATATTGGAGACATTCCTGAAGATACCATTGGAACGCCAGATATGCATTTCTTTGTTTATGAGTCTTATTTGATTTTTGACCATAAGACAGAAAAAGTTTACGTGGTTGAAGATAATATTTACAGTCATCGTGACAATGATGCGACACGTCAAGCGCTTGGTAAGGTTGTCAAAGATTTGCAAACACAAGCGCCAAATGAATTTTCTCCACAGGAATTACATTCTTTAACCTTCAAGCACCATATTGAAAAAGAAAAATTTGAACAGATGGTTGACACGGCTAAGAAACTTATTCGTGAGGGAGATATGTTCCAATGCGTGCTTAGTCAACGTTTCTCAAGTCCGTTTGAGGGTGACCCGCTTGATTACTATCGTAATTTGCGCGTGACAAATCCGTCAAATTATCTCTATTTCTATGATTTTGGCGATTATCAGATTATTGGCGCAAGTCCAGAAAGTTTGGTTTCTGTGAAAAATGGCGAAGTCACTACAAATCCGATTGCAGGCACACGTCCAAGAGTGGCAAACGATGCTGAAGATGCTGCGCTAGCTAAAGACTTGCAAGCTGACATCAAAGAAACAGCTGAGCACCGTATGCTAGTGGATTTAGGACGAAATGATATTGGAAGAATTTCTCAAAACGGTACGGTCAAGGTGACGAAATACATGGAAGTTGAGTATTTCCGTTATGTCATGCATTTGACGAGCGTGGTTAAGGGGCAATTGCTGCCAGATGTGCAAAGTATTGATGCTTTGAAAACGACTTTACCAGCTGGTACTGTATCAGGTGCGCCGAAAATTCGTGCCATGAAACGCATTTACGAATTGGAAGAAGAAAAGCGTGGCGTTTATGCGGGAGCGATTGGTTATCTTTCGGCAACTGGTGACATGGATTTTGCCATTGCAATTCGGACAATGATTCTCAAAAATCAAAAAGCTTACGTGCAAGCAGGAGCAGGAATTGTTTATGATAGCGTAGCAGAAAATGAATTTTACGAAACGATTAATAAAGCTAAAGCAATGACACGAATAGGGGATAGCCAATGATTTTACTAATTGATAATTATGATTCTTTTACCTATAACCTAGCACAATATTTGGGAACTTTTTCAGACGTTCAAGTGTTGCGAAATGATGATGCGGCATTGGAAGCAGCTGCTCAAGCAGCTGATGCGCTTGTTTTATCACCAGGTCCTGGTTGGCCAGCTGATGCTGGAAAATTGGAAGAAATGATTCGTTTATTTGCTGGAAAGAAACCTATTTTAGGAATTTGTCTTGGGCATCAAGCGATTGCTGAAACCTTTGGTGGAAAGCTCGGCTTGGCTAAAAATGTCATGCATGGCAAGCAAAGCGATATTGAGCTTTTGACAGAATCACCTGTTTTTTCAAATCTAGCAAATGAATTACCAATTATGCGTTATCATTCGATTGTTGTGACGGATATGCCAGAAGAGTTTGAGGTCGTGGCAAAAACAACGGACGACCAAGAAATTATGGCAATTCAACACAAGAGCTTGCCAATCTATGGGCTTCAATTTCACCCAGAAAGTATTGGCTCACCAGACGGGCTTCAAATGATTGAAAACTTTGTGCGATTGGTTGTTGAGAAATAAAGCGAGGAAAAACAATGAAAGAACTTTTTAATCAAATTGCTAACAGAGAAGATTTATCCGAAGAACAAGTTGAGGCACTTTTTGATGGCATTTTAAATAATGATGTCTCAGAAAGCGAGATTGCAGCTTTTCTTATGGGGCTTAAGGTTAAGGGCGAAACGCCTTCTGAAATTACTGGAATTGTACGTGCGCTTAAAAACCATGCGGTTGATTTACCGCAAACATTTGATGATGCCATGTGTAATTGTGGCACAGGTGGTGACCAATCTTACAGTTTTAACATTTCAACAACAGCTTGCTTTATTCTAGCAGCAGGTGGCATTCGTATCGCCAAAGGTGGAAATCGCTCGGTTTCATCAAAATCAGGTTCCGCCGATGTCCTTGAGGAATTGGGTATTAATATTGCAGCTTCACCAGAAACGCTTTCTAAAGCACTAGACGAGGTTGGACTTGCCTTTATCTTTGCGCAAACCATGCACCCAGCTATGCGTTTTATTGGTCCAGCTCGTAGAGTTTTAGGAATCCCAACGATTATGAATATTGTTGGACCTTTGGCAAATCCACTTGACCTTGAAACTCAATTAATGGGCTTGTATCGTGTAGATTTGCAAGAAACGGCTGCGCAAGTTATGCAAAAACTCGGTCGTAAACGTGCCATTATCATTACTGGTCCAAATAACATGGACGAAGCAGCGCTATATGGTACCAATACCTATACGCTTTTAGATAATGGCAAGATTAGCCAACATCAGTTTACTTATCAAGACCTTGAAATGCCAAAAGTTGAACTTGATGATATTGTTGGTGGAGATGCTAAGCAAAATGCAGAGATTTTGCTGAGTGTTCTTCAAAATGAACCTAGCCCTTACCTTGAAACAACGGTATTGAATGCTGGGCTTGGCTTTTACGCTAATGGAAAAGTGGATAGTTTAGAAGAAGGTGTTGATCTTGCTCGTCAGTTGATTGCAGACGGTTCAGCACTTGCTAAGCTTCGCCAATTGCAAGAGGTGTAAATATGAGCAAAGAATTTCTCCCAACTATCTTGAAGCAAAAAGCAAAAGAAGTGGAAAAGTTAGAAACGGAATCCTTACAACCACTTCGTGAGACTTATAAGCTGTATGACTATCTCAAAAATAATGCCAAGAAACTTCAAGTGATTGCTGAAGTTAAAAAAGCTAGTCCTAGCCTTGGTGACATTAATCTTGATGTCGACATTGTCAAACAAGCTAAAACTTACCAAGACAGCGGTGCGGCAATGATTTCGGTGCTGACAGACCCTTTCTTCTTTAAAGGTGACATTGATTACCTCCGTCAGATTTCTAGTCAAGTGAGTATTCCAACACTTGCCAAAGATTTCATTATTGATGAAAAACAAATCATTCGTAGTCGTAATGCAGGAGCAACCGTGATTTTGTTGATTGTGGCAGCTTTGCCAGAAGCTCGCTTGAAAGAGCTTTATGATTTTGCGACAGGGTTAGGACTAGAAGTTTTACTCGAAACGCATAATTTACCTGAATTGGAAGTCGCACATCGCATTGGTGCTAAAATTATCGGCGTTAATAACCGTAATTTAGTGACTTTTGAAACAGATATTAATACCAGCTTAGAATTATCAGCGCATTTCAAAGAAATGCCAGTTTATATTTCAGAATCAGCTATTTTCACCAAAGACGACGCTGCCTTGGTTGCCCCATTTTTCAATGGCATCTTGGTTGGCACGGCATTGATGAAAGCAGATAATGTTTCTGAAAAAGTGAAGGAGTTGCAAATTGACAAAGGTTAAAATTTGCGGGCTTTCAACACAAGCAGCCGTTGAACAGGCAGTCAAAAGCGGAGCAGATTATATCGGTTTTGTCTTTGCCAAAAGTAAGCGGCAAGTTGGCATAAAACAAGCTAACTATTTAGCTCAGTTTATTCCAGAAACTGTCCAGAAAGTGGGTGTTTTTGTAAGTCCAACATTGGTGGAACTTCAAGAAGCGATTACTAAAGTGCCTCTTGATTTTGTACAAATCCATGGAGATTTTGAAGAAGAGCTCTTTAAGAAAATTGATGTTCCAAGTATTCGTGCCATTCCTGTCCAAAAAGCACTGGAAGAAATTGATAGTCAAGCGGATTATTTATTATTTGACGCCCCCTTGGCTGGTTCGGGCAAGACATTTAATTGGGAATTGTTAAAAGATAAGAAAATCACGAAGCCATATTTTTTAGCAGGCGGATTAACTGTCGATAATGTCCAGCAGGCCATAACTTTCTTTCATCCTTACGCTGTTGACGTTTCTTCTGGTGTTGAGACGGATGGTGAAAAAGATTTATTGAAGATTACAAAATTTATAGAAAGTGTGAAAAAATGAGCTATAATCAACCAGATATTAATGGATTTTACGGAAAATTTGGTGGACAATTTGTTCCCGAAACGCTGATGACTGCGGTTATCGAACTTGATGAAGCTTACCGCGAAGCTAGGGCAGACCCAAGCTTTCAAGAAGAACTCGATGCGCTTTTGAAAAATTATGTTGGTCGTGAAACACCGCTTTATTATGCGGAGCGTTTAACAAAACATATCGGCGGTGCGAAAATTTACCTCAAACGTGAAGACCTTAACCACACAGGTGCTCATAAAATTAATAATGCCCTCGGTCAAGTTCTTCTTGCTAAACGAATGGGTAAAAAGAAAATCATTGCCGAAACTGGTGCTGGTCAACACGGGGTTGCAACAGCAACAGCAGCTGCACTTTTTGACATGGAATGTACGATTTACATGGGTGAAGAGGACGTAAAACGCCAAGCACTAAATGTTTTCCGTATGGAATTGCTAGGCGCTAAAGTCTTTTCTGTAACTGACGGTTCACGCGTTTTGAAAGATGCCGTAAATGCAGCCCTTCGCGCGTGGGTAGCTAATATCGAAGATACACACTACATCATGGGGTCAGCTCTTGGACCTGCACCTTTCCCTGAAATGGTTCGTGACTTCCAATCTGTTATCGGTCAAGAAGCAAAGGAACAATATGCAGAGATTTCAGGAGGAAAATTGCCTGATGCTGTCCTAGCCTGTGTTGGTGGTGGTTCAAATGCGATTGGTCTTTTCTATCCATTTGTCGAAGATGAATCAGTTGCTCTTTACGGTGCTGAAGCAGCAGGACATGGACTTGATACTGAAGAACACGCTGCAACATTTGCCAAAGGACGCATAGGTATTTTGCATGGCGCTTTGATGAATGTTTTGCAAGACCGTCATGGACAAATCATGGAAGCTTTCTCAATCTCAGCTGGTCTTGATTATCCAGGCGTTGGTCCAGAACATTGCCATTTCAAAGATATTGGTCGTGCAACATACGATTCTATTACCGATGATGAAGCACTTGAAGCATTCATGCTTCTATCACGTTTGGAAGGGATTATTCCAGCCCTTGAATCAAGTCATGCCATTGCTTTGACCCAAAAAGTGGCTAAAGAATTAGGCCCAGATAAATCAATCATCGTTTGTTTGTCTGGACGTGGTGATAAGGATGTTGTGCAAGTAAAAGAACGTTTGGAAGCAGAAGGGAAATAGACTATGACTAAGACACTCACAAAACATCTTGAAAACATTGCAGCAAGCGGTAAAGGAATTTTTGTGCCATACATTATGGCAGGAGACCACGAAAAAGCTTTAGACGGTTTGTTTGACACCATTACTTTTTTGGAAAATAGCGGAGCTTCTGCTATTGAAGTGGGCATTCCATGGTCAGACCCCGTTGCTGACGGACCAGTCATTGAATTGGCAGGGCAAAGAAGCTTGGCTAACGGTGTGAATTTAACAGCGATTGTTCAAAAATTACAAGAAAAACAAACGACAGTTCCTTTGGTCATCATGACTTACATCAATCCTGTCTATCAATACGGCATTGAGAAATTTATTGCTGACTTGAAAAATACGTCTGTTAAAGGGTTGATTATTCCTGATTTACCACACGAACACGAGAATATGGTAAAACCATATCTTACCGACACAGATATTGCGCTTGTGCCACTCGTTAGTCTGACAACAGGTATTGAACGTCAAAAAACGTTATGTAAAGATGCTGAAGGATTTATCTATGCCGTTGCTATTAACGGTGTTACTGGTAAAACTGGTAATTATCGTGATGATTTGGATAAACATTTGACCAATCTTAAAGCCATTGCTGACATTCCTGTTTTAACAGGTTTTGGTGTCTCAACTCCAGCGGATATTGAGCGCTTTAACAAAGTATCAGACGGTGTTATTGTCGGAACAAAAATTGTTAGAGACTTACACGAAGGAAAAACAGATGATGTTGCTGACTTCGTCAAATACGGCTCAAATTATCAAAAATAAACTCATTTCAGCAAAAAAACAGAGATTCCTTTGATGTGGAGTCTCTGTTTTTAATTTATTTTATTTAGAACAAATCAATGATGAGTTTTAAATTGAGCAGTGTTAATAGGATAGCAACGAGATAGCCGAGAATAGTGTTCCATTTGGCATTGACAAATTCTCCCATAAGTTTGCGGTTTGATGTGAAATAAACCAATGGAAAGATTGAAAATGGCAAAGCTACCGAGAGAAAGACTTGTGAGTAAACAATGAGTTGGTCAAGGACGCTTTCGCGACTACCATAGAGAACAGCGACAATCATAACGGGAGCAAGAGCAGCCAAACGTGTCACCAAACGAATCACCCATTGTGGCAAATGGAGTTTCAAAAAGCCCTCCATGACAATTTGTCCAGTTAGTGTGCCTGTAATGGTTGAATTTTGCCCACTAGCAAGCAAAGCGATAGCAAATAAAGTTGATAGAGCAGCACTAGCGACACTACCTGCAATTTCAGAATTTTGAAGGGCAGCATACATTTGTGAAAAAGCATTAATCTCGCTAGCATGTCCATAAAAGAGCGAAGCTCCTAAAATGAGCAATAGGGAATTAACCACAAAAGCAAGCGAGAGTTGAATATTGGAATCCCAAGTCATGAAACGCACAGCTTGTTTAATGGAATCTTGACTCTTATAATTAACTTTTCGAGTTTGTGAGATAGAAGAATGGAGATAAAGATTATGTGGCATAACCGTCGCCCCAATAATCCCCAAGGCTAGCGTCAACTTACTATTAACGCCACTTTGTTTTAAATCTAAAATCGACGCATTAGGGAGATAGCCATGCAAAATTCCTGAAAGACTTGGCTTTGATAAGATGACCAAGTAAAGGAAAATAATCAAAATCGTTGCAATCAAGGTCGATACGATAGCCTCAATTTTACGGAATCCCAATTTCATCAAAGATAAGAGAATAAAGACATCTAAAATCGTGATGAAAATCGAGAATAACAAAGACCAACCAAAAAGTAAATGAAGAGCGATTCCCGAACCAATGACTTCAGCCAAATCTGTCGCCATTAATGCTAATTCAATCACAATAAAAAGTAAGTAGCGGAGCTTCTTTGGCAAATGTGCAGCTGTTGCTTGAGCCAAATCCAATTTGGTCACGATACCTAATTTTCCAGCCATTTGTTGCAACTGCATCGCAATCAAAGATGAGACGAGGATAACAGACAAAAGCAGGTATTTATAAGTTGCTCCACCGACTACGCTAGTAATCCAGTTACCAGGATCCATATAACCAACGGCAACCAGAGCTCCTGGTCCAATAAAGGCTCTAAGGGTACGCCAAAATGAGGCATTTTTTGGGACAGCAATACTTTGATTAACTTCACTGAGTGATTTTTGGTAATGTGTAGAAGTTTCCAAGGCACTACCTCTTTTCTAAATCTCTTATTAATGCCTATTATAGCAGAAAATTTTAAAAAATAAAGCATATTTAATTAAAAAATTAAGTGCGGTTAAAAATAAATAAAATTAGGTATCCTAAAAATAAAAATGGCACAAAGGGAATCCGTTTATTTGTCTGGAAAAAGTAGTAAATAATACCTGAAAGAGAGCCAAGCTCGATAATCCATAAAATGGTTTGAAGGTCAAGAAGCAGACTCAAACTGGCCAGGTAGAAAAAATCACCGCTACCGATTTTCAAATCGATTAGCTCTGCCATTATCCCAAAAGCCAAAAGAATAATAGCTAGCGCATTAATCGGCGTGACAAAAAGCAAAAAAATACTTGGAAGGAGCCAAACCAACAATGGAAACTCTTGACGTTTCAAGTCATAAAGACTAAGAGTTGTGCTAAAAAACAAGATAAAAACTTGGTCGAGTGAGAGAAGTGCACAATAGTAAAGTACGACAATGCCCCCAAAATAAAGCTCTAACAGCCCATACCAGAAAGGAATTTTGGTGTGGCAAAAACGACAACGTGAATGATTTATCAGTTGAGAAAAAATGGGAATCAAATCACGAACGGCAAGTTGTTTTCCACAAAAATCACAATGACTGGCAGGAAAAATGATTGATTTTTCAGGAAATCGATCAACAATTAAACCAAGAAAAGAGGCAATAGAAGCCCCTAGAAAAAAGAATACTAAAATGTCCATACTTCTTTATTCGAAAAATAATTTAAAAAAGCGAGCATATTATTTGCTATTTATTTAGAATTATTCTAAAATAAATCTGTAAAGTAAAGGATGAGAAATCCTAAAATTGTCATTTGACGAGGAGGTTTACTATGACTCAAACAATCACTGAAAACATTTACGCATCTGTAACACATAATATCTCACAAAAATCAACTGCTAAAAATGCGAAAACAAAAGCAGTGCTTAACCAAGCTGTTGCTGATTTGTCAAAAGCTGCCTCAATTGTTCATCAAGTTCACTGGTACATGCGTGGAGCAGGCTTCTATTATTTGCATCCAAAAATGGACGAATTGATGGACGGTCTTAACGCTTCATTGGACGAAATGAGCGAACGTTTGATTACAATCGGTGGTGCGCCATATTCAACATTGAAAGAATTTGACGAAAATTCTAAACTTGAAGAAACAACTGGTTCATTTGATAAAACAATGGATGAACATTTGGCACGTTTGGTTGACGTTTATACTTACTTGTCAGCACTTTACCAAGTTGGGCTTGATGTCACTGACGAAGAAGGCGACGCACCTTCTAACGATATTTTCACAGCTGCCCAAGCAGACGCTGAAAAGACAATCTGGATGCTCCAAGCCGAACGCGGACAAGCACCAGGAATCAAATAATTTTTAAAATAGATAAAAAAACGTCCACTGGACGTTTTTTTACTCGCCTAGAAACAACAAAGCAGGTCGCATGACCTGCTTTTAGTTTATGTTAAAAGTATGTAAAAACCAGAGAAACCGATTGCATATTCTTATTGAAAATGCTTGCTTTTTTTGATAAAATGCTTCATATGAAAACATTATATGATGTGCAACAATTGTTGAAACGATTTGGTATTTATGTCTATATCGGTAAGCGTCTTTATGATATTGAAGTCATGAAACTGGAATTAGAAAAATTGTATGAAAATGGGTTGATTGACAAGACGGATTACCTGACAGCTGAATTGATTTTGCGACGTGAGCACCGTTTAGAAATGGAGAAAGAAAATAATGACTAAAAAACTTTTAGGGATTGACCTTGGTGGGACAACGATTAAATTCGGTATCCTAACACTTGAGGGAGAAGTGCAAGAAAAATGGGCAATTGACACGAATATTCTTGAAGATGGTAAACACATTGTCCCTGATATTGTTGAATCAATCAAACACCGTTTGAATCTTTACGGTTTGACAAAAGATGATTTTGTAGGTATCGGTATGGGGTCTCCAGGTGCTGTTGACCGCGCTAAAAAAACAGTTACAGGTGCTTTCAACTTGAACTGGGCACACACTGAAGAAGTCGGTTCAGTTATCGAACGTGAACTTGGCATTCCGTTTGCTATTGATAACGATGCAAACGTAGCTGCACTTGGTGAACGTTGGACAGGTGCTGGTGCAAATAATCCAGATGTTGTTTTTGTAACACTTGGAACTGGTGTTGGTGGCGGTGTTATCGCTGATGGTAACCTTATCCACGGTGTCGCTGGTGCTGGTGGAGAAATTGGTCACATGAATGTTGAACCAGTTGATGGATTTGAATGTACTTGTGGTAACAAAGGTTGTCTAGAAACAGTTGCTTCAGCAACAGGTGTTGTGCGTGTGGCTCGTCATTTGGCTGAAGAATACGAAGGTGATTCAAGCATCAAAGCTGCCATTGACAATGGTGATGCGGTGACAAGTAAAGACATCTTTGTTGCTGCTGAAGCGGGTGACCATTTTGCCGATTCAGTTGTTGAAAAAGTTGGTTTCTATCTTGGTCAAGCAACAGCAAATATCGCAAACATCTTGAACCCAGATTCAGTTGTTATCGGTGGTGGTGTTTCAGCTGCAGGTGAATTCTTGCGTAGTCGCGTTGAAAAATATTTTGTCAGCTACGCTTTCCCACAAGTGCGCAAAACAACAAAAATTAAAATTGCCGAACTTGGAAATGATGCTGGTATCATTGGTGCAGCAAGTCTTGCAAGTCAATTTGTAGATTAAGGGGCGCAACATGAACTGGATTATCGTTTTAGTTATTTTAGTTGCTATCGTTGCTTGGATGGCTTGGACCTATTTTAGTCTCCGCCGTGCAGCGAAATTTATTGATAATGCTGAGTTTGAAAGCATGATTCACACAAGTCAATTGATTGATGTGCGTGAGGCTGGCGCTTTCAAAACAAAACATATCATGGGAGCTCGTAATCTTCCAGCTAGTCAAATTCAACTCTCAATGTCTGCTATTCGTAAAGATAAACCTGTTCTTTTATACGATAGTAGTAGAAGTTCAGCACTTCCACGTGTTATTAGAACACTTAAAAAAGCAGGCTATACTAATCTTTATGTTCTTAAAGACGGCTTTGACTACTGGACAGGAAAAGTTAAAGAAAGTTAATCATTTACCAACATATGGAATTTGAAAAAGAAAATTTAAAGAGAAAAAACGATGAGAGTAAGGATGCCCTGAAATCAAAATACCTCAAAAATCAGATTTTTCAATTGGATTTGGAATTAAGCCAAGTAACAGACGAAGATGAGAAAAAGAGACTTGAAGCGTTACGCAATGTTTACGTCGAAAAATTGCAAGAAAACAAGAAACGTCGTTTAATCAGGATTCTTTTAATCAGTCCATTGGTTTTCTTGGCTCTGATTATTTTGTATCTCGTCACAGCTTTCAATCGCGAAACAACCGCCAATAATAAGGCGGAATGGTCGCCATCTACAACGGCTACGTCAACAAGTACATCTAGTTCTTCAAGTTCATCAAGCACGAGCGAGACCAAGACTTCTTCAACGATAAAACAAGGTGTCCCTGCGGAGCTTGTTGGAAATTGGAAAACAGCTGATTTTGACGGAGTTATTCTGACAATCAGTGAAGATGGCACAATGACTAAAAATCAGTCTAATTATATCGTTACAGAGCGTGTTTCTGGTTATGAAGAAGTGGCGCAAGGTGTCTATCGTTTTTATCCTGCTGATGGAAGTGATAGTGAAGCCATCGGGGCACTTATTTTTGGTGGTATCGGTGGTAGTTACCAAACAACACCAAAATTTGCTTCGGGAATTTATGTCAAAAATGGCTATGTTTATCCCCAATTCTGGACAACAACCTCTAGCAAATTCACTTATTCGTTAAATACTAATCTCAAATTAGTACCAACCGACCAAGCAGCTGTTGCTGATGCCATTGATACTAAAAATTTAACGACTGAGCAAGTGGAAGCTTGGGTTCTTGCCATTTATGCTTCGCAAAATCAATTATCTGATGAAGATAAAGAGGATTATTTTGTAAATGTGAAAGCATATGATGACAATTTGGTTTATGCTAGTGTCCGTAAAAACAGCGATTCAAAAACACGTTTAGCCTTATATCGTGTTAATGCAGACGGCTATCTTGAACAAGGCACACTTGAAGCAACAAATTGGAGCGTTGTCAGCACCGCTTATGTCGAGTAAGACAATGCTGAAATAGTTAAAGCATAACAAAAGATGGGACGTGGTTCCCATTTTTTTACATACTATAGAAGCTAAATCCGTTTCTGAAAACATTTACACTTGTTTTATCGCTGTTTTTTCATAGGATTTGTGGTATAATTCAAAAGTTAGAATAAATTTAAAAAATCGAGGAATCATGACTAAATTAAGAGAAGATATTCGTAACGTGGCGATTATCGCCCACGTTGACCACGGGAAAACAACCCTTGTTGATGAATTATTGAAACAATCACACACACTTGACGAACGTAAAGAATTGCAAGAACGTGCAATGGACTCAAACGATCTTGAAAAAGAACGTGGTATTACAATCCTTGCTAAAAATACTGCAGTTGCTTACAACGGTGTTCGTATCAATATCATGGACACACCAGGACACGCGGACTTCGGTGGAGAAGTTGAACGTATCATGAAAATGGTTGACGGTGTTGTGCTTGTTGTCGATGCTTACGAAGGAACTATGCCTCAAACACGTTTCGTGTTGAAAAAAGCTCTTGAACAAAACTTAACACCAATCGTTGTTGTTAACAAAATTGATAAACCATCAGCTCGTCCAGCAGAAGTTGTTGACGAAGTTCTTGAACTTTTCATTGAACTTGGTGCTGATGATGACCAATTAGAATTCCCAGTTGTTTATGCATCAGCTATCAACGGTACATCATCACTTTCAGATGACCCAGCTGATCAAGAACACACAATGGCTCCAGTCTTTGACACTATCATTGACCATATTCCAGCGCCAGTTGATAACTCAGAAGAACCACTTCAATTCCAAGTGTCACTTCTTGATTACAATGATTTTGTTGGGCGTATCGGTATCGGACGTATTTTCCGTGGTACTGTTAAAGTTGGCGACCAAGTTACTCTTTCAAAACTTGACGGTACAACTAAAAACTTCCGTGTTACTAAATTATTTGGTTTCTTTGGACTTGAACGCCGTGAAATCCAAGAAGCAAAAGCTGGTGATTTGATTGCTATCTCTGGTATGGAAGACATCTTCGTTGGTGAAACAATTACTCCAACAGATTGTGTTGAACCACTTCCAATTCTTCACATTGACGAACCAACACTTCAAATGACATTCTTGGCAAATAACTCACCATTTGCAGGTCGTGAAGGTAAATTCGTTACATCTCGTAAAGTTGAAGAACGCTTGCTTGCTGAATTACAAACTGACGTATCACTTCGTGTTGAAGCAACTGATTCACCAGATAAATGGACTGTATCAGGTCGTGGTGAATTGCACTTGTCTATCCTTATCGAAACAATGCGTCGTGAAGGATATGAACTTCAAGTATCACGTCCAGAAGTTATCATCAAAGAAATTGATGGCGTGAAATGCGAACCATTCGAACGTGTTCAAATTGATACACCAGAAGAATACCAAGGTTCAGTTATCCAATCATTATCAGAACGTAAAGGTGAAATGCTTGATATGCAATCAACTGGTAATGGTCAAACACGTCTTGTATTCTTGGCACCAGCACGTGGACTTATCGGATACCCAACTGAATTCCTTTCAATGACCCACGGTTACGGTATCATGAACCACACATTCGACCAATACTTGCCAGTTATCAATGCAGAAATTGGTGGACGTCGTCGTGGTGCTCTTGTATCTATCGATACTGGTAAAGCAACAACATACTCAATCATGTCTGTTGAAGAACGCGGTACAATCTTCGTTAACCCAGGTACTGAAGTTTACGAAGGAATGATTATCGGTGAAAACTCACGTGAAAACGACTTGACAGTTAACATCACTAAAGCTAAACAAATGACTAACGTCCGTTCGGCTACGAAAGACCAAACTGCTGTTATCAAAACACCACGTATCTTGACGCTTGAAGAATCACTTGAATTCTTGAACGATGACGAATACATGGAAGTAACACCAGAATCAATCCGCTTGCGTAAACAAATCCTTGATAAAAACTTGCGCGCTAAAGCAGCTAAGAAGAAAAAATCTGCAGAGGATTGATTTAATCTGTTAGATTAAATCAAGTCTTCGCCTAAAAATGAGAGAACAAAGCGACTTGACTGGTAAAAACAGTTTAAAACTGATAAATTGAGTTGTAAAAGAAAGGAGTTATGAATGTTTTATTTAATCGTTGCTATTTTAATTGTTTCGTATTATTTTTTCATGGCTCCAAAAACAATTCGCAGCACTTTAAACATGATTGGTATGGTGGGAGCGGTGGCTTTATTGCTCGTTTTGGCAGCTATGAGTTTTGTTAAGATTATGCAATCACCACCAGAAATCTTTCTTGGACTTGCTATGGTTGCATTAGGTTTCTTCGCCATAAGAGATGTCTACCGCTTACCGTCTAAGAGAGATGAAAAAAAGCATTATAGCAAGAAAAGCTGAGGAATACTCAGCTTTTTTCGTATCTCGGTGAGCTTTGCGGCGGGAAATGTCGTAAAATATTGAAAAACACCTTAAATAAATGTAGAATATTATTATACTTGCAATGTTAGAATGGATGTATGATGAAAACAATTAAAACATTTGAAAATAAAAAAGTCTTAGTTCTTGGTTTAGCAAAATCTGGAGAAGCCGCAGCACGACTTCTTGAAAAATTGGGTGCAATCGTTACTGTTAACGATGGTAAACCTTTTGATGAAAATCCAGCTGCACAATCACTGCTTGAAGAAGGAATCAAAGTTATCTGTGGTAGCCACCCGTTGGAACTTTTGGATGAAAATTTTGAATTAATGGTTAAAAACCCAGGTATTCGATACGATAATCCAATGGTAGCACGTGCTATCGAAAAAAATATTCCAGTTATCACAGAAGTTGAGCTAGCTTATATGATTTCAGATGCCCCAATCATTGGAATTACTGGTTCAAATGGTAAAACAACGACAACAACCATGATTGCCGAAACACTTAATAACGGTGGTAAATCTGGGCTTCTTTCAGGAAATATCGGTTTTCCTGCTTCAGAAGTTGCGCAAACAGCAACAGATAAAGACATTTTGGTTATGGAATTGTCTTCTTTCCAATTAATGGGAACAGATACTTTCCACCCACATATCGCTGTTATTACTAACCTTATGCCAACTCACATTGACTATCATGGAACTTTTGAAGAGTATGTTGCAGCAAAATGGAACATTCAAAAGAATATGACTTCTGATGATTTCGTTGTGCTTAATTTCAACCAAGATTTGGCAAAAGAATTGGCACAAAAAACAGCTGCTAAAGTCGTTCCATTCTCTACAACTGAAAAAGTTGATGGTGCATATTTAGATGGTGATACGTTGTATTTCAAGGGTGAAGCTATCATGAAAGCTTCAGAAATCGGTGTGCCAGGTAGCCATAATGTAGAAAATGCTTTGGCAACTATTGCCGTAGCAAAATTATCAGGAATCGCAAATGATGCTATCAAAGAAACCTTGGCTCATTTTGGTGGCGTAAAACATCGTCTTCAAGCACTTGGTGAGATTAATGGTGTTAAATTCTACAACGATTCAAAGTCAACTAATATTTTAGCAACTCAAAAAGCTCTTTCAGGCTTTGATAATTCAAAAGTGATTTTAATCGCTGGTGGTCTTGACCGTGGAAATGAATTTGACGAACTCGTTCCAGATATTACTGGGGTTAAATTAATGGTTATCCTTGGTGAATCAGCTCCGCGTGTCAAACGTGCAGCTGACAAAGCAAATGTTCCATATGTTGATGCTAAAGATGTTGCTGATGCTGCTCATATTGCTTATGACAAAGCAGAAGCTGGTGATGTTGTCCTTTTAAGCCCTGCTAATGCTAGCTGGGATATGTACAAGAGCTTTGAAGTTCGTGGTGACGAATTTATCGCAACCTTTGAAGCCATTAAAGGAGAATAAACATGGCTAGGAAAATTGTCTTTACTGGCGGTGGAACCGTTGGTCATGTAACGTTGAACCTTATTCTTATTCCCAAATTTATTAAAGATGGCTGGGAAGTTCATTACATTGGCGACAAAAATGGCATTGAGCATGAACAAATCACCAAATCAGGTCTTGATGTAACTTTCCATTCCATTGCAACAGGAAAATTAAGACGTTATTTCTCATGGCAAAACATGCTTGACGTTTTTAAAGTATCATTTGGAATTCTACAATCATTGGCAATTATTGCTAAAATTCGACCACAAGCCCTCTTTTCAAAAGGAGGATTTGTGTCAGTTCCACCAGTCATTGCTGCTAAGACGTTAGGCGTTCCTGTATTTGTTCATGAATCTGATTTGTCTATGGGCTTGGCAAATAAAATCGCCTATAAATTTGCGACAACAATGTACACAACTTTTGAACAAGCTGAAGGCTTAGCAAAAGCAAAACATGTTGGAGCGATTACAAAAGTCGGCAGTAAAGTTGACTATGATGACAGTAAAATTGAAGAGATAAAAAATCATTTTGACCCTAATTTGAAAACACTTTTGTTTATTGGTGGTTCTGCTGGGGCACGTGTTTTTAATGATTTCATCACTAATACTCCTGAATTAATCGAGCATTTCAATGTTATCAATATTTCAGGGGATAAACGTTTGAATGGTTTAAGTCAAAACCTCTATCGTGTTGACTACGTCACAGACCTTTATCAACCTTTGATGGATATGGCTGATGTGGTTGTGACACGAGGTGGTTCAAATACTATCTTTGAATTGGTTGCAATGCACAAATTGCACTTGATTGTTCCTCTTGGAAAAGAAGCCAGCCGTGGTGACCAATTAGAAAATGCAGCTTATTTTGAGAAAAAAGGCTATGCTCGTCAGCTTGCTGAAGAAAAATTAACCTTTACTAATCTTGAAGAAGAATTAGCTCAACTTTTTGCTCACGAAGATAGTTATAAAACAGCAATGGCGACTTCAAACGAAATCAAATCACAAGATGAATTTTATCATCTCATCACGCAAGACATCTCTAAAACCGCAAAAGGAATGTAAATGACAAAAGAGAAAGAGCAAGATAAAAAAGAATCTAAAACTCAAAATGACGAAAAGCTTGCGCTGACAGAATGGCAAAAACGCAATATTGAATTTCTGAAGAAAAAAGAAGCTGAAGAAGCTGAGAAAAAGAAACGTCAAGAAAAATTACGTCTAGAACGCACGCCGCATGTCAAAAAAGAAGATGACGACGAGGAAGAAAAAGACTCCAAGTCTGAAAAGAAAGCTGATAAAGCAACAATCGACAGTGATGCTGACGAACAAGAAATCGTTTCTAAAAAAGAGAAAAAACAAAAAGCAAAACAAGCTAAAAAAGCCAGAAAAGAAAAAAAGAAAAAGGAGAAAAAGGAGCTCACGCCACTTCAAAAAGCGAGACGTCGTGCTTATCCTGTTCTTATTGTTGCTGGTGCAGTTCTGCTAATATCACTCTTTTTGGTAACGCCTATCAGTAAGCAGAAAACAGTCACAGTTTCAGGGACATCAACAACAACTTCTGATGCTATTTTGACTGCGTCGGGCATAAAAAGCTCAGATTATTTCTTCTCGCTGATTTTTAACCATTCAGCGTATGAAAAAAGTATTTTGAAAAACGATAAAATGGTCAAAGAAGCTAAAATCGTTTATCATTTTCCGAATAAATTCACGATAAAAGTGAAAGAATATGATATTGTGGCTTATGCCCAGACGGATGATGGCTACCAACCAATTCTTGAAAACGGAACTCACCTTGATGTTGTTGGGGCGTCTGAATTGCCTGATACTTTCCTGACTATCAATCTTTCTTCTGAAAGTGATATTCAAAAATTGATAAAAGCTTTTTCAAAACTGGATAAAGATTTGGTTAGCCAAATTCAAATTGTTAGCTCTGCGAATTCTTCGACGACAGCTGATTTACTTCTTTTGGAAATGCATGATGGCAATACTGTTCGTGTACCATTGTCAGAAATTGTTGAGAAATTACCTTACTACACGAAAATTAAGGGAAATCTGACAGAAACCAGCATTGTTGATATGGAAGTCGGTATTTATACAACGACAGAAACTATTGAGTCTGAAGCTGCTGCTGAAAAAGAAAGTGCAAGTTCAGAATCAAGTGATGAAAATACAGAGTCTAGTGATGCCGAATCAACAACAGAATCTAGTGAGGAAACTCAGACAGAATCAAGTGATACAGAGGTATCAACAGAATCATTTGCAGTAGATAATGATAATAATCATACTACAGAGGAAAATCCGAATAATATGACATCTGGTATGCAGGTTGGTCAACAATAAAATTAAGTTTATATAACAAAAAACGTAAAATGATAACATTTTACGTTTTTTTATGATATAATATTCTCTGAATAATTCTGATTTTATACAGATTTTAGAATAGTAAATGATTGGAAAGATAGTGAGGTCGAGTGAATGGCTAGAAATGGCTTTTTTACAGGTTTGGATATAGGAACAAGCTCGATTAAGGTTCTAGTAGCAGAATTTGTTTCTGGCGAAATGAACGTGATTGGCGTGAGTAATGTTCCCAGTACGGGAGTAAAAGATGGGATTATTATAGATATTGAAGCTGCTGCTGAAGCGATTAAAAAAGCAGTTGAGCAAGCAGAAGAAAAAGCAGGAATGACAATTGATAAGATTAATGTAGGTCTTCCGGCTAACTTACTTCAAATCGAACCAACCCAAGGGATGATTCCAGTACCTAGTGAATCAAAAGAAATTAAAGATGAAGATGTTGATAGTGTTGTTAAATCAGCATTAACAAAAAGTATTACTCCAGAACGTGAAGTAATCTCATTGATTCCTGAAGAATTTATCGTTGATGGTTTCCAAGGAATTCGTGATCCACGTGGTATGATGGGGATTCGCTTAGAGATGCGTGGTTTGATTTATACAGGACCAAGCACTATCTTACATAATCTTCGTAAAACAGTTGAACGTGCAGGCATTAGTGTTGAAAATATTATCATCACACCGCTTGCTATGGCAAAATCAGTTCTTAATGAAGGTGAACGTGAATTCGGTGCTACTGTAATTGATTTAGGTGGCGGTCAAACAACCGTTGCTTCTATGCGCGCACAAGAATTGCAATACACTAATATTTACCCAGAGGGCGGTGAATATGTAACCAAAGATATTTCAAAAGTTTTGAAAACATCTATGCAGATTGCTGAAGCCCTTAAATTCAACTTTGGACAAGCTAACCTAGAGGAAGCAAGTTTGTCAGAAACTGTCCAAGTTGATGTCGTTGGTAGTGATACACCTATCTCAGTTAGCGAGCGTTACTTGTCAGAAATTATTTCTGCGCGTGTACGCCACATCCTAGATCGTGTTAAACAAGATTTGGAACGTGGACGTTTGCTCGACTTACCAGGAGGTATTGTTCTTGTTGGTGGTGGAGCAATCATGCCAGGTGTGGTTGAAGTCGCTCAAGAGATTTTTGGAACAACAGTTAAACTACATGTTCCAAATCAAGTTGGTATCCGTAATCCAATGTTTGCTAACGTCATCAGCCTTGTTGAATACGTTGGTACAATGAGTGAAGTGGATGTGATTGCACAACGAGCAGTTTCTGGTGAAGAACTTCTTCGACGCAAACCAGTTGATTTTGAACCACAACCGCAAGTACAACCACGAGTGGTCTATAATAACGACTCTGTTGTAACAGCAAATGATAATCTAGTACCGCAACCTACTCAGGTTCCACCGATTCAAAAACATGAAGAATCAAGACCAAAACTAGGTGAGCGTGTTCGTGGTATTTTTGGAAGTATGTTTGACTAAACAATAAGTGAGGAATAAAAATGGCATTTTCATTTGACACAGCATCAGTACAAGGTGCAGTTATTAAAGTTATCGGTGTTGGTGGTGGCGGAGGCAACGCTATCAACCGTATGATTGATGAAGGTGTTGCTGGTGTTGAATTTATCGCAGCAAACACTGATATCCAAGCATTGAGCTCATCTAAAGCTGAAACTGTTATTCAGTTAGGCCCTAAATTGACTCGTGGACTTGGTGCTGGAGGACAACCTGAAGTAGGTCGTAAGGCTGCCGAAGAAAGTGAAGAAGTGTTGACAGAAGCTCTTACAGGGGCTGATATGGTCTTTATCACTGCTGGTATGGGCGGTGGTTCTGGTACAGGTGCTGCACCAGTTATCGCACGTATTGCTAAAAGCCTAGGTGCTCTTACTGTTGCTGTTGTAACACGTCCATTTGGTTTTGAAGGAAACAAACGTGGTAACTTTGCAGCAGAAGGAATTGCAGAACTTCGTGAACAAGTAGATACATTACTTATCATTTCAAATAATAACCTTCTTGAAATTGTTGATAAGAAAACACCTCTTCTTGAAGCGCTTAGCGAAGCTGATAATGTTCTTCGTCAAGGTGTTCAAGGTATCACTGACTTGATTACAAGTCCTGGTCTTATCAATCTTGACTTTGCCGATGTTAAAACAGTTATGGCAAACAAAGGTAACGCCCTTATGGGGATTGGTATTGGTTCTGGTGAAGAACGTATTACAGAAGCTGCTCGTAAAGCAATCTTCTCACCACTTCTTGAAACTACAATTGATGGTGCGCAAGATGTTATCGTTAACGTTACTGGTGGACTTGATATGACTCTTACAGAAGCAGAAGAAGCTTCTGAAATCATTAGTCAAGCAGCAGGTAAAGGTGTTAATATCTGGCTTGGTACATCTATTGATGATACGATGAAAGATGAAATCCGCGTAACAGTTGTTGCAACAGGTGTTCGTCAAGACCGCGCTGAGCAAGCAGCAGGATTCCAACAACCAACTCGTTCATTTACTCAAGCTAATGCACAACAAGCAGCAGGTGCTCAATACGCTTCAGAGCGTACACAACAACCAAATCAAACTACATTTGAACGTCGTTCAAGTTTTGACTATGATATGGGTGAAAGCCACGCTATGCCAGCTTCACAACAGCCAGCAGCTAACCAATCTCAACAAAAAGAAAATTCATTTGGTAACTGGGATCTTCGCCGTGACAACATTGCGCGTCCAACAGAAGGTGAATTAGATAGTAAATTGACAATGTCAACATTTACAGCCAATGATGATGCGGATGATGAACTAGAAACACCACCATTCTTTAAAAATCGTTAATGACAGATTTTCAAAAAAATAAAGACCTTGTTTTTGAACAAGTTGCGCAGGCTGCGCAACAAGTCAATCGTTCTAAAGAAAGTGTCAATGTTATTGCCGTGACGAAGTATGTTGATAGTGGTGTTGCTGCTCGTCTTATTGACACAGGTATTGAACATATTGGTGAAAATAGGGTCGATATGTTTCTTGATAAATATGAAGCCTTAAAAGATAGAAAATTGACTTGGCATCTAATTGGAAGTTTGCAACGTCGAAAAGTTAAAAATGTGATTAACTTTGTTGATTATTTCCATGCCTTGGATTCTGTCAAACTTGCTTCAGAGATTCAGAAACGAGCAGAGCATACTATCAAATGTTTCTTACAGGTTAATATTTCAGAGGAAGAGAGCAAACACGGTTTTAAAGTTTCGGAAATTGACGAAGCTTTAGCCGCAATCTCTGAATTTGATAAAGTGGAAATCGTGGGCTTGATGACAATGGCTCCGAAAGAAGCTTCTGAAAGTGAGATTGAAGAAATTTTTGGAAAAGCAAACCAACTTAGACAAGAGTTACAAGCTCGCCAATTACCTCATATGCCTTTTACGGAATTAAGTATGGGGATGAGTGGTGATTACAAAATTGCGATTCGCAATGGAGCGACTTTTGTTAGAATTGGAACATCATTCTTTAAATAACGGGAGAACAAAAGATGGCATTTAAAGATAAATTTGACAAACTAATTTCTTATTTCGACACTGATGAGGTAAGTGATGTTGAAGAAACTGTTGAAGAAGAGGCTCAACGCCCACGTGTTCAACAGCAAGCAGAAGCAGTACCACAACAAGCCCAAAGACGTGCTGAACCAGTTCAAAATGTTAGAACTCAGCAAGTTCAAGGTGGTGGAGCAGCTCGTCAACGTCCACAACAGCCTCAACAAAGACGAGCAGTTGAAGAAAATCAACCTGTTCGTTCAATAAATCAACGTCGTGAAGAACAAATGCAAGTACGTGCTAATCAAGCAACAACGACAATTGCTTTGAAATTTCCTCGTAAATATGAGGATGCTCAAGAAATTGTTGACCTTTTGATTGTTAATGAATGTGTATTGATTGATTTCCAATACATGCTTGATGCACAAGCACGCCGTTGCCTTGACTTTATTGATGGTGCAAGTAAAGTTCTTTATGGAAGTCTTCAAAAGGTTGGTAGTTCAATGTACTTATTGACACCTTCTAACGTTATTGTTAATGTTGAAGAACTTGCTGTTCCAAATAACGGGCAAGACATCGGTTTTGACTTTGACATGAAGAGACGCTAATATATGATTTTTGTATTAATTGTACTATTAAGACTAATTCAGTTTTACTCTTATCTGTTATTTGCGTATGCTTTGCTTTCATGGTTCCCAGGAGCTTACAACACTTGGTTTGGAAGAGCCATGGGGCAACTGGTTGAACCAGTTATTAGACCTTTTCGCCGTTTTAATCTTCAATTCATGGGATTAGACTTTACGATTTTAGCCGTAGTAATTGCGCTAAACGTTTTAAGTCGTATTCTTATCATGATTTTTGCGTAATATGGCGATGAAAAAGGGTTTATATCAGCATTTTCGACCAGATGAGTATGATTTTATTGAAAAGATTGATGACCTTGCTCGTCGTGTCGAAGAAACTTATGCATATGCTTTAACAGATTTTCTAAATCCTCGCCAAGTTGATATCGCAAAAAGCGTTATTGGCAATCGAGGATTGCACTATTTTGTTTCGAGTGATTATTATCCAGCTGAATACGCTCGACTTATTGTGGTACCTGACTATTATGAGTTTAATCCTGAGGATTTTGAATTAACCTTGCTTGAGGTGAATTACAATTCAAAATTTAATCAGCTGACACATTCTCAGATTATGGGGACTTTACTTCATAAGCTTGGGATTAAACGAACAGTTATCGGAGATATTTTAGTTGAATCTGGTTATGCGCAGCTTTTGGTAACGCAAAATATGGCTGATTACTTTAGAGCTAATGTGACTAAAATTGCTAAGGCTAGCGTTTCACTAAAAGAAATTCCTCTGGAACAGTTAATTGCAGGTGAGAAAGATAGTCGGCAACTGGACATCATGGTTTCTAGTATGCGCATGGATAAAGTTCTTGCAACGGTTTTGAAGCTTTCAAGAAGTCAAGCAGTGCAGTTGATAGAAACTGATAAAGTAAAACTTAACTATCAAATAGTTGATAGAGCCTCAGAAATGCTTCAAGTTGGAGATTTGATTAGTGTTAGAGGATTTGGTCGCTTTTCTATTTTAAGTGAAAATGGTCTCACCAAAAATGGAAAATGTAAATTGACCGTAGATAAGATGATACATAAATAAGGAGAAATCAATGGCACTTACAGCACTTGATATTAAAGATAAAACATTTAAATTAAAATTTCGTGGTTACGACGAAGAAGAAGTTAATGAATTTCTTGATATTGTTGTAGATGATTATGAAGACTTAGTTCGTCGTAATCATGAACAAGAAAACAGAATCAAAGATTTAGAAGATAAATTAGCTTACTTCGATGAAATGAAAGAATCATTGAGTCAATCTGTTATCCTTGCACAAGAAACAGCTGAAAAAGTTAAAACATCTGCTAACGATGAAGCTGCTAACCTTGTTAGCAAAGCTAACTATGATGCACAACATCTTATTGATGAGGCTAAATCAAAAGCTAACCAAATTTTACGCGATGCAACTGACGAAGCTAAACGTGTTGCTGTGGAAACAGAAGATTTGAAACGTCAAACACGTGTATTCCACCAACGTTTGGTAGCAGCTATCGAAGGGCAACTTGGTTTAACAAATTCACCAGAATGGACAGAATTGTTGCAACCAACAGCAGTTTACCTTCAAAACTCAGATGCTGCTTTCCGTGAAGTTGTTGAAAAAGTTTTGGAAGAAGAAGTTCCAGAAACAGATGATGAATTGTCAATGGATGCAACACGTCAATTTACACCAGAAGAAATGGAAGAATTGCAACGTCGTGTTGAAGCAGGGAACAAACATCTTGAAGAAACACAAAAAATTGCTATTGTAGATGACAACGAAGCAGACTCTGAAATCAATCTTAACGAAACACAAACATTTAAATTAAATATCGAAGAATAAGAAAAACACGGTTGATAGTCAATATTTACAGCGAGCAGGCGATGGTGTGAGACCTGCAATCACTTGGGTATCAATTATCCTTTTCTAACATTTTTACCTGAATCAAGTAGGGTAAAAGGGCAAACTCACCTTACGAGTTAAAGAGGGAAATTTAGAGTTTAAAGACTAAATTTCTAAACTAAGGTGGTACCACGAGCTTTCGTCCTTTTTGAGACGAAGGCTTTTTTGTTTAACCATTTATATGTTAGGTCATTTTCTGTTATTGGCAATGTCAATGATAGTTAAATATTATTATTTATAAGGAGTAGTCATGAAACTAAAAGATACGCTTAATCTTGGGAAAACTGCGTTCCCAATGCGTGCTGGACTTCCAAACAAAGAGCCAAATTGGCAAAAAGAATGGGAAGAAGCAGATATCTATGCTAAACGTCAACAATTAAATGAAGGCAAACCTTCTTTCAATCTCCACGATGGACCTCCGTACGCTAACGGAAATATTCACGTTGGTCACGCCATGAATAAAATTTCAAAAGACATTATTGTTCGTTCAAAATCAATGTCTGGTTTCCGTGCTCCTTATATTCCTGGTTGGGATACACACGGACTTCCAATTGAACAAGTGTTGGCTAAAAAAGGTGTGAAACGCAAAGAAATTCCTTTGACTGAATACCTTGAAATGTGTCGTGAATACGCACTTAGTCAAGTTGATAAACAACGTGAAGATTTCAAACGTCTTGGAGTATCTGCTGATTGGGAGAATCCATATGTCACTTTAATTCCTGAATATGAAGCTGCTCAAATTCGTGTCTTTGGTGCAATGGCTGATAAGGGGTACATTTACCGTGGTGCAAAACCTGTTTACTGGTCATGGTCATCTGAATCAGCACTTGCTGAAGCTGAAATCGAATACCATGATATCGATTCAACATCACTTTACTATGCTAACAAAGTTAAAGATGGTAAAGGTGTGCTTGATACTGATACTTATATCGTTGTTTGGACAACAACACCATTTACAGTAACAGCTTCACGTGGTTTGACTGTTGGTCCTGATATGGATTACGTTGTTGTGAAACCAGCTAATGATGATCGAAAATTCGTTGTTGCAGAAGGACTTTTGGATAGCTTAGCTGAAAAATTTGGTTGGGAATCATTTGAAGTCCTCGCTAAACATAAAGGTACTGAACTCGAATACATCGTTACAGAACACCCATGGGATACAGAAGTAGATGAACTTGTTATCTTGGGTGACCACGTTACACTTGATTCGGGTACAGGTGTTGTCCATACTGCCCCTGGTTTTGGTGAAGATGACTACAATGTTGGTGTTAAATACAATCTTGAAGTTGCTGTTACTGTTGACGAACGTGGTATCATGATGGAAAATGCTGGTCCAGATTTCCAAGGCCAATTCTACGATAAAGTTGTTCCAACTGTTACCGAAAAACTTGGTGATCTTTTGCTTGCTAGCGAAGTTATCACTCACTCATACCCATTTGACTGGCGTACTAAGAAACCAATCATCTGGCGTGCTGTACCACAATGGTTTGCATCAGTTTCTAAATTCCGTCAAAATATTCTTGATGAAATTGATCGTACAACATTTTATCCAGAATGGGGTCGTAAACGTCTTTACAATATGATTCGTGACCGTGGTGACTGGGTAATTTCACGTCAACGTGCATGGGGTGTTCCACTTCCAATCTTTTATGCTGAAGATGGTACAGCTATCATGACGAAAGAAGTGACTGACCACGTTGCTGATTTGTTTGCTGAACATGGTTCAATCGTTTGGTGGCAACGTGAAGCTAAAGACCTTCTTCCAGAAGGATTCACTCATCCAGGTTCACCAAATGGTGAATTCACTAAAGAAACTGACATCATGGACGTATGGTTCGACTCAGGTTCTTCATGGAATGGTGTTATGAATGCTCGCGAAGGTTTGGAATATCCAGCTGACCTTTATCTTGAAGGTTCTGACCAATACCGTGGTTGGTTCAACTCATCATTAATCACTTCAGTTGCCGTTAACGGACACGCTCCTTACAAAGCTGTGCTTTCTCAAGGTTTTGTCCTTGATGGTAAAGGTGAAAAAATGTCTAAATCACTCGGAAATACAATCCTTCCAAGTGATGTTGAAAAACAATTTGGTGCTGAGATTTTACGTCTTTGGGTAACTAGCGTTGATTCTAGCAACGATGTTCGTATCTCAATGGATATTTTGAAACAAACATCAGAAACTTACCGTAAAATCCGTAACACACTTCGTTTCTTGATTGCCAATACAGCAGATTTCAATCCAAATACAGATGCAGTTGCTTACGAAAACTTGCGTGCAGTTGATAAATACATGACTGTTAAATTCAACCAATTGGTAGCAACAATTCGCAAAGCTTACGAAGCCTATGACTTCATGGCGATTTACAAAGCTGTCGTGAACTTCATCACAGTTGATTTGTCAGCATTCTATCTTGATTTTGCTAAAGACGTTGTTTACATCGAAGCAGCAGATAACCTTGCTCGCCGTCAAATGCAAACAGTTTTCTACGATATTTTGGTTAAAATCACTAAATTGTTGACACCAATTCTTCCTCATACAGCTGAAGAAATCTGGTCATACCTCGAATTCGAACCAGAAGAATTTGTTCAATTGTCTGAATTACCAGATGCTGAAGTCTTTGAAGGACAAGAAAACATTCTTGAAGAATGGGATGCCTTCATGACACTCCGTAACCAAGCTCAAAAAGCTTTGGAAGAAGCTCGTAATGCTAAAATCATTGGTAAATCATTGGAAGCTCATTTGACAATTTATGCTAGCGAAGAAGTGAAAACTCTTCTTACAGCACTTGATAGTGACGTTGCTCAATTGTTGATTGTATCTCAATTGACTGTTACTGATGAAGCTGCGCCTGCTGACGCAGTAGCCTTTGATGATGTTGCGTTCACAGTTGTTCATGCTGAAGGACAAGTTTGTGACCGTTGCCGTCGTGTTGACCCAACAGCTAAAGAACGTTCATACGGTGTTACTATTTGTGACCACTGTGCTGAAATCGTTGAAGCAAACTTCCCAGAAGCAGTAGCAGAAGGATTTGAAGTTAAAGCAAAATAACATAACTTTACTGTTTAACAAATACAAAAAAACGAACTCAAATTTTTGAGTTCGTTTTTTACATACCAAAGCAATAAAAAATCAGGTTGCGAAGACCTGATTAGTGAGCTGTTGGGAATGAAATTTCAATTAGATTTGCTGTATGCAAGGTTTTTAGTTGGTCTAATTGAACGATTGATTTGTCGATTTTACGTTTGAGGAAAAATTCACGAATGGCTTCAATTTCACTATCTTTAATAGCGCGATATTTGTTTGAAATCAACAGCTCGTAGTGTTTTGGCGCTTGTGTGAAAATAACATCAGTATTTCCTGCAGAGTAGGTCTCGACGAGCTTGGCGTCCGTATTTCGCAATTGATTACGAACTAGCTCAGAATGACTACTTGTTGTGTTGATTAACCTCATAGATCTCCTCCTGTGTCCTGTGTGATCTTCTATCTTTATTATAACACTATTTGAGTGAAAAAGGATATTAGTGATGATTTTTTTTCCAAGCCTCAACGCCCCACTTATGGCTACCGCGTTTTAATTTTTCAATAGCCTCATCGATTGGAAACCAAGATAGGTTGTTGAAGTCTTCCAAAGGAGCATCAATTTCTTCAAAATGTGTCACTTCGTAGATATAAGCGGGATTATAAAAGTATGTATCACGGTGGCGAGAGTAAAAATACTCATCTGCCTGTCCATAGTAATAACCTAGCTCAGCCGAGAAGCCCAATTCTTCAATGAGTTCACGTTTTAAAGCTGAAAAATGGTCTTCACCTGCCTCGATTTCTCCGCCAGGAAGAAACCAAGAACCATTAGGTGCTTGAACTAGGATAATCTGGCTTTTATCAGCGTTGGGAATAACGGCATAAACACCATAGCGTGCTTTGTAATCAACAGTTGTAAGTTTTTCACCGAAAGTTGGATTTGTCATGATATTCTCCTATGAAAAATGTGATAGAAATAGTGGAGACCAAAATAATTAATACGAGTGTCTATTGGTGATATTATACTAAAAAAATGAACTTTTTTCTATAAAATTGTCGGAATATTTCGATTTTAATTTTGTGACAATTTATCCATTATAAAAATAGCAGAGAAGTTTGCTGAAATCTGGAATATCATCAAGTCTTGTTTTTTTGTTGATGAGAAGTTGTTGAAGCAAAGAAAAAGAGTTTGGAACTATTGTTGTTCCAAACTCTTTAGAGTTTCATTATTCTGATTCTGCTGAAACGGTTGTTTCTTCTTTTTCAACTTTTTTAGCAGATTTGATGATAATTTTACCATTGCTTGTCATAACAGCTTTCAAATCTTTTTCGCTTGGATTTTCAAGATAGAAGTCTGTAATGGCATCTTCAATGTGGTCTTGGATAGTACGACGTAATGGACGAGCCCCCATTTTAGGATCGTAGCCAAGGTCAACTAATTTTTCTTTTACCTTATCAGTGACTTCAAGGTGAATATCGTTAGTTGCTAGACGTTTATTGACATCGTCAAGCATAAGGTTAACAATTTGGAGAAGATTGTCTTTGCTAAGAGCCTTAAATTCGATAATACCGTCGAAACGGTTCATGAATTCAGGGCTGAAGTAGTTGCTAAGTTCACCAAGGACAGAATTTGTACGTCCTTCACGAGCAGCACCGAAACCAACTGAAGCTTCTGTTTTACCAGTACCAGCATTAGAAGTCATGATAATAATAGTATCTTTGAAGCTTACTGTACGACCTTGACCGTCAGTCAAACGACCGTCATCAAGAACTTGCAAGAACATATGCATAACATCAGGATGCGCTTTTTCAACTTCGTCAAGAAGGATGAGTGAGTATGGGTTACGGCGAACTTTTTCTGTCAATTGACCAGCTTCTTCGTAACCAACGTAGCCTGGAGGTGCTCCGACAAGTTTAGCGACTGCATGTTTTTCCATGTATTCAGACATATCGAAACGAATCATGCTGTCAGCTGAGCCGAAAAGTTCGATCGCTAATTGTTTAGAAAGTTCTGTTTTACCAACACCAGTTGGTCCAACAAATAGGAATGAACCGATTGGACGATTTGGTGTACCGAGACCGACACGGTTACGACGAATGGCTTTGGCAATTTTGTCAACGGCATCATCTTGACCAATGACGTGTGTTTTCAAATCATCAGCGAGATTGATTAATTGTGATTGTTCCTTTTCTTTCAAATCACCAACAGGGATGTTAGTTTTTTCTTCAACGATGGCTTCGATAGTCTTTTCAGTAATGACTGGAATATCGTCTTCGTTGATTGTTTGTTGTTGCATTTCCTTGTATTTAGCGATTTGGTCACGGAAATAAGCTGCGCGTTCATAATCTTCTTCGCGAGTAGCTTGTGTTTTTAGGTTTTCAGCTTCCACTAAACGCTTGTCGATTTCTTGTGGGTCAACAAAGTTAAGGGTTAAATTCATCTTAGAACCAGCTTCGTCTAGCAAATCAATAGCTTTATCTGGGAGGAAGCGGTCTTGAATGTAACGGTTAGAAAGATTTGCGGCAGCCTCAATTGCATCATCGCTGTATTTGACATGATGATAATCTTCGTATTTCTTTTGAATACCACGAAGAATCGTAATCGTTTCTTCCACGCTTGGTTCATCAACTTTGACAGGTTGCATACGGCGTTCAAGTGCCGCATCTTTTTCAATAATGCGGTATTCATTGAGTGTCGTAGCACCAACTAATTGAAGTTCACCACGAGCAAGTGCTGGTTTTAAAATATTACCAGCGTCCATGTTGCCGTCGCCTGCAGAACCAGCACCGACAATTTCGTGAATTTCGTCAATGAAGAGAATAACGTCCTTGCGTTCACGGATTTCTTCCATGAGTTTTTGCATACGTTCTTCAAATTGACCACGAATACCTGTGCCTTGCACAAGGCTAACGACATCAAGACGAATAACTTGTTTATTTTGAAGTTTTTGTGGAACGTTACCATCTACGATTTTTTGAGCTAATCCTTCAACAACGGCTGTTTTACCAACCCCTGGTTCACCAATAAGAACAGGATTATTTTTTGTACGACGGTTAAGAATTTCAATCACACGAATGATTTCGGCATCACGTCCAATGACAGGGTCGATGTCACCGCGACGAGCAATATCAGTAACGTTGATACCAAATTCTTCTAGCAAACCTTTTTGTTGTTGCTGTTGGCTAGCTGCGCCGTTTGGACGATAATTGTTATTATTGCCGCCGTTATTTCCACCACCTGATTGTGTTGGAGGCGTATTTTGGAAATCTTGTCCACCGAATGCGTGGAAATTATTCAAATTACTGAAGAAATCATCAAAAGGATTCATACCAGTAGATTGATTTTGTGTGGAAGAAGCTGGTGCATCTCCTAAACTACCTAAAATAGTATTGTTAGGGTCAGTTTTCATGATTTGATAGCAGTTTTGGCACAAATCAATTTGCTTTTGCTGACCATTGACATTTGTATAAAGATGAATAGTTGATTCGTTTAAATGACAATTTTGACAGAGCATATAAAATACCCTCCTTTCGTAATGGTTTGACATTGACAATAAAGGTCAAAGATAGTCAAACTTCATGATTCTATTATAGCACTAGGTTAATAGAAATCAAGTAAAAAGCATTAAAAATTAGCACTCTTATGCTAAGAGTGCTATTCTTTCTCAGAGTCAACCTGACTGGCTGCCATAGACCCCATAGCAGCACCAAAAATTACCCCACCGAGAATGATTGCGATAAGTCCAAGAGGATTTGTGAAGAGCTCCAAAGGATTTTCTCCCTCTTGCCATTTGCTAAAAGTGTTAAAAACGAGCATGAATAGTGCAAAAATTCCACCAGCTAACCAGCCTTTTTTGCGAGCTTTCTGCCGTGTCTGTTCGACTTCATTTTTAGGGACTTCCAATGATGTTTGCAAATCACGATTGGTCAACATAACAAGAAGAATAATAGGAATAACAAAAATGAGGACGAAGAGATTAATATAGAGAAAAGCGGTGGTCGCTATCGTTTGGTTGATGAGTAAAGTAATAGTAGAAAAGAATAACTCAAAGAAAAAGAGACCAATAAACAGTTTATTGCCGATACGGTTAACTTCTTGTTCGCGATATTCGTCTAATTCACCATTAATTCCGTAGAAACGTTTAATAAATTTTAGCCAAAGTGATGTTTTTTTCGTTTTCATAATGATTCTCCTTTAAAATTCCCAAAATTATAGATGTCTATTCTCCCAAAAAAGTGTGTTTAAATCAGTTTGCAGTGCCTCCGCTAGTTTGATACAAAGGTCAAGCGATGGATTATATTTATTGTTTTCGATGAGGTTAACCGTTTGGCGGGCAACACCTATTTGTTTTTTAGCAAAAATTTTTTGATACTTTCCTTAAGTGTACGGACGGCAGCGACTTCCGTCGGAATTCCATGCCTAAGTTTTGAGCCGAGAGTCTCAAAACTTCCGAGTGGCTGTTCTTTTATTATTCAGCCACTTTTACCACGGCGGAAAGTATCGTTTTGTTTGCTCGCTTCGCTCGCAAATAATCCATTGATAAAATACTATTAAGTTTTTCAAGAGAAAAGTTTGTTTGTATGCGTTCTGATTATATATTGATTATATATGACATGTCAAATATAAATGACAAATGTGGTGGTATTTTGGGGGAGATGATTTTTTTATTTTTATTCAAAATTTGCTTGACAAAATGTATAATTATGCTAAAATTAGGTATATTATTCAAAGAAAAGGATGGACGAGTGTATGGCTATTAATGATTCATTTTTGAAAGAGATTGATTTTACTAAGGAAGAACTGGTTGAACTGATTGATTTAGGATTGAAATTTAAAGAGTTGAAAAAGAAAAAAATTCCTCATAAATATTTAGAGGGGTCGAACATTGCTCTTATTTTTGAAAAGACAAGTACACGAACACGTTCAGCTTTCACGGTGGCTGGGCAAGATTTGGGCATGAACGTGACTTATCTTGGTAGTAGCGAGATTCAACTTGGTAAAAAGGAATCAGTCATTGATACGGCAAAAGTTCTTGGTTCGATGTTTGACGGGATTGAGTACCGTGGTTTCAAACAAGAAGATGTTGAAACCTTGGCTGAGTATTCTGGTGTGCCAGTCTGGAATGGTTTGACAGATACTTGGCATCCAACACAAATGATTGCTGATTTTATGACCTTAAAAGAAGTTTTTGGAAAATTAGAAGGCTTGACGATTGCTTATGTCGGTGATGGGCGTAATAATATGGCAAATTCTTTGCTTGTTACTTCGGCAATTCTTGGTGCCAATGTTAAAATTATTGCGCCAGCTAGCTTGCAACCTGAAGCTGAAATTATTGAAATTGCTCAAAAATACAACAATGGTGCTGAATTAACCATTACAGATGACCTTGCTGCGGTTAAAGGTGTTGATATGCTTTACACTGATGTTTGGGTATCAATGGGAGAAAAAGTTGATTTCAAAGAACGTATTGACCTCTTATTGCCTTATCAAATCAATGCAGAACTACTAGCAAAAACTGAAAATCCTGATGTGATTGTCATGCATTGCTTACCAGCTTTCCATGACCTTAATACCGAAATTGGTCAAGAAATTTATGACAAATATGGTTTTGCTGAACTTGAAATTACCGATGAGATTTTCCAAAAATACAGTTCAGTAATTTTCCAAGAAGCTGAAAACCGTATGCATTCTATTAAAGCGATTATGTATAATTCACTCAAAGTAATTTAAGAGTCGATAATCACTGAAAACTGATATTTTTGATAGGAATTTTTGATAAAAACAAGAAAATATATTCCTTTGCTGTTTGTTTGTAGAAAATTATGTTAAAATAGTATGGACAATAAACGAAGAGGAGAATAGTCATGGAATCACATTTAGTGAGAATTATCAATCGTCTTGAGTTAATGA